>Ga0172373_10006273_pt1 | contig 15885 bp, 9 predicted proteins | sample Lak10m_2_FD_114546 | JGI IMG/M metagenome (GOLD analysis project Ga0172373, IMG submission 114546) | Freshwater microbial communities from Kabuno Bay, South-Kivu, Congo - kab_092012_10m | ecosystem: Environmental > Aquatic > Freshwater > Lake | place: Democratic Republic of the Congo: South-Kivu...
AAGAGGCAGCTCGACATTTTCAAATGCAGTGAGAACAGGAATTAGATTATAAAACTGAAAAATAAATCCAACATTGTTCGCTCTCCATTTTGCAAGCGCTGATTCACTAAGCTTTGTTATGTCTGTACCGTTTATCGAAACACTCCCCTTTGATGGTTTATCAATTCCACCGATCATGTTTAGCAGAGTTGTCTTTCCGGAACCTGATGGTCCCATCAATGCAAGAAATTCGCTTTGAGAAACTTCAATGGAAATATTATTCAGGACAGGAATTTCAAGACTGTTTCGCCAATATGATTTAGACACATTCTGAACATTAATTAATGTTGACATTCACTCTCCAACTATTTTTTAATTACAATTATTATTCGATACTAAATTATTCCGGAGTTGATACTGATACGCCCTCAAATATTTCGTCATTTAACTCATTAATAATTTTATCACCAGCTTGCAAACCCGAAATCACTTCCACGTAACTGCCAAGAGTCTCGCCTAACTTAACTTCAAACTTTTTTGCCTTATCATTTACAATTCTAAAAACATATTTCTTAGCATCTTCTTCTCGAATTGCAGACGAAGGGATTACAAGTAAAGGTTTCTGATTTATAAATTCAGAATCCAGCGGTTCCGTGTAAAATGAAACTTTTGCACTCATCTCGGGCAGAACCCGGCTGTCGTAATTTTTGAAACCAACTTTAACAAGCACAGTTGCTTTCGAACGATCGGCTGTGGGAACAATTTTGAATACAAAACCTTGATAACTTTTTTCAGGATACGCATCAAGTATAATTTCACAATCCTGATTGATTAAAATTCTCTCAATATTAGATTCTGAAACATCGGTCTCAACTAAGAGCGAATTCATATCGGCAATAGTTACCACTGCAGTTTTTGAAGTTGTGCTTCCGCCGAAGGGAGCGACTATTTCCCCCACCTCAGCATTTTTAGTAAGAACTGTTCCATCGAATGGAGCGCGTATAAAGGTATTTTCAAGAGCTACTTCATATTGCTTTATTCGTGCTTTTGCAACATCAATGGAAGCAAGGAGGCGGTTATAATTTGCTTCCGTTTGCTCCAATGATTGTTGAGTACTTAGCCCCTTTGCAAAAAGTTCTTTCTCCCGGTTCAATAAATTATTGGCATTTTGTAAATCAGCTTCATACAATTTCAAATTTGCTTTAGCTTCTTCAATCTGCGCAAGTATATCATCATTTTCAAGCTTGCCAATTATTTGCCCTTTTTTAACCTGATCACCTTCGACAACACCAAGATAAATTAATCTTCCCGTACCCTTTGAAGCAATTGCGGCTTTACGCTGTGCAACAACATAACCACTTGCATTTAAGGAGGCGGTCGTTTGTCCCGGTTTTTGAAGAACAGCAGTTGTTAATTTAACCTCAACCGAAGGATGGTAAAAGTTATTGAATAGAAAATAAAGAATAACTAATGTCAGGATTATTCCAAGAGCGATAAATATTTTTTTTCTGCCGGAATTATTTTCGTTGTTACCAGAGCGATCTATTTTTAATGAAGAAAGATCTACGTTTTTTGATTCCATTTTTTTTAATAATTATTAAAGATTTAACCGCTGCTAAAATATTAAATCAAAGTACTCGTAGCAAAACGAGAGTGATGAACGGCACTAATCGGAGTTTTGTAAATACCTGCAAAAAGAACCTCAGAAAAACCAAAAACAATTCCAAAATAATCTGGCTCTTTAAAAATATCTACACCTAGGAAAATCACAAATAATACTAATAATATTTTTCTATTCAGCCTTTCTCCCAATAAAAACTAACTAGATCTATTTATACCTAATTGTTTCAAGGATTTGTAATACTTCAGATAAGGTTTCTTCTTCAAAAAACACATTCACTGTTTCTCTATATTTTGTTCGCTCAACATTTTTTATTAGCACTTTTCCCTTTTTATCCAGGAGAGGATATGGCTGGCTATTATAATAAAAAGCTGCACTATCTGAATCGACAAAAAAGTCGGTCCTGTCAGTAAATCCATATTGCACAGTCGAAGGCAGAAATTCAAATTCCTGTGGTTGGATTGGAACCAATCCTAATTCATAATCAAAAATTACCTGCTCATCGTCTCTTGTTTTTCTGAAACCCCATGTATCTAAGCCCTGCCAGGTTGCTTCTAAACAGCCGTAGCTTTTAGGGAATGAGATAAACAAATGGTCATACAAAGTGATCTCATTCCAGTCAGGTTTCCCATAGCAGTCATTCACTCTCAATCTAATTTTTATTGAATCGGTATTATCGAGAATATGATGAAGCGTGTCAACCCACGAAGTATAAACCCACAATTTTTTCCCCGGCTTATAGGCAAACATGTCATTCATAGTAACAGGGATATCCTCTTCATACTGGAAAGAAAAATTAAATAGCCCACCCTCGGTTAGTGTTTGATAATCTATCCAATCGGTATAAGCGATAACTAATGAGTCATTGATAAAAATCAAGCTATCCGGAATCCCTGAATCTTTGAACCCAACCATTACGGAATCTAATGGCGCTTCTTCTTCCTCGGTAACTACAATTCCATTTAATGAATAAAATTGCTGAACAATTGAGGAGGTTGTTTCATCACACCCTATAAAAGTTATTATAGAACTAAGGAGCAACAAATTACTAAAGAAATTAATGGCATATATTTTCATTTATTTATTCTCCTAAATAAAATAATTCAGCAATACAAAAATATTAATCCAAATTTATCTCACTAAAAATAGCAACATTCAAATTACTCTTTCCAATCAGGAACTCTTCCGGGAGTCCACGGAGATTTTAGTTTATCCATTTCAGACTCAAGATTTTTCAAATCTATTTCTAAAATTTGTTTCAACTCACTTAATAGTGGTTTAAACTCTTCAGAAGCTATTCTATAATTTTCTTTATACGTATTTGTTGGTGCTGAAGTTGTCTGCCACATTCCCCAGGTTACTTCCCCCAGCCTTCCGGCAATTGTTGGAGGTGTTGGTTCGTTACGTTTGCTTAGTGTTTCATCATCAACCAATAATTTATATATATCTCTGCTCTTATCTGCAATTCTGTTTGCATCATCAATTAAATTTTGCGGCGCATCGGAAGTTTGTTTCAACGCTGTTTTTATGATTTCAATTTTTGATTTTAAATCATTCAATACTTCTACTGAGGCATCAACAGCTCGATTAAGTTCAGAGAGTTTTTTCTGGAATGCAACGAGCTCATTTCTATCGGCTGCAGGTAGAGTAACATTATTCAATACTTTTGCTTCGAATTCAACAGGTCCGGAAACCAGCGTTAATACTCCATCAATACTAATTGACATTGTAACTTTATATTTGCCAGGCATAACCGGATAACCGCTTGCATTTTCATCAGTAGCTTTTATTATTGGATTTGTTGAAGCATAACGAAGGTCCCAGGTGAAGCGATTTATCCCAGCAGAGACATTTGTTTTTAATTTTCGGACAACATTACCAGCGTCATCATAAATTGTGAAGAGCAGAAATGATTTTTCCTCTGTATCCTCAGCATGTAAATCTTCCCAAGTTGGATAATAAACAGGTTCATTTTTCTTAATCAGTTCTTTTTCTTTTTCTTGTCTGATCTGCTTTTTAGTTTTAGGAATTTCCTTAATATAATATGTAAAAGTTGCACCGAAGGGAGGGTTATCTGCTTTGTAAAATCCGGAGCCGTAGGAACCAAAAGTTGCATTGCGTTTAATGAACATCAATGGATCTTTAACAGGAAAGAGTTTGTAGTTGTCATCATTCAGAATTTTTTCGGAAACGTCTCTTAATGGGGAATAATTATCGAGCACATAAAAACCCCTTCCAAAAGTTCCAAGCATAAGATCATTTTCTCTTTTTTGAATATCAAGATCACGAACAGCTATTGTTGGTAAATTTCCCTTGAGTTGTATCCATTTTTTTCCACCATCGTTTGTATAAAAGACTCCATACTCAGTTCCGATAAAAAGCATTTCCGGTTTGATGTGATCCTGTACAATTGCGTATATAACTTGCGGTTCTTTCAAATCACCTGTAATTGATTCCCAGCTTTTGCCGCGGTCTTTACTTATAAGAATGTAAGGTTTGAAATCAGCTAATTTATGGTTATCAAAAGAAGCATAAACCGTATTTGCATCGTGCTGAGAAGCAAACAAACAACTTACGTAAGTATTTTTAGGTATGTTGGGAAATGATTCAATTTTTCTCCAGTTTTTTCCACCGTCCTCTGTAACTTGAATTAATCCATCGTCAGTACCAGCATAAATCAACCCTTCAACAATTGGAGATTCAGTAAGTGAAACTATGTTCCCGTAGAAAGAAGTGGACGCATTTTTTGCTACAGCATCCACACTCCAGATTTTATCCATTACAGGCAATTTATTTCTGTCAATTTGTGCGGTTAAGTCTTCACTTATAACTTGCCACGTATCTCCACGATCGTCGCTGCGAAATACTTTATTTGCGGCAGTATAGATCCTTGTTTTATTGTGTGGACTTACAATTAAAGGCGTATCCCAATTCCATCTGTAAGGAGCCTCCCCCTGCCTCTCCTGTGGTTTAATACTGAGCATTTCCCCGCTCTGCATGTCATAACGAGTCAATCCTCCGTACTGCCATTCACAATAAATAATATTTGAATTAGAAGGATCGGCAACAGATTCATAACCATCTCCGCCAACAAGTGGTATCCAATCTGCGTTCACTATTCCTTCTTCGTTAATTGTTTGTGAGGGTACTATCATACTTGCATTATCTTGTGTTCCCCCCATCACTCTGTAAAATGGCTCGTAGTTATCAACGCTCACTCTATAAAATTGTGTGATCGGCAGATTATCAACAAAGCGCCAATTTTTTGCATGATCATAAGTGATGTAAACGCCGCCGTCGCAGCCAATCATAAAATTATTTGTGTTGGTTGGGTTTATCCAGAATGCATGATCATCAACGTGTCGCTTGTTATTCCCAATTGGTTGATAAGTTTTACCGCCGTCAATTGTATATGATGAAAATGTATCGAGTATAAAAACTTTATCAGCATTTATAGGATCACAAAAAATTTCAGAATAATATTGAGCGCTTGATACTTTGTAATCACCTCTTTTTTCCCATGTAACACCGCGATTAGTTGTTCGAAAAAAACCACCGGCATCATTTGCGGCTTCGATAATTGCATAAATGTAATCCGGATTCGCTGGTGAAATTGCCAATCCAATTCTACCAACATCGCCGGAAGGCAAACCATTAGTTATTTTATTCCATGTTTTACCTGCATCAGTAGATTTATAAATAGCACTCTCCGGACCCCCATTCAGGAGTGTCCAAACATGCCTCCTCCTTTGGTAAGTAGCAGCATAAATCACATCAGGATTTAGCGGATCCATCACAACATCTGTCACTCCCGTATTTGGACTTATGTATAAAACCGAATCCCACGTAACTCCATAATCGATAGATTTGAAAAGACCACGATCACCGCCCTGACCCCAAAGCGGACCCTGGGCTGCAACATAAATCACTTTGCTGTCGCGTGGATCGACCAAAATTTTTGCGATATGTTCGGATTTCTTTAATCCAATATTTTTAAAACTTTTTCCACCATCTTCACTTCTATAAATACCATCACCCCATGATACACTTCGCTGAGAATTATTCTCACCGGTTCCAACATAAACAACATTTGTATTTGTCGGATCGATTGTAATGCAGCCAATTGAAAATGAACCGTAGTTATCAAAAATTGGTTCCCATGTCGTTCCGAGGTTTGTTGTTTTCCAAACATTTCCGCAAGCAACGCCTACATAAAATTCGTTAAAGTTGTTTGGATTAATAGCAAAGTCGGTCACTCTTCCTGAGGTGGAGGCAGAACCAAGCAGACGAAATTTTAATCCGCTAAATGTAGAAGTTGAAAATTTATTCTTTGATTTAGTTGTATCATCCTGCGGAAAAGTCAAAACTGTTGTGAAAAGAATAAAAATGATCAGAGGGAAAATTTTTGATCGCATAAACCACCAATTAAATAATTAATTGAAATATTTTTGATTTAGTAACAAGTATAGATTTAACTAAGTGGAAATTAGAAAAAATGGTTTACTCAAACAATTAAATTATGATAAACGATTAATTCGTAGATTGCTATCGTCAAAATAATTTAATATGTTTTGATGAACAATAAGGAGTTTGTTCGATGGAAGTTCGATATGCTCTTGTTTGTCTTGATTCTAAGTATTTACTTGTCTCCCCCTTTCTGCCAATAAAAATATCCCTATTTAGTTTTGACATCAATCAATTATTCTTTTTCGGAGGATAAAATGAAAATAACATTTCTGCTGCTTAATGTCCTGCTTCTTAATCTATCTTTTATTATTCCGCAATCAATAGATGAAATAATAGACCTTCAGTTTGATGCCGCAAAACAGGACAAATTTAACAAAGTGCAAACTTTGCAATTAAACTATAAAGTAAAATCTGGCAAGGATGCAGGTAGTTTAATTATCTTTCATAAAAGAAATAACTCACTGCGAATAGAAAAACAAACAGTTGGGCAGAATCTGATTACTTTGGTTAAGGATAAAGATGTTTGGCGATATGATTTAAATTCTAAAAGTATTGTAGAGGTAAAACCTTACGAAAAAGATCAACTAATTTTCAAAGCTGATCTTGACGGATATTTTTTTTGTTATAAAGAAAAGCAGCACAATTTAGAATTAGTTGGGAAAGAAAAAATAAACAAAAAGGATTTTTATCGAATCAAATGCACAAAACCAAATGGCGATGAATCAAATATTTATCTTGATGCAAAAAGCTATTTGATCGATCACATTATTCAAACACAGCGAGATGGTGAACAGTTGATCGAATCACAAACCTACTATTCAAATTATAAAATGCAGGATGGAGTACCATTTCCCAACAACATTAAAGCTATTATAAATGGTCAAACGGAAGAACTTAAGCTTGATAAACTTCAATTAAATATTGATTTGCCAGACAGCCTATTTACCCGGGATTCCATATTAAATTAATAACAAAAATATTTTATATTCATTCCAAAAATTAAATTGGTTTGTAATTATGGCTGATATAGTTTCTTCGTCCAAACAAATGAGTTAGATATGCAAAAAATTTTAGTGATTGAAGACGAACATTTGATAAGAGAATCGATCGTTGAACTTTTAAATTTGGAAAAATTTGAATGTTACCAGGCTGCCAATGGCAGAGAAGGTATCGTTGCTGCAAAAAAATATCTCCCCGATTTAATATTGTGTGATATAAAAATGCCGGGATTGAACGGTTATAATGTTCTTCAGGAAATAAGAAAGGATAATCTTACATCATCGATTCCACTTATATTCTTGAGCGCTCTTGCAGACAGCAAGGATGTTCGTGCAGGAATGAATCTTGGCGCAGATGATTACATCGCCAAACCATTTATGCCGGAGGAGCTGATCGCTTCCATAAAAAGCAGGTTGAATAGGAATGAACATACGCAAAAAAAAATCGATTTGATCCGATCGAGCATAGCAAATGCTTTGCCACATGAGCTTCGCACTCCATTAGTATCAATCAACGGCTATTCTCAGATCATGATGGATAGATTTCACGAAGTAAAAGATAATGAAAACTTTGAACTGTCTAAATCGATTTATCAATCAGGCTTAAGGCTTAATCACTTAATCAGAAATTTTATTACATACACCAAACTTGAGCTTATCGCTAAGGATTCGAATAAGCTTACTTCACCATTTATTCCAATCAGCCCCTCCCTGATTAAGAGCATTGCTCAAAAAACTGCTGAGCGTTATGAAAGAATAAAGGATCTTCAAACAGATATAGGTGCGGGTAATCTTGCTATTTCACCAAATGACTTATCACTGATCATTGAAGAAGTAGTTGATAATGCTTTTAAATTTTCAACAGACGGATCACAAGTAAAGATTAAAGGCTATAATGAAAATGATAAATATTATCTTGCCATTTCAGATAGAGGCAGGGGTTTCACAGCCGAACAAATCTCTAATATGGGCGCTTATATTCAATTTGAAAGAGACGATTTCGAACAACAGGGGGCAGGGTTAGGATTGATTATTTCGAAAAAGCTAACCGAACTTTACGGTGGTCAATTTTTAATAAATAGTATTTTCAGAGAAAGAACAGAAATAATTATTGTTATCCCTTCATCTCAATAAATTTATTAAATCAAGCTCAATCATTTCTTCACAAAAGAACGGTTCACCGTACAGCTTGCTGATTTGAAATCCATAAAACTTCGCGCGCGCTTCAACATATTCTAAGAACTCTGGTGTGCTAATAAATGTTTCCGGCTCTTTGCTTTTGGCATTATGAAATTGCGTTGAATAACAATTGATGGCTTTCATCTTTATTCCGAAAGTCGAGCTTATATCAACTATGAAACTTGGATCGAAAGTGTAAGTTTGCATATAATAAAATAACTTTGACGGTCTGTAGGTTTCCTGGGGAATTTCTTTATCAAATGTTTTAATCTTAGCTAAGCCCGAGGCAAACATAGCTTCCTTAACAAGTTTACTTGTATCAATATGATCAGGATGCCGATCATTGAAGTACGGAGCAAAAATAATTTTTGGTTTATACTTTCTTATTGTCATAATTACTTTAATCAGGTTTTCTTTATTCCGCTGAATATTTCCATCTGGAATATTTAGATTTTCGCGTAATGCAGATTTAAGAATTATGGCAGCCTGGAAGGCTTCTCTCTGACGAGTTTCGGCTGTCCCGCGCGTACCAAGTTCCCCCTTTGTTAAGTCAATTATTCCAACTTTTAGATTTGAAGACGTTAGCTTTGCGATTGTTCCCCCCATAGAAAGTTCGGCATCATCGGGATGTGCAGCAAAAACAAGTGTGTGAAGATTCATTCTTTGATAAATTAGTAAATGATAATTTTCTTGAAAGTAACTTAAAGATTTTTGATTTAAACAAAAATCCGTATCTCAATTATTTTTATACATGTATTGATCTAAATGTACGAGAAGTAAAAAAGTTAAAAACACAATGATTTTTTTTAGTTTCTTAATATGTTTTACTCAGATTACAAAATTTATTTGAGTAGAATAAAATGAGACTAAATTTTATGCGAATAGTTTTCTCACTCTTCCATTTAATCTCACCTGCGTAGGTCTTTACCCATCAAACCGACACAACCAATACCAATCGAGTACAAATCCGCAGAGGCATATCATTGCACTTGTTTCTTCCTGATGCTAATGATTAAAAATATTTCTCATAATCCTGTTTTCATTCTGTACAACAAATTCAACTCCTCAACGAAACCTGCAGGCACTCACGAAGTGAACTTCAACGCTGCATCCGTTAGCCAACGGATTGCAGGCGGAGTTTATATCTACACAATAAAATCAAATGAGTTTACTGCCTCAAAAAAGCTAATGCTGTTAAAGTAAAGTCAGACGTTAAATGTGAATTGAAATAGCAGCTTAGTCTGGTTATGTAAGGCTGCATTTTTTATTGCTAAAAATCTAGATAAAGAATTAGGTTAAATATTTTATAACTAAAGATGTTCATTGAAACAGAATTATTAAATTAAAGCAATAATTAAAAAATATTTTCTTTGGTCTGTTATTGAGTTCTAAAATAACTACATATTTGTTCTACATACTTACAATAACAGCGGCAGTTTTAACCAACGGTTGTTACGATGAGTTAGTGAATAATCCAAATCCGGATAACTCACCTGAGACATTTATGTTTTTGTATCCGGATAGCTCAATCAGCGGGCAGACAAGCCGGCTAACTGTAAGTTGGTGGGGGGATGATCCTGACGGGTTGATTATCGGATATTATTTCAAATGGATTGGCATTGATTCTGTCTGGGCATTTACCACAAGCCGTGACAGCACTTTCTCATTGCCGATTGGTACAATTGACACAACTTTCGATTTTCAGGTTTCAGCAGTCGATAATTCAGGTAATGGATTTTATGATGAGCAGGTCTTCCAAAATCAGATTGATTATGGAATTGAACCATACACAGATTCAAACGGAAATGGATCGTTTGATCCAAACGAAAACTTCTTCGATATTGGGCTGATTGACCCCACCCCTGCTTCAACCAAATTTCCGATAAAAAATTCAAATCCGGAAATATTCTGGAGTGATTTATCATTTCTGCCTGACACGTCATTTCCAGTTATGACATTCGGCTGGGCTGCAAGCGATCTTGACGGCGAAAGTTCGATAATAGATATTAACATCGCTCTTAATGATACTAATAATTTTGTCTCACTCAGCGGTTCAACGCGATTGGTAACATTGCGCATTATTGATTACGATGCTTTAACTCCGATGATGGAAATTCTTATTAACGGCTCGGAATTAAGTATAAACCCTGTTGATTTGCCGGGAATAAAATTAAATGACGATAATAAAATTTATATTCAAGCTGAAGATATTTCTGGAGCAAAATCAGCTTTTATATCTCTGCCCGATTCCAATAACACATGGTTTGTGAAAAAACCAACCAGTGAATTTCTAATTGTAGATAATTATGAAGTATCTGATTTGAATAATGATATTGAAGTAAAAAATTTTTATAACGATGCATTCAATCAAATTGAAAGCGGATTACTAATCGGTAAACTTAATACACTTGATATTGCAGGAAGCAGATTGCCTTACGAGAATGTAACTTTTCCCGAAACAATAAAATTATTTAATTACGTTTTCTGGTATTCTAATTCAAAACCTCGCATGGACTTACTGAGTTTAACGACAAATAAATTTATTGATGGGGGTGGCAATATTGCGATGTCATTAACTTTTGAAGACTCTACTTCTGTTTTTCATTTTGATCTCCCAACAGTACAAGGATTTTTACCAATTGATTCTCTCGGTCAGGATAGACCTATTGGATTTGTTTTCAGCGGAACTATATTTCCTTCTACTCCCGATTTAAGTTACCCTTCGTTAACCATTTCAAGTACAGTTTCTTCATCACGAACTTATTACCCTAATCCAATCACTACTCAGAAAGTTTACGATATTTCTGCTTCAAACTTGAGCGGCAATATTGGTTTTAAAACGAATGATGGCAATTTATTTTTTATAGGTATCCCGCTTCATCAGGCTAACGGTGGTGATGGCAATGTAATCCCATTGCTGGAAAAAATTTTTATTGAGGAATTTGGTCTGACATTATGAAAAGTTTGCTCGTCATATTGCTGGGCTTAATTTCTGTTTCAATTTTCGCATATTAGAGGGGTAATCTTTCAGGTAAAATTATTGATGTAGCAAATGGTGAAACTTTACCAGGAGTGAATGTAATTTTAAAAGATACTTACTACGGTGCTGCGACTGACATTAATGGTTCATTCAGAATTGAAGGAATTTCAGTTGGGAACTACACACTTGAAATTTCATTCATTGGTTATAAAACGATACAGTTTACAGGTGTTGAGATACTTCCGGGGAAAACAAAACATTTTCATATTGAAATGGCAGAATCAGTTTTATCACTTGGACAGGAGGTTCTTGTTATTGGTGAGAAGCCCTTGATGGACGTTGAAGAAACACAAAGCAAACGAACGATTTCGAAAGACGATATTGATGTTTCTGTTGTTGAAAATATTTCAGATTTGGTTACGCAGCAATCGGGGGTGGTAAATACAGATAACTCAATACATATTCGGGGCGGCAGAAGTTATGAAAATGCCTTTTTGCTCGATGGCGTTTCTGTGCAGGATCCACTTGCTGGAACAGGGTTTGGTTTACAGTTAAGTGCAAGTTCTATCGAAGAGGTCGAGATTATCACAGGTGGTTTCAATGCCGAGTTTGGTCAGGCAACCTCCGGTGTTGTAAATGTAAAAACTCGGGAAGGGGGAAATAAATTTTCTGGTTATTTTTCTTATAAGCAGGATAATTTTGGAGACAGAAGCTCATTCAATGTGTTTAATACAGATATTGCTGAAGGAAATATCAGCGGTCCCGAGCCGGTCACAACTTTAATATTACCCGCTCTCGGTTTAAATATTCCCGGGGAGGTTTCTTTTTTCGCAAGTTTTTATGGCGGTATAACGGATGGAATTACTCAAGGATATTTTAAACCAGTTGCCAGCCAGATTATAAGCACAACTTTCGGAGGGACATCCTTCGCACCGCGTGCTGAAAACAATTGGTTTTGGCTGGCGAAATTGACTTACAAATATTCACCGACAATCAAATTTAATTATTCTTTTAATCAGTCAGTTAACATAAATCAAAATTCTCAATCGCTTCAATCCAATTTGGAGTATATCGAGCCCAGTCCCGGCTATCAATATTCTTTTCAAAATATTTTAGATGAAGCAAATACATTTACTCACAATAATATTTATCACACATTAAACTTAACACATACATTAAATTCGCAGACATTTTATGAATTGAAAATTGGATACTATTACACCAACCTTCGTGCAGATGCAAATGGAAAAAACTGGTATGACTTCCTTGAGCCGAAGGATATAACAAGTTTCCCAATTCAATATTATAATATTGATGGGGATACAATAGGTGTAATCCCTGGCGACGGGTTCTGGGATGTTGGAAATCCTTTTACATGGCGCGATCACTACCTCGAAGAATATTCGCTGCGTGGAGACATCACAAGTTTCTTTGATGAAAAAAATAAATTTAAAGCTGGCTTTAATTTTCAATTTCAGGAAATGCAGGTTATCGATATCTATAAACCATGGATAGGTGAACTTGGTCTGAATAATGATATTTATAAAACTTATCCTTCGCTTGGTTCTTTCTATGCTCAAGACAACATTAATTTTTCGGGAATGATCTTGAATTTTGGATTGCGGCTTGATTATTGGTTCCCCGGAAAATATGTTGACGATGCGATTAACAATCCTGATGTTGTTACGATTCCTGATGAGACGAGACAAAATTATTTAGAAGATACATTTAGCTGGTTCGGCAACAGAAGATGGAAAGCAAGATTAAGCCCCCGCCTTGGAATTTCGCATCCTGTATCGGACAATCAAACTTTATTTTTTTCGTATGGTCATTTCAGTAAATGGCCCCGCCCGCAGTTCGTTTATGCTAAATTAGACCCCCTGAATGCTCAATCTTCATTTCAAAAATTTGGAAATCCGAATCTCAATCCCGAAACTACTGTTGCCTATGAACTCGGACTGAAGACACAATTTTCGAATGACGATGTCCTTACTATTACAACATATTATAAAGATATTTTTGATTACGTAAGCACACGAAACGCAATCATTACTTCAGCACGATTTGCAACAGAAAGTTTTATTACTTATGTGAATTCCGACTATGCCCGATCACGCGGTTTGGAAATTGAATATCGAAAAAGAATCGGCAGATGGTTTAACGGCTCTGCAAATTTTGCTTATGCAATAGTTACAGGTAAAAGCTCTTCTGTCGATGAAGGAGTACTTGTGCTACGCGGGGACTTAACTGAATCTATTAAAGAGGAATTCCTTGCGTGGGATAGACCAATTACGGCATCAATTTCAACTAATTTTTATGTCGAAAAGGAGAAACCGATTTTTGGTTTTGCCCCGGGCTTGCTGGATGATTATAATATTTACATTCGTGCGTTTTATCAGTCTGGCAAAAGATATACCCCCGCCGTATTTACCGGAGCTTATGATACACAGGGAAGACCGGAGTTTGAATTTCTTGTTAGTGACCGAAATAGTAAACTTGGTGACAACTGGTTCTGGATTGATCTCAATTTTGAAAAATATTTTTCATTTAATGGAATAAAATTTTCATTCAACATTGAAGTAAACAATTTATTCGATACAAAAAATTCGGCTATAATTAATCCCGTTACCGGTAGAGCGTATGAGTTTGGTGATGAGATACCAAATTCATGGAATGATCCGCGGTTCCCGGATTTGCAGGCGCCGATCACTCCATATCCATTTAATCCTGCACGCTATCTAACAAGAAGAAATATTAAGTTCGGAATCAGCCTGCGTTTTTGATGAATAAAATTATCACCATATTATTTTTATTTTTTATTACAGCGAATTCGTTCGGACAACTTTTCCCGGTTCTTGGAGGACAACGAGCAGGTATTTCTACCGCTACATTTCTCAAGATTGGGGTAGGGGGAAGAGCAACGGCTCTCGGAGATGCATTTGTGGCTGTCGCAAATGATGCAAGCGCTCTTTACTGGAACCCCGCCGGACTTGCCCAATTCACCGAAAATCAAATTATCTTTTCTCACAACCAATGGGTGGCGGATATTAATCATGATTTTATAGGCGGAGTTTATCATCTTGATGAAACTAATACTTTTGGTATTGCAATCACTTCCTTATCTATGCAGGATATGAAAGTGACTACCGAGTTTGCTCCATTTGGAACTGGGGAGTACTTTGGCTTCAGCGATCTTGCTGCTGCAGTCACTTATACAAGAAAAATGACGGATCAATTTAGTTTTGGCGGAACAGTAAGATACATAGAAGAAACACTTGACAAATTAAAAATGCGCGGGGTTATGATTGACCTCGGAACTTATTATTGGACAGGGCTTGGCACAACCCGCTTCGCAGTTGCTGTTTCAAATTTTGGAAATCAATTAGCCCCTGATGGTGAAATTGTACTTATTGGAAATAGAAAAAAATCCGAATGGCAGGCATTTTCTCCACCCACAATTTTTAGAATTGGTTTTGCATTCGAACCATACACCGATGAAGAGAATTCTATAACCTCCTCCATTCAATTAAATCATCCAAATGATAATAGTGAAAATCTTTCGTTTGGATTTGAGTATAACTATACAAAAACATTTTACGCAAGAGCCGGTTATAAATTCAATGTTGATGAACAAAATTATTCTTTCGGCGCTGGTGTTTTTATCCCTTTGAGCATTGCAAATTTTAATCTCGACTATTCTTTCGCCAATTTTAATCGGCTTGGTTCGGCGCATCGTTTTTCAATAATATTTGGCTTATGATAATAAATTATAAAAAAATATTTACGATCTTAATACTTCAACTTTTTGCATTCGGCTGCGGTGATAAAATTAACTTGAATCAGTTTGACTTGACTGAGAGCAATCCAAATATTGGAGGCGATACTGTTTATATTCAGCTTAATCCTATATGGGAGGGGTTTAATAAACCGCAGGATATCATAGTCGGCAGCGAACCATTCATTTATGTTGCCGACACAGAGAATGACAGGATCGTTATGCTAAATCTTGATGGACGAATTCTCGGTATTCGTGCAATTCAAAAACCAGTTGCTTTAGCTCAGGATTTTCAATTGAATCTGATTGTGTCGGCAAAGTTTGATACACTTGTTAATGGGATTTCCCAAACTTACAATGCAATTTATAAAATAGATCTTGCAACGGTGAATCATCAAATAGAAATTGCTCCAATAAACAGACTTCTTCCAAAATCCACTTCTGATTTGAGTAATACGGATCGCGAATATAAAGGTATCGCTGTTTTTTATGATAACAGTTTTGTAATTGCACGAACAGGACCAAAAAACTCTTCATTAAGTGATCCTGATAATTCCTTGCTTCTTTTTAAAAAGCAAATAGATAATAATGGTGTGGAAAGAGACTCATTAGCCGGTCGCATTCCCGGGCTTGATCCGCTTGGTGGGGGCATTCCTTCAGCCTTTGGTATTAGCTCGTTAAAATCTTTTAGTGGAAATACTTTTGATTTGATCTTTACTCTTACGGGATCAAATGCATTTCAAGCACAATGGTTGGAATATATAGACTCGCGGGAATTTACTGGATACGTATCAAAGTTCACTTTATCCGAAAATGATTTTATGCAGCCAAATAGGTTTTCAAATCCGGAAGGATTAACTATTGATGCAACAGGAAATATTTATGT
>Ga0172373_10006275_pt1 | contig 15882 bp, 9 predicted proteins | sample Lak10m_2_FD_114546 | JGI IMG/M metagenome (GOLD analysis project Ga0172373, IMG submission 114546) | Freshwater microbial communities from Kabuno Bay, South-Kivu, Congo - kab_092012_10m | ecosystem: Environmental > Aquatic > Freshwater > Lake | place: Democratic Republic of the Congo: South-Kivu...
TGGATCACCAGCGTCGGCGATTCGTCGCGGCGGGTGGCCTTTTCCAGGGCCGGGTCGAGCCTTTCCACGAACGAGAGGTCTGCGGCTTTGCGGGCGGTATGGAGGGAGAGGTCGAGACGCGGATTCCCGATGAGATCGAGCGAAGGGTGGTAGTGTTTCGCCCCCCAGACTCCGCCAACGGCAATGTCTTGCCGCCCCAGGGAGGACAGGCGGCGGAGCAGCGACCCCGGCGAGCGAGCCTGACCCGAGCGATCCACAAAACGGACCGTGGCCCGGACGTCGTCGGACACCGCCACCAATCGAGCCCACTCATCGCGGGGGAAGATCCTCAGCTCGACACTGCGGTCCGAATGACGCGTCAAGCAGTGCCCGAGACGCTCCAATGACCGCGAAACGGTGGGGTGACTGGCCCCGGAGATTTCCATGAGCGAACCGATCGAGAGCGGGCCGCGTCCGAGCAGCCAATGATGGATGAGGACTCGCAGAATCTCGTCGTGCGCCCCCGAACTCCTGCTCGCCCCGGCCGGACGTCGTGAGAGTTCATGCTGAAGGATTTCCTCGAGCAACGGCACTTCACTGGCAGCGGGCGGGTCAGGAATGCCGCTCCATTTCCCCGACTGCCGGATCACCGCTGACAACTGGCTGAAAATCTCGGGACGGATGACAGAAGCCGCGCCCTGCCACTCCTCACGCAAGCGCGCATCGGTAATGCCGGGCTCTTCCAGCACAAGAACGGCACGTCGAATTGTTTCCGACGTGGAGACCACCCGGGCCAAATCCATCAAGGTGGCACGCAATCTCCTCGCATCCTTCGTCTCGACCAGCACCTCGTAGACGGTGTCGTCCAGGACGGCATTGGCCCGAAAACCGGGGAAGGTTTCGACGGCACACCCATAACGAAGCGTTTCCATGCGATCAATTTGCGACTTTTGTTCGAAACTCGCAAGTTTAAATGCAAGTCGCAAGTAGATTCAATGAGGGCGAGGGAATCCGCGCGCATGGCAAAGCCAAACTCACCTTGGTCGAGATCTGCTCGGGCGAGACGAAGGAAATCGCCGATTTCCGGAACGTGGTTCATTCCCGCCGTGGCTCAGCGTGAGCGGAACGCGCTCTTGAAACACCTCGAGCTTTTCCTGCAGCATCACCCCGCTATCGGAAGACGCACGGGAAGGGTATCGCCACACTCTCACCGATCGGGCAAGAGCATTGCAGGTCCTTGATTGAACAGGCCCCTTTTCGCCCCCGGTGATCAGGTTGGAGGAAGGGAGTCTGGGGCGGGCTTCATGGCACAGAAGAACCTGCAGGATTCACATGAAACCCGCAAGTGAATCGTTCGGACGGAGGCTCGGCACCCTCACAAACCCGCCGTTACATCCGGCAACAACCCGGCCGCTTTCTTCATCGCGTCAAGTTCGATGTGGGTGTAAACGCGGTTCATCTCGGCGGAGTCGTGTCCAACGAATTCCTCGGCGATCGCGGGACTGACCCCGGCGTTCTTGAGCAGACTGGTCGTCGTGTGGCGGAACTGGGGAAGCTGACTTTCGCACCCCTCACCTTGCGGCCTTCCGGATCGCGGTGAGGCGTTCCAGCCAACTCTTCGAACGTGAGGGTCCCAAAACGGCTCGACGGAACGCGGGATTATCTTGCGGAAGAGGACTCCAACGACGAACCTCGACGACAATGGACTTGTCACTCCTGAATCAGGTCGAACGCCGCATCCGCGAAGACTCCGTCCCCTCCGGAGGTAAACCGTGGGGCGGGGCAGGCCTCATCGTCACGGCCGAACCGGGGCTGCCCCCGGTGGAGGGAAAAGTGTTCGTCGTCTCGACCTACGCCGGCGAGATCAGTTGGGTGGTGTTTCGGATGAAGGAGGTCTTTTCCGACGAGATCGACTACCTCAACAAACATTCCTTCTACCCGGAGATGGGCCGGGCGGCGCTCGCTGCCGTCTCCTCGGGTGCTTCGCGGCCGGAGATTCTGCTCGCGGTCGTATCCGCGGCCAAGGATTTCTGGAGCGATCGTCCCTTGTCCATCAAGACCGAACAAGAAAAAGCCCTCGAACGGCTCCGCCTAACCGCCTATTTTGCCTACGGATCAAACCTCCTCCATCGTCAGATGAAGGAACGCTGCCCCGAGTCAAGCTTCGTCGGTGCGGGCGTCGTGGAGGGCTACCGGTTTTTCATCAACGAGCGAGGTTATGCCAATATCGTCCCGGATGCCGATTCCAGAGTTTACGGCGGCATCTACCTGATGACCATGGCCGATATCGCTTCGCTCGACCAGTGGGAGGGAGTGGCCACAGAGTGCTATAAGAAAAGAATGCTGGCCGCCACCGCGACCACGAACAGCGAGGACTTCGATTGCCTCGTCTACATCGATCCGCGTGTCGAACCTGGCCCACCGCAAGCGGGCTACCTGGAGAAAGTCCTGCAGGGGGCACAGGATTGCGGGCTCCCGCGGGAGTATGTCAGTTTCCTCAGGAGCTTTGGCGATGCCTCGGCCTGACCGCAAGCCGGGCCTCCGATCCCGGGATGAATGACTTCCGGTGAATTCCACTAGAGTCTTTCCTGGATCGGTTCGATCCTTTCCCCCATGGCCCGCTGGTTCTACAACCGTCCCTCCGAGAAATGCGACGAAACCGAGATCAAGGTGGCGAACAAACTCCGCCGCCTCAGCAAACGCTGGACGATCCGCTGGGGCTTCTACTACGTGGACAACAAGGGCATCCGCCGCGAGGGCGACTTTCTGATTTTCGACCCGATGCACGGGCTCCTCGTCCTCGAGGTGAAGGGAGATCGCTTTCGCCAGTTCGCCCCGACCGGCCGATGGGAGGGTGACCCGGGAAAGGACAAGGACCATCCCCTCTATCAGCTCGATCAGGAACACGCCGGGGTCCTCAAGGCCCTGGCCGAGACCGAGCATGGCTGGCGACCGGTCGGCAAGGCACTCTGCCTGCCGAACGACGTGATCCCCGAAGGCCAGAATTCCTGGCAGGGCATCCCCCGCGAAACGATCGTGGACGGGCGTGATCTGGAACGCTTCGACTCGATCTTCGCCCGATTCTTTGGCGAGGAGCCACCGCGCGACATCCAGAAACACCGCGAGGTCTTCCTCGAGACCTACGGCAAAGGCGGGCGTCCCGAAGAGATCAGGCACTTCATCGACCACAACGAGATCCTCTTCCGCAAGCAGCTCACCCGGCAGTATCAGCTCCTCGACATCCTCGAAGGCAATCAACAGCTCTTCATCGAGGGTGGTGCCGGAACCGGCAAGACGTGGAATGCGGTCGAGAAAGCGGTGCGCCTCGCGGAACAGGGCGAAGGGGCGAACGTCCTGCTGCTCTGCTACAACATCGCCCTGAGCCGGTTTTTGCGCGACCTCGTCTCTCGCCGAACCCTCGAGCGTGGGACGATCACGGTTTTCCAATGGGAAGAGTTGGCCCATCACCTCCTCGGTGCCTGCGGCATGGAAAGCGGGGCCCCGCCAGCGGAGGCCAGTCGCGAAGACAAGCTGCGCTACTATGATCAGGAACTCCCGGCCCTGCTCCTCGAGTGCGTGCGGGAGGCGGAGTTCGCGGACAAACTACCCCGCTTTGATGCGATGGTCGTCGACGAAGCTCAAGACCACGACACGGCTTTTCCTGACACGGTCGGCAACAACCGCACCAACGGCGAGTGCGGCTGGTGGTCCATTTATTTTGCCCTGCTTCGTGAAGGCACCCGAGCCCCCATCGCGCTCTTCTACGACACCGCGCAACGCCCGCCTTTCCGCGGTCGCGGAGGGTTCGACGCCCGCCTCATCGCGGGCCAGCTCAGCCAACCGGCCTTTGCCCGCCTCCCTCATGCGCTACGCTACACCCGGCCCATCTACGATTTTCTCCAGACCCTGAACTCACCCGGCACTGAAGGCCTCGTCTCCCAGCTCTGTGAGCCCGACGATCTGCCCGAAGGACCCGAGGTGATCACGGTGGATCTCAAGGAAGCAGGAACCGAGGAAGTGCGGACTGAAGTCACGAGAATCGTCACTGGCTGGGTCGAGATCGGCTATTGCCTCCCCGAAGATGTCCTGATCCTGCACACCCGAACCGAACTCAAGGCCAGCGCCCTGGGGGCCTGTGAGGAGATCGCCGGACTTCCGCTCGTCGAATACGGCTCCCCATCGGAAGAGGGAAAGAAAGCGATCCGCCACCTCTCCATCAACCGCGCCAAGGGTCTCGACGCCCTCGCGGTGATCATGATCGATGCGGAGCCCTTTGAAAAGATCCGCAAGACCGACAACCAATACACCTACTTCATGGGTGCGAGCCGGGCGAAACAGCTGCTGGCGGTGGTGCACGGGTAGTGATTCGAGCCGATCAAAAACGACTTCTTCAACACTGCCGGAGCCCACCTCGCGCGAAGCACCGCGCGGAGAAAACCTTGGCGAACGAACCGACAGTTCGGCTCTCGACGCAGCGAGGGCGACGCAACGGCAGTCCGCCTTCAGTCCGCCACAGCGCGACCTTTCAGCCAGCGTGCTCATGGCATTTTCTCGCCGAGAATGTAAGCTAGGCCAATCCCGATGAATCGTCCCCGCGTTTTCAACGCCCTCCTCTTTTCCGTTTTTTTTCTGCTGACTCCCTTTCTGGTGGCTCAGACGGCAGGTCCGCCCTCGTCCCTCCGCGAGGCACCGCTCTCGGTCGAACGGATTCGCCAGTCCATGGCTGCCCTGAAAGCCGATGCCTCGCTCGATGATGCCGCGAAGGAACTCGCCGGAAGCCGCTATGAAGACGCCCTCGCCAACCTCGAGGTCACCGCTGGTTTTTCCACGCGAGCGGAATCCCTGAAACGGGACCTGGAAGACGGTCCCAACGAAACCTCCGCGATCCGGAACGAACTTGAAAACCGCCGCGCCGGCCGGCCTCCCAAGGGCGCCGACGCCAGCACCGACCTGCCTGCCGATGCCGGGCCCGAGATCATTGAAGCCCGGCTCACCTCCGAGCGCGCCCGTATCACGGAGCTCGCCCGGCAGGTGAAAGCCGCTGAAAGCGCCCTCAGCGAACTCGAGGCTCGTCCCCAGGCCAATCGCGAGCGTCTCGTCGCGGCGACACGGGAACTCTCCGAAGCCGAAGGAGGCTTCACGCGGTGGAACCTGAGATCACCCGCGACGCCTCAGGAACGGGCCGACTTCGCCGTTGACCAGACTCGCATCCGGTTGATTCGCGCGGAGCTCGCGATGCTCGAGCAGGAGTCGCTCTCCGCGGATGCACGCCACGACCTCCTCGAGGCACGTCGCGATCTTGTCCGTTCCGATCTCGGACTGGCTCGTGAACGAGTCACCCGACTCGAGGCGCGCGGCAGCGAAATCGTCAGCGCCCGAATTGGAGAGGCCGAACGACTCATCACCGAACTCGGCCTGCAATCGGTCTCGGACGACCAGGGAATCGAGGAGCTGGTGAGGGAGACGCGCGATCTTGCCCGCGCCAATCAAGGCCTCCTCGCCCGCATCGACGCCGCTGATGCCGCGAAGAATCAAGCGAAGGAAGAGCTTGAGCGCCTCCGCCGGGAGTCCGAAAACGTCCGCGCCCAGATCGAAATCGGTGGGCTCGAGGACTCTTTTTATGAAACCGTTCTCGACTTGCGCCGCACGTTACCGACACCGCAGAGTGTGCGCGTCCGCCTGAGCGAACGCCGCAAGGCCATCTCGACAGCCAGGCTCGAGGCGTTCCGCTCGGATCGCGAACTCGACGCCCTCCCCTCGCCTGAAGGTCAGGTCGAGGAGTTTCTCGATCTCTTCCGCACCAAGGGGGTCGGTGAAGATGACCTCGCGAGACTTCGAGAAGGGCTGGCCGAGTTTGTCGCAAACCGGGTCAAACTCCGGCAGGATTCGATCGATTCAAACCGTCGCCTCGCCTCCGTTCTTGGCGAAGCCGACTTACTCGTGAGCGAAACCCTCGCCGAGGCCGAAGAACTGAGGGACTACCTCGGCGAGCGCCTCGTCTGGGCCGCGAGCGCCCCACCGATTGGAAGAGATGCCTTCACCGGGCTGCGCACCGCCTTTCTCGCCCTCTTTGGTCCCGAGGCAATCCGGGAGTATGCGGAAGCCGTTTGGAGAATCCATCCCGGCAAATGGCTCCTCGCCATCATCCTTGCGTTACTGCTTCTTCTTCCCCGTCGCCGCCTGCGACAGAATCTCGCCGCCTCGGCCGCACAGACCCGCCACCCCTCGAAAGAACAGATCGGAAACACGATCAGGGCCCTCGCCGTTTCTCTATGGCTGGCGCTCCCGATGCCGGTCCTCCTCTTTTTCTTCGGTTGGATCTTCACGAGCGATCCCCAGAGCTCCAGCACGACCTTCGCCCTCGGGAAGGGGCTCATGGGGCCGTCGGCCCTGCTCCTCGTGCTGCGGTTCTCCTCCGTTCTCTGCTGGCCCGGCGGCGTTGCCGAAGCTCACTTCCGATGGAAACGCAAAGTCCTCGATCCCCTCCACCGCGCACACATGGGGCTGATTTTCCTCTACCTGCCAGCCCACATCCTTCTCGCCATCTGGTGGTTTAACGGCGGCGACCTCGCCGCCTTCCAAGGGCCCGGCAGGCTCGTTTTCATCATCGCGATGCTCTCCGTTGCCGCGATTCTGCGAGGGTTTTTCAAGGGTAGCGCCGCCGTCCCCGCTCCGTCGAAAAATCCCACCTCGCGCCTCCTCAAACTGCGCCGAGTCTGGACGGGGCTTCTCATCCTCCTCCCTGTGGCCCTCGCCGCGCTCGCCGGGATGGGGCACTTCATCACCGCGGTGGCCCTCGCCTACCTCATCCAGAAGACGGGATTCGTGGTCTTTTCCGCCACCCTCATCTACGCGCTGCTGAACCGTTGGGCCGCGTTGCGCGGACGACGCATGGCCCTCGCCGACGCCCTCGCCCAGCGCGAAGCCAAGCGAGTTGCGAGCGAAGCACCGGACGCGTCCCCCGGATCCGCCAAGGCTACCGGGAAACTTGATCCGATTCCCTCCGAAGAGGCCATCCTGCCGACGGAGGCGGATGAACCTATCGACTGGACGCTCGTCGGTGAACAGACCCGCCTCCTCATCCGCGCCGTCGTCACGCTCGCCGCACTTTTCGGCTGCTGGCTCGCCTGGTCTGAGGCGTTGCCCGCCCTGAAATACCTCGATTCGCGGAATCTCGTCGCCGACATCAGCGCGAGCGACATGATCTGGCTCGGGATCATTGGAGTGATCACCGGGATTGTCTTTCAAAATCTCCCAGGACTTCTCGAACTCGGATTCCTCCGAGCCCTCGAACTCGAGAGCGGCGTGCGAAACGCCGTGATCACGCTGTGCCAATACGTCGTCATCGCCCTCGGCACCGCGGTCGCTTTTCAAGCCATCGGGCTCGACTGGTCGCGCTTCAGCTGGATCGCCGCCGCCCTTTCCGTCGGACTCGGGTTCGGTCTTCAGGAAGTCGTCGCGAATTTCGTGAGCGGCCTCATCCTTCTCTTTGAACGCCCCATTCGCGTCGGTGATATCGTCACCGTCGGCGGGGTCGATGGCGTTGTCACAAAAATCCGGATCCGCGCGACCACGATCACCAACTGGGACAAGAAAGAATTCATCGTGCCGAACAAGGAATTCGTGACCGGCACGATCATGAACTGGACCCTCTCCAGCCCGGTCACCCGACTCGTCTTCCCCATCGGCATCGCCTATGGATCCGACATCGAACGCGCTCGTGAAATCCTTCTGGACATCGCCACGACCCAGCCCGAAGTCCTCAAGGATCCCGCGCCTGCCGCCATTTTTGAACAATTTGCCGACAGCAGCCTCAGCTTCACCCTGCGCTGTTTCCTCGGCAGCACCGAGCAGCGGCTCGAGATGACCCACCGGATCAACTCGCTGATCCACGAGCGTTTCAAAGCCGCCGGGATCGGAATTCCCTATCCCCACCGCGTCGTTCACCTGTGCGGCGACACTCCCATCGATTCCCTAACCGAACCCGAAAAGCAGGCCTGATCACCGGCTCTGGCATCGTGGGATCTTTGCTCATCCCGGCCTCCGAAAGGCACATGCGGATCCGCGACGCGGCCGCGATGACGGCCATCCAATTCGGAAAAACAGACACCTTGCCCCCTTTTCCTTTGTTGGTTCATCGCCCCCCGTCCTTCATCGCGCCGCGTCCCGTGCTTGCCATGGAAGGTCACTTTCGGTTTCCCTCGGGATGATGAATCGAATCACCCTACTGCTCTGCACCGGCCTTCTCCTGCTTTCCCCCGTTTGCGCCGAGGGCTGGAAAGCCGGGGTCGCGTCCGTCGTGATCACCCCGTCCGAACCTCTCTGGATGGCAGGCTATGGATCGCGCACGGCCCCGGCAGAAGGCAAGGAGACCGACCTCAATGCCAAGATCCTCGTCCTTGAGGACTCAGCGGGAAAACGGGGCCTCATCATCACGCTCGATCTCGTCGGGATCGACCGTGGTTTCTCCAAGCGTGTCACCGGGGCCCTGGCAAAACAACATCAACTGCCGCGCGAGGCGATTGCGATCTGCACCTCGCACACCCACAGCGGTCCCGTCGTCGCCGGAAATCTCGCCCCCATGCATTACCAGAGCCTTCCCGCCGAGCAGCAGAAGAAGCTCGACGCCTTCGCCGACGAACTTCTCGGCAAGATCGTCGTGCTTTCCACCGAGGCCCTCGGCGGACTTGCACCAGCCCGGGTGCAATGGGGCAGCGGCAAATGCACCTTCGCGGTAAACCGTCGCGAGAACAAGGAACCCGAGGTGCCTGACAAACGCACCAAAGGAATCCTCGCCGGACCCAGCGACCATGACGTGCCGGTGCTCTCAGTGCGCGACGAGGCCGGAGCCCTGCGGGCCGTGCTCTTCGGTTACGCCTGCCACGCCACCGTGCTCTCCGGCCAGACGTGGAATGCCGATTATCCAGGCTACGCCCAGGTGGAACTCGAAAAGACCTTTCCGGGATCGGTCGCCCTCTTCTGGGCCGGTTGCGGAGGCGATCAGAATCCCCTGCCGCGTCGTGAGTTGCCCCTCGCCCAAGCCTACGGAGTCGATCTCGCCGCCCGCGTCGGCGACGTTCTCCGCGCCACGATGCCCGAAATTGCGCCGACACTCGAGACGGTTTACCGCGAGACGGAAGCGCCACTCGATGTCCTCCCCTCGGCTGATAAAGTCAGAGCCAACGAAACATCCGAGAACCGTTTCGAGGTGGCCAGGGCCAAATACCTTCTGCGTGAAATGGAGGAAAAAGGCGGGCTCGCCGGAACCTACCCCTACCCCGTCGGCGTCTGGACTCTCGGGGGCGAGATCGACTTCGTCTTTCTCGGTGGTGAAGTGGTCGTGGATTACGCGCTGCGCCTGAAACGCGAACGCAGCGGCGTCAAAACCTGGGTCGCGGCCTACAGCAACGACGTCATGGGCTACATTCCCTCCCTGCGGGTCCTCAAGGAAGGCGGCTACGAGGCCGGTGGGTCGAACGTCTACTACGGTCTCCCCACCCTCTGGCACGAAACGATCGAAGAGGTGATCGTGAAAGCGGTGCACGAGACCGAACCGTCCATACCCTAACGAAACACTTTTAGCGAGTCTTCCAGCACCGCTTCGTCAGATGAGTTCCACTTTCTCCCTGGTCACCTTCCTTGCCATGCTCGCCACCGCGGTTCCGGCCGCGGAGCCAGACCCTGAGCCAAAGTCCCCTGAAGTCCCGGGCTACCCCGCGGGGGTGCGGGTAGATCACTATCCGGTAAACGAGGACGAAAGCGAGCAGCCCACCCTCTTTTGGTCACCGGACTTGCCCGAGGGAAAGCGGGCCCCGCTCCTTGTCGCTTTGCACACCTGGTCGGGCGATTACCTTCAGGCCGGAGGCGAGGTGAAGTATGCCGAGTGGTGCCAGCAGAACGGTTGGATTTTCGTCCACCCGAATTTCCGCGGTCCCAACCGCACTCCCGAGGCGCTCGGTTCGGATCTGATGATCGCCGACATCCGTGCCGTGGTCCAATGGGCGAAGCGGAACGCTCCCGTGGACGAAACTCGCATTTACGCGATCGGCGTGTCGGGGGGAGGCCACGCCACCCAGCTCCTTGCGGGGCGCACGCCCGAGATCTGGGCGGGGATATCCTCGTGGTGCGGCATCGCCGACATCGCGGCGTGGCACGGCGAGACGACGGCGGCGGGACGCCTCAACTACGCCGGTCACATCGTCGGCGCGATCGGCGGACTACCCAACGCCAGCGAAAAGACCGTGGCCGAGGCCAAGCACCGGTCGCCGCTGACGTGGTTGAAAAATGCGGGAACCGTGCCGCTCGACCTCAATCACGGGATCAACGATGGCCGCAGCGGTAGCGTGCCCTTTTCCCATTCGTTGCGTGCCTACAATGCCGTGGTGCCAGTATCCGCCCGAATTCCCGGGGACTCGATCGACGGGTGGCATGCGGATCCGGCGACCTTGCCACGCGATCCGAAACTCGGCGACGCCCTCTACGGAGTCAATCCTCCCCTCTTTCGCAAAACGCACGGCAACACCCGCGTGACGATCTTCGAGGGCGGGCACGAGATCCTGCAAGAGGCCGCCCTCAACTGGCTCGCCGCCCAGCGCAAGGGAAAGCCCGCCGACTGGAATCCCGCCAAAACCGCCACGCTCAAGTCCACCGCGGCGGACCGTGATAGCGGCAAATGATCCTGACATGACACCTCCCTTAGCACTCATGCACCCGCGACGCTTGCTTCGCGGCGCGCTCCTGGCCGCGGTCCTCCTCGCTACCCCCCTGACAAAAGCGGAGTCTTTCTTCCTCAAATTGCGTTCGCAGATCGAGGTAGCGCCGGGCACGAAGCGCTATCACACGACCACGAAGCGCGCCGAGTGGGACGCCTCGCGCACCGCGATCATCATCTGCGACATGTGGGACGACCACTACTGTCGCAACTCGGCACGACGCGTCGCCGAGATGGCCCCGCGCATGAACGAGGTCGTGAAAAAGGCCCGCGCCGCCGGCGCGTTGATCATCCACTGCCCGAGCGGCTGCATGAATTTTTACGCGGAAACGCCGCAGCGGCTCCTTGCCCAATCCGCCCCCAAGCTGGGCACGACCGTTCCCCTCGAAGGCTGGTGTCATCTCGACTCGACCAAGGAAGCGGAGATGCCGATCAAATTCGACCAACCCTGCGACGACTCCGAACCGCTCCGCCCGCGCATCCGCTTCTACAACCGTCAGATCGAAAGCATCGAGATCGCCCCGGAGGATGCCATCGCGGAAATGTATGAGCCGTTTTACCTGATGCAATCGCGCGGCATCGAGAATGTGCTGTTGATGGGGGTCCATGCCAATTTCTGCATTCTCGGTCGGCCCTTCGGAATCCGGCAGCTCGTGACTCAGGGCATGCAGGTCGCCCTCTTTCGCGACCTCACCGACTCGATGTATAATCCGTCTGAGCCTCCCTTCGTGAACCACTTCACCGGGAACGATCTGATCCTTTCGCACATCGAACGCCACTGGTGTCCCACCGTGACGAGCGGCGAGATCCTCGGCGATGGCAAGAAGTTCCGCTTTCCCGATGACAAGCGGAAACACCTCGTCATCGTCACGGCGGAGGATGAATACCAGACCGAGGAGACTCTGCCGGCCTTCGCCCTCGCCGAGCTGGGGCGGTCGTTCAAGATCAGCGTGGTCTATGGTGACGCCGAAGTACGTGAGACTTTGCCGGGGGTGGACGTGGTGAAGGAGGCGGACCTGCTCCTGCTCTCCGTGCGACGCCGCAACCTGCCGCCCGAGCAGCTCGATCTTTTCCGCGCCCACATCGCCGCAGGCAAACCGCTCGTTGGAATACGCACCGCGAGCCATCCTTTCCACCAGCGCGACAACGCACCGGGACCGGGACTCGATGAATGGCGCGACTTTGACGCCACCGTGCTCGGGGGCCACTACACCGGCCACCATGGCAATGAGATCAAGACTTTCGCCAGGATCGCCGGAGGAGCGGCCGCACACCCCATTCTCACGCGCATCGCGCCGGAGGAATTCGCGACCTTCGGGTCCCTCTATCAAAACACTCCATTGCCGGCGGGAAGCGAGGTCTTGATGACCGGTCGGGCCGAAGGCATCAGCCAGCCGGAGCCGGTCGCGTGGGTTCGCACCGGTCCCGGGGGCGGCAAGATCTTTTACACGTCACTGGGCCACCGCGGTGACTTCGAGGTGCCTGCCTTCCGCTCACTGCTTCGCAATGCGGTCCACTGGGCCGCCGGCGTTCCAGCACTTGTTCCGGCGAAGCCGTAAGCGGGAAGACGGTTTTCGACAATCGATGCGTGGGATCTTCACAAGCCATGCACGGCTGTGGAAAAACCCTCTCGACCGACCAGCCGAATCGGAAGAGAATTCCCCCATGCCCATCACGCACCATCCCCTCGTCCAGGAGTTCCCCGAACAACGCGATGCCATTCACGCCCTCAAGGAGGGGAATGCGCACTTCCAAAAGCTGATGGCTTCCTACGAGGAAATCGACAAGGAGATCTTTCGCATGGAAGAGGGCATCGAGACACCGGCAGACGAGGTCCTCACCGATCTCAAGAGGCGCCGCCTCGATCTCAAGGACCAAATCGCCGGGATGCTTCGAGGATCCGATAGCCTGGACTAGCAACCGAAAGAAAACATGACCACCGAGGACCCGAACGAACGATTCGAATTGGAAGAGCGATTCACCTGGAAGTGGCATCCACACGGCTGGCTCACCGGCTTGATCATCCTCGTGGTCATTCTCCTCTTCCGCGCCTTCGCCCGATGAATCCCGAATTGCTGAATCACTACCGCGCCGCCCTCGAAGCCCAGCTCGCCGATCTCCGGTCGGCGACGCGAGAGCACGAGGCGCAGCTCGATGACAGCCGCAGCACCGGGGATTTCACCGGACCCGACCGCGCCTCCGATCTCGAGCCGCTCGAGGTCGATGCCAGCGTCACGGCAAGTGAACGGAAACTCGCCGCCAAGATCCGTCACGCCCTCGAGCGGATCCATCTCGGCACCTACGGCCTCTGCGAAGCCTGCGGGACGGCGATCCCGACCGCCCGCCTCGACGCCAAACCCAGCGTCTCGCTTTGCCTGCGCTGCCAAGAGGCACACGATGCACACGAGGCACACGATGCACACGAGGCAGCGTGAGTGCGGAGCCCCCCGTCGAAGAGGTTTTCCGCCTGAAGCCGAAATCTCCCCGGACTACTTGAACGGGTGTTCTTTCAGCAGCTCTTCGGTCGTGTAGAGCATGAGGCGTCCGGGTTGGGAATCGCGGACTTTCTTCACCTGCGCGGCGGCCACGGGATCGGCCTGATTGCCGAAGCTGTTCCGCACGAAGGTGAGGACGTTCGCGATCTCCTCGTCCTTGAGCATGCCGCCGAAGGGCGTCATGGGGACGAGACCATCGTATTTCTTCCCGTTCACCTCGAGCGGCCCCATCAGGCCGTAAAGAGTGATCTTGATGAGACGATCGGTGTCGGCGGTCACCCACGGACTCTTCTCGATCGAGGGGAAGGCCGGGTCGAGCCCCTTGCCGTTCGGCTGGTGGCAGGTGACGCAGAGCCCCTCGCGAAAGTAGATTTCCTGACCGGCGAGGTATTGCTTTTTCGCCTCGGCACTGAGATGCGAAGGCGCGGGCAACACGGGATGGTCGGTGACGGTCTTTTCGGCAACGCCGGCAAGTCGATCCTTCGCGGTCTGGACGGCGTTCTTGCTCCACTCATCGGTGGGCAGGGCCGCGGCGACCTCGACAATTTTCTTGGCCGCATTGGTATCCGGAATCCAGGACGCGGCCACGGTCGCCTCGAGGCGGACGCGCCCTTCGGGATCGGACGCGGCTTTTTCAAGAAGGACCGCGTGATCGGCGATCCGGTGGTGATTGTAGCGCACCACCCGCACCGCGGCGGAACGCACGCGGAAGTCGGTCGAAGCGAGCAGTTCACGCAGGAGCGTCTCATCGACGGCGTTCATGCCCCAGGTCACCCAGAGGGCCTCGAGACGGCGGTGCTCATAGTCGGGATCGGCCTTGTCGAGGCCGGCGACCCAGGTCTTCACCGCGGGCAGCACTTCCTCGACCGGGTGGGTCCGCAGGGCGCGGCGGCTGCGGTAGCGGGTGCGGTTTTCGGGCAGCTTGAGATTCTCGAGCAGCTCGGTGACCGAAGCTCCGGCGACCTTGGCAGCCTCGACGAGCGGACGCGAGGGATAGGTGATGCGGTAGATGCGGCCGTGGACATGGTCACGAAGCGGATCGCGGGCATTGTGCTGCATGTGGCCGATGAGGACGTTGTGCCAGTCGATGACATAGAGTGAACCATCGGGAGCGAATTCGAGATCGACGGGCCGGAAATTCCCATCGGCCGACTTGAGGAGATCGTGACGGAAGGTCGTCTTGTAGCCGGTGCCGGCGTCTTCGATCTGGTGCTGCTTGATGCCGAGAAATCCGATCGCATTGCAGAGAACGATGTCGCCCTGCACCTCGTCGGGGAAGTGACGCGAGGAGACGATCTCAAGTCCCGAGGTGGGTCGCACGCTCTGGCCCTTGGGCACGAGGTCGGGAGTCGAGGGCGTCTTGCTGCCGTAGGTGGACTTCACCGAGACGGGCAGCATCCAGTTCATGCTCGGACCGGAGGTATGGAGAAAGAAATCCTGCCCCCACTGGTCGAAGACGGCACCCCACGGGTTCGGGATGGAAAGCTGCGCGGTGCGCTCGAGCTGCATCCGCTGCGGGCTGAACCGGTAAAACCCCCCATCGACAGCGCGGACGGGACCATAAGGCGTCTCGACGTTGGTGTGAAGAAAGACACCCTCACACAACACAAAAGCCCCGGAGGGGTCGGCCGCGTAGGCGCTGATGGCATGGTGAGTGTCGTGCGAATCAAAACCACCGAGGATGATTTCACGCCTGTCGACCTTGTCGTCGCCATCGATGTCACGGAGGAGCACGAGATTCGGTTCCTGAGAAACGTAGACGCCCTCGGGAGCAAACTCGAAACCGATCGGCAGGTGGAGCTTGTCGGCAAAGATGGTCTCCTTGTCAGCGCGGCCGTCGCCATTCGTGTCCTCGTAAATGAGGATTTTGTCATCGGGCAGCGGATCGCCGGGGCGGTAATGCGGGTAGGTCGGCATGGTCGCGACCCAGAGACGGCCCTCGTCGTCGAAGGAGAGCTGCATCGGATTGGCGAGATTCGGAAATTCCTTCTCCGAAGCGAAGAGTTCCACCTGATAACCTTCCGGAACGGTGAGCGATTTCTCAGCTGCCTCGCCGTAGAGGTATTCCGTGCTGCCGTTCTTCACGCTCGGCTGGTAGTTCGTCGGGACGGGCGGGAGCGGGTGGGTCTTCGAATCATCAACCGCAAGATCGGTCTTCTGCCCGGTGACGACATCGCGGATGAGCTGGTCGCGCAGGTCGGCCATCTCGCGCATTTTTTTGACTTCGTCAGGGTAATTCTGGGGTCCGAAGGGATTGTAGCGCTGCCCGTGGGTGTGGACGCCGTTGAGGATGTTGTAATCGTTGTTCCAGAACCAATCCTTCTGCTTCACGGCTTCGTGAACGAGCTCGGGATCGGCCTTGGATTTTCGGGGAGTCTCGCCAAAAAGCCCGTTCGCGAGGATCTCGGCGAGCTGGCGGTAGCCTTCCTCGGTCGGGATGAAACCGCCGGTGGTGAAGGGCTCGTCGGTCGTTCCGTAGAGAGCCTTCGTCGGATGGAAAAGGTCGATGTAGGTGAGTTGGTGCTTCTTCGCAACGGTCTCCATCGCCGCGGCGTAGAGGGCGAGGTTGGCGTTTTCCTTCTCGCCCTTGGGGAGGTCGCGCTTCCCGCTCTGGTCTTCGTAGGCGATGGGCGAGACGAGGACGAGCCGCGGCGCTTCCTTTCCGTTGTAGGCCTTTGAAAGGGTGTGCTCGACGAA
>Ga0172373_10006276_pt1 | contig 15880 bp, 12 predicted proteins | sample Lak10m_2_FD_114546 | JGI IMG/M metagenome (GOLD analysis project Ga0172373, IMG submission 114546) | Freshwater microbial communities from Kabuno Bay, South-Kivu, Congo - kab_092012_10m | ecosystem: Environmental > Aquatic > Freshwater > Lake | place: Democratic Republic of the Congo...
CAGTCCAACAAACAAGTGATGGTGGTTATATTATTGCCGGACAAGGGCACTCATACGACGGACTTGGTTTGATGTGGATAATAAAAACTGATTCCTTAGGAAAAATGTTGTGGGATAAAACATTCCCTTGGGAATTTCCAATAACCAAAATTTCCGGGCCTGTTTCACCGTCACCTGATGTGGGCACATCTGTTAAACAGACCACTGATGGAGGTTACATTGTTGCTGGATATCGTGATGATTTAACTGGTCCTTATTATCAAGCTTACATTATCCGCATTGCCTCAGACATAGTACCAGTAGAATTAACAAACTTCACAGCATTAGTAAATAAAAACAATGTTACACTCAATTGGCAGACAGCAACAGAGACAAACAACAGCGGGTTTGAGATAGAGAGAAGAAGCCTCTCCCCCAACCCCTCTCCAAAGGAGAAGGGAGTTTTTAAAACAATTGCTTTCGTTCCTGGATTTGGTACCACTACTGATCCAAAGAGTTATTCATTCACTGATCAGAATCTTTCAACGGGTAAATATCAATACAGACTAAAGCAAATAGACTTTGATGGAAGCTATGAATACTCACAAATAGTAGAAGTAGAAATAACTTCACCAACAGAATTTACATTAGAGCAGAACTATCCGAATCCATTTAATCCAACAACAAAAATAAAATATACAATCGGCGAGCTCATCCTTCGACAAGCTCAGGATGACAATGCTTCATTGCAGAACGATGTCACTCTGAGTGGCAATGCCATCGAGAGTGACGAATTAGTTTCATTAAAAGTATTTGATGTATTGGGTAACGAAGCAGCAACACTCGTAAACGAATACAAACCAGCCGGAAGCTACGAAGTAGAATTCAATGTAGGACAGAATAGCAGTCTGTCCAGCGGAGTTTACTACTACCAACTAAAGGCGGGAAGTTTTGTTGAAACTAAGAAGATGATTTTACTTCGCTGATTCATTTTTAAAAATGTGCTAAATTGCCTATTACCAGGTGACAGAATTGTTGAATTACTAAATTGGCATTGTGTTTAATTTTTAATTGTTCAAAGTTTTTGAAAAACATTCCAACTAAACCCCGACAGTTACTTTTTTCACACCTTAGTAATTATCTTTGCAGAAACAATTTGATTATTTGTAAATGAAAACTTTCCGGCGCTTCTTTAAATATCTGAGACCATACATAAAACCACTGATGCTAGCAAACTTTTTTATGCTGCTCTTTGTTCTTTTCAGTTTATTTTCCATCGGTTTGATAATGCCATTCATAGATCTTCTTTTCAATCAGACACCGGTGGAGTTTGTGCGAAATGATAACATCAGCATTTTCGACCTGCGCGAATTTTTATCTTACAAGCTAAGTGAAATAGTTTCGCAGTACACCAAAAGTGAACTCGTAATTTACCTCTGTGTTTTGATGATCATCGTTTTCTTTTTAAAGAATCTTTTCTCCTATCTGCAAACTTATTTTATGTCCATCGCCGAGCAGGGAATTATTCGTGACATCCGCCTTCAGCTTTACACACACTTTCACACACTTTCGCTTGGATATTTTACCGAAGAGAAAAAAGGGATTTTGATTTCGAGAATCATCAACGATGTTCAGATAATTAAAGATTCGATGATAGCTGTGATAAACAGCATTTTCCGTGACCCACCGTTGATAATAATTTTTTCTATCGTGTTGATGATCTTCAACTGGAAATTGACATTACTGATTTTTGCTCTACTGCCGGTTACCGGTTTAATACTGGCAAAGATTGGCGACTCACTAAAACGAAAAAGCATCCGCTCGCAGGAACAGATTGCCGACATCACTTCAATTCTTGATGAAACTTTCGGGGCGATGAGAATTGTAAAAGCATTCGGGATGGAAGATTACGAAATAAAAAGATTCCGCGACGGTGAGAGAAATTATTTTTCCATTCTTACAAGCCTTGTTAGAAGGCGCGCACTCGCCGCCCCAATTACAGAGTTCATCGGTGTTGTTACAATCACTATCATCATCTATTTCATCGGAAGTGAAATTGTAAATGGAAAAAGTACGATGACGCCGGGAGCGTTCTTCGTTTATCTTGGAATATTTTTTCAGATGATGCCTTCAATAAAATTATTCGGACAAATGTTCAACAGCGTTCAGGAAGGAATCGCAGCATCAGAAAGAGTTTTCAATATACTTGACACCAAACCTAAAATATTAGATTCAACCAATGCCGTTGAATTAAAATCATTTGAGAACAACATTGAATTTAAGGAAGCAAGCTTTCGTTACGAGAAAAGCGATCTCATTCTAAAAAATATTAATCTAAAAATTAATAAGGGAGAGATACTCGCAATTGTCGGTCCAAGCGGCGCTGGAAAATCTTCTCTCGTAGATTTAATACCCAGGTTTTACGATACTGAAACCGGCTCTGTTCTGATTGATGGTACCGACATCCGTAAAATAAAAATCAGTTCACTTCGAGCATTAATGGGAATCGTAACACAAGAAACAATTCTTTTTAATGATACAATTAGAAATAATATTGCCTATGGAATGAAAGAGATTGGTCTCGAAAATATTATCGAAGCATCGCAGGCAGCAAATGCACACAGCTTTATAAACGAAATGAGTAACGGATACGATACAATTATCGGCGACCGCGGCGTTAAACTTTCCGGCGGTGAGCGCCAGCGTTTATCAATTGCACGTGCGCTATTGAAAAATCCCCCCATTCTTATTCTTGATGAGGCAACTTCTTCGCTTGACACGCAATCAGAATTACTTGTTCAGCAGGCTATAGAAAGACTAATGAAGGGAAGAACTTCCATTGTAATTGCCCACAGACTTTCGACAATTAAAAATGCGGATAAAATTATTGTTATCAATAATGGTGAAATAGTCGAACACGGCAGCCACGATCAGTTGATTAGTCAGGATGGACTTTATAAAAAACTTTACAACATGCAATTCAAACTCTAAATGAAAGTCTCAGGCTTCACACTTGTCCGTAATGGCGTAAAGTATTTTTACCCCTTTAAGGAAGCTATCCTTTCTATTCTTCCGCTTTGCGATGAACTCATTGTTAATGTCGGTGATTCTGATGACGGCACTTTGTCTGCTGTTCAATCAATCCAAAATGATAAAATAAAAATCATCAGCCGAAAATGGGATATGTCTTTGCGCGAAGGAGGTAAGCTTTTATCAATCGAAACAAACGAAGCACTGAAACAATGTAAAGGCAATTGGTGTTTTTACATTCAGGCTGATGAAGTTCTGCATGAAAAGTATATCCCCAGTGTTCTTTCTTCAATGAAAAAGTATCTAACTCATAATGAAGTGGAAGGATTAAGATTTCGCTATAAACATTTTTACGGAAGCTATGATTATTACCAGGATAATTATAGGAGGTGGTATATTAAAGAGGTTAGGATAATTAAAAATCACCGGGATATTATCTCGTGGGGAGATGCAATGAATTTTCGTCATACAGACACAACGCCTGTTAAAGCAGTTGATATTGATGCTGAAATTTACCATTACGGTTGGGTTCGTCCGCCCGATACTCTAATGACTAAAAGAATTGATTTTCACAAACTTTACCACACTGATGAAGTTGTTAAGCAGCTTGCCTCTTCGACAATAAATTATGATGACCTTGGTAATTTAAAATTATTTACAGATTCCCATCCCGAGGTTATGAAGGATAGAATATCTGTTAGCAATTGGAAGTTTAACGCAAAACTTGACGAACAACTTCCTGAATTAATTAGAAAGCTTGCCGTCTTTTTCTATCCATTGACTAAAAGAATAAAAAGTTGTTTTACTCAAAATAAAAAATGACACCCGGAAATCCGGAATGTCATTTTTAATAAAACATCTAACGAAGCAAAATCATTTTTTTAGTTTCAACAAAATTTCCTGCTTTCAGTCGATAATAATATACTCCGGTGGGCAATGAAGAATTTATAATGTACAATTTAGAATGAATTCCGCTTTCCTGGAATTCATTGACCAATGTTTCTATTTCTTCACCTAATGAATTAAATATTTTTAGCGTTACAAATTGCCTGCTGCCTATTGCATACTCAATAATAGTAGAAGGGTTAAAAGGGTTCGGATAATTTTGTTCAAGAATGAAACGGTTTGGGGAGATGATTTCAACATCAATGATATTAGAATATTCAATACTGCCGTCATAATCAATTTGCTTTAATCTATATTGATAATTTCCCGCTGAATGATATTCATCCATAAACGAATATGACCTTATTTCAGTTGTTGTTCCGCCTCCTTTTCTAAATCCAATTACTGACCAATTATACTTATTAACCTGCCTTCTTTCAATTTCGAATAAATTATTGTTAGTCTCCGTTGAGGTTTTCCATTCGAGCAAAACACCTGCGTCATTTATCGTGGCGTTGAATGAAACCAATTCAACCGGTACAGTGTAATCAATATCGGTTTCAAACACACCCCTACCATGGGTTACTGCTCGTATTCTATGATTTGGAAGAGATATGCTTAAATCAGTAATCATGGCAGCATCGGGAATTCCATTCTGATATTCTATCCAATTATTTCCCCCATCCAACGAAATATAAACGCCAAGATCATTGCCAAAAAATAACACATCAGAATTAAGAGGGTCCACTACAACCGATGTTGCAGGAACATCGGGTAAGCTTACACCGATGTCAATCCATGTTTGTCCGGCATTCGTTGATTTAAAAAGATGAGAAGTACCGAATCCTGAAAACACAACATAAACAATTGCAGCGTTGTGAGGATCAACTGTGATGTCATCAATGTATCTGTCGGGTAAAGAGCCGGTAATATTCTGAAAAGTAATTCCACCATTGAAGGTGACAAAGACATTAGCGCGGCTGTTGATTGGTGCGGTACCTGCATAAAGCGTATCGGTCGAATTGTAAGAAACTGCCATTGATAAAATTTGATTCCCGTCAAGCATCTGATTCCCGTTCATTGTTATCCAGGTGTTGCCTTGATTCGTACTTTTGTGAATATTTTTACTCCCCGCATAAAGCACAACGGGATTTGATGGACAAACCATGAAAGGCGCAAGAAATCCCGGATCGTTTGAATTGGGTGCAATGTAACTCCACGAATTGCCAAGATTGGTTGACCGCTGCAAACCTAAGTATTGATAAGTTCCGTAAATAATATTTGTGTTTTGAGAGTTGATTCCTGTCCAGCAGCCATCACCGCCGATAACTCTTCGCCAAGCAACTGTGCCTTCATAAATAGCTGTCGCATTATCCTGCATCCCTCCTATTGCAATATTTGGCTGATCGAAGGAAGAAGAAAATCCGTTGTAAAATTGAGTTGTTTGATAACCGCCGTTGCAGCCTTCATAATTCTCACCCCCATCGAGCGTTCTAAAAACTCCGCCGTCTGTTCCAAAATAAATTATGTTTGGATTAGTCGGATTATAAGTTATCGAATGCTGATCAGCATGCACGTAATACGGTGGACCTTCGGGACCGCCGGGAGGAGTTGTCCCAAAATACCACGCCGACCAATCTGTTTTTTTAGTAAGGTTACTACCTGAGTTTGATGATTTCCAAATATCCACACCACCAGTTAGAACAAGATTTGAATTTGTTGGATTTACACCCACCCAATGCGAATACCATCCTTGATAAGTTGAGTAATCTGTTGTATTGACCACAGTCCAGCTATCTCCGCCATTTGTAGTTTTGCAAAGCCATGTCCCGTTGCCGGTACTGCCGTTTCCAATGCTTGCAAATAAAATTTGGGGGTCAGATTGATAGATTGTAAGCAAAGCCTTTCCACCAAAGGAAGAAGGGAGCCCGGTAGTAAGTTTTTGCCACGAGGTGCCTCCGTCAGTTGTTCGATATATTCCGTGTCCGGTGCTGAAAAAATTCCCATAGGAAACGTAAACGATATTGCTGTTAATCGGATTGATAACAATATCAAAAGCCATCAGAACATTATGTACCAAACTCCACGACTGCCCTGCATCAGTTGATTTATATGTGCCTTCGGTTGTAGCTGCCCATACTATCGAACTATTATTCGGGTCAATGGAAATTTCCTCAACACTTCTTTGCTGATTGTATGACCAGTCTAAACTTTTCTGCCACGTCAATCCGTAATCTGTCGATTTAAGAATACCGATTCCATAGCTCCCCCTTGTTGTACGGATAACTTCACCACCCAGTGCATTCTGATAGTCATATACTTCCCCGGTTCCGATATAAATGATATTAGAATCATCCGGAGCGATTGAAATTGAACTTACACCAAGAACCGGAAATCCGGTTTGAACAAATTCCCATGCGAGCGCACCAACGCCTGCCGAATAACTTCGCCATAAACCGCCGCTTGCTGAGCCGGCGAAAATAGTATTTGGATTTTGAGGATTAAATTCAACATCAAGTGTTCTTCCGCCAATATTGTGCGGACCGATCTGCTGCCACTGATAAGATTGCAGTTGATAAGTTGCTGGCTGTAAAAATGTTTTTGAATATTCATAAGCAGCGTAATATTTATCTGCCGGGATATCAGGGAAGGGGTACGCCCTTTTTTGCGTCCATAGATCAAGCGCAACTTTAGCCCCTGATTGATGTTCTTCCTTTACTTCATTTTTATTTTGAGGAATGAGGAACACGATTGCAGCGGCTGCGAATGAAAAAATAAAAAAGGCAGCAGTAGTTAGTTTATAAGTTTTCATAAATTCACCTGAAAAATTTTTGATTTGCTTAATCAACTTTAAGAAAATCTTAATTGAAAATCTAATTAATGATTTGCCTTGGGAAGAACGCGGCAATAAAAACCAAAAATTTGTTTGATATAAATGAAAATAAAAAAATGTTTGAAAGCAGATGAGTCAGGTAAAAAATTACTACCGAAGATAAAAATTACATTTGCCTACATCCCAACTTTGCTGTCATGGATTGAAAGCATGGCGGCAAAGTTGTGAACTTTGCCGAGAATGGTGCCAAATAGTGCGATAATGGGCTAAATTGAGGAGGTAATTGTTGTGGGTGTGTTGGAGACTTGGAGCGGAAATAGAAGGCTCCCGTTTTGATTTAGCCAAATTGAATGCCATTTTCTGCTATCAAATTTGAGCAATGGATATTAAAAACAGTTTTAGTGAGTTCGGATTCGCTTGAAGATATCTTGTAGATATTAAGTACATGATCAATATATAAACAGAAAATTTATATCATTCATCACTTTACCAACCTGCTTTAAGCGGAGGGGCTGCGGTGGGCTACTTAAGCAAAATAAGTTTTTTGGTCTCAACGAATGAACCGGAGTTAAAACGATAGAAATAAACTCCGCTGGGTAATTGTTTGTTGTTCGTGGTTTTTTGTGTATTAAATTCAACTTCATAAGTACCGGCTGGTTTTTCTTCATTTACCAGTGTGGCTACTTCCTTTCCTAACACATCAAATACTTTTAATGTGATAAATTGCCTACTGCTTACTGCATACTGAATATTGGTTGACGGGTTAAATGGATTCGGGTAATTTTGGTAGAGAATAAAATTATCGGGGGGGGTGGTTTCTTCTCTTTGTATATTCGTGATATAATTTTTATATCTCCACACTTGCCCGCTGTCACCAACGGCAAAGGCTGTGTATTCATCTGTGAATATAAGATCATAAACTAATTTGTTGCTGTCGGCAGAAATTTTTTCCCAGTTAATTCCGCTATCAAAAGTACGAAGGAAATTATAACCGGCGGCATACCAGCCTTCGGATTGATTTCGGAAATCGGAACCGAGCGCAAGTCCGAAAAAATCAAGAGTAGTAAAGCTCCAAGTCTCTCCCCCATCAGAAGAAAGAATATGTCCAACACCAAACAATCCTTCAGGGTCGCCGGCTAAAGCAACTATATTTAAAGAATCCAAAACATTGATGCTGAACACAGGATCCGGGCCAACGCCTGTTGCAGTCCAGTTTAAACCGCCGTCTGTAGTTCTCCAGACAACGCCGGCAACATCAAGAAACCCGCCGCAGGCAAACCCAATCTGATTAGAATAAAACCTAAATTCCTCAACAGGCAGGGCGGAAATCAGATTAGAATCTATGTTAGCTTCGCTCCAGGTTTCACCACCATTAGAGGTTCGGACAATCGTAGTGCCGCCCATAAAACCAACGAGTGAATCAACAAAGTAAATAGAATTGAAAAAGAAATTATCCTGAGGATAATTTTCTGATACCCAGTTAGATCCGCCGTCTGTTGTTGATAAAATTTTTGTACTGAAGGGAAAATCCTCTTTAATCGTTACTGCAAATCCTTTGTTTTGGTCTATAAAAAAAATATCAAAGAGAAAGCTTTGTAACCCGCTTATTTGAGATGAAAAAGTTTTACCCCCGTCTGTGGTTTTTATTATTGTACCAAAATCACCGCAAGCCCAGCCGGTAAGAGAATCAATAAAAAAAACAGCACGTAAATTCCAATCGGTAATGGGAGAAAGCTCAGTCCAGTTTTCCTGACTTAAACAAATTTTGTTAAACGAAAAAAAAATTATTGAAAAGAAAATTATCTTTTTTACCATCGAACAGTTTGACTTCTTTAATTTTACAAAAAAGTTATTTCGTCTTCTAAATTTATTTTTCCAGTGGAATGACAAATTAAATTCATTCCGAATAAAACCTTTGAATCTTTTTTTCTGTAAGAAGCAAGCGTAGTAAGTGGTTCAAATCCTCTCTCGGCAGACTCCTGATCAATTGTGGTGATCATACAGCGGGCGCAAGGTTTTAAGGCAGAGAAAACCACATCCCCGATTTTAAAATTTTTCCAGTTGTCTTCTTCAAATGGTTCGCCGCCTGTAAAAACAAAATTCGGTCTGAAACGGTCTATCGGCAAAGGTTGGGGTAGTTTTTTGTTTAAGTCGTCGAGAGAAGCCTGCCCGATAATTAGGAATGGATAGCCATCTGCAAAGCTTACAGATTTTTCTTCGGGAGAATACTTACGGTCAACCAGTCTTTTCGTTGAATCGGGCATCTGAACAAGCCGGCACTTAATTTTTAATATTTCGGAAAACCAGTTGTCTGCTTCACCACTCACTAATTCTGCGGAACAAGTATCATCCCAAATTTTTACGTCCAAAAATTTTTTTGATAATGAATTCAAGGGAAGCGGTATTTTTTCATTTTCATTATTCTTTATTGAAACGGTCAAAAATTCTTCTTCGATTTTAACATTAAGCAGCGCCATTTGCGGATACTGTCTTTGAGTAAGGAATGAATTATTTTCATCAATAAGCATCCAGCGCCTGTCATATTTTAGCCCACGTTCCTCAACAATTGAGTTAGAAAGTGAAATCCCACCGAGCGATTTAATTGGGTAAATATATATTTGAGATAGTTTTTTTGTATACATTTTTTATAAAATTTTTTATAATGTTGAAATTTAACCTGAAAATAGTGATAAACCACTTCGAAGTAAAATTTTTACTTCGGTGCAATAAAATGGGAGTTGACACACAAGTTAGTTAACTATATTTTCCGTCTAACAAAAATTGTTTTATAAGAAATCAATAAAATCAAATCATATTAAGGAGATGTTCAAATGAAAAACAAATCAGCAATTCTGCTTTCAATATTTGTTTTCTTTATTTCTTTCGGAGTTTCCAATCTTTTTGCTCAAGAGGTAAAAACAACTGAAACCAAAACAGATGCAACTACAGATCAGGTTTTGCAAGACAAAGAAACCAGTAAAGAAAATGTTTCAACCACAACAATTGAAAAAAAAGAAACTACTGTTCAGACCACAACAGATGTTAATCGAAAAGAACTTAAAGAATCTAATCCTGAACTTTACAAGCAAATGAAAAAAGAAAGACAGGAAAATAAGAAGGTTATAACTGAAGAAATGAAACTGAGAAAAGAAAACAAAGAGCAACATCAGATGGAAATGAAACAGAAAAAAGAAGAGCGACAGAAAATGAAAGACGCGAAAGACAACAATACCGAAGCTCCTCAGATTGATATTAAAAAAGAAACAACCGACGATTCTACTGAAAAGTAAAAATTATTAGTTTATATTTTTAAGAAAGAGACGGCACTAACCGTCTCTTTTTATTTTAAAGATTATTTTATACGATAAATTCTTCTATAAATGATCAGCGCTATTGCGGCTGTTAATCCAATTCCTGCAAAGTAATACCAGACATAATATGCGTGGTCATAAGCATGCAAGAGCTGTTCTTTAGAGAGTCCAACCGGATCAGGAACGTAAGCCGTTAACAAATAACCAGAGATTCCGAACCCAAGTATTGAAGAGAAGAATGAATGAAGATGACTGAACCCGAGATATAAACCTTCTTCCCCCTTTGGAGCTTGAAGTGAAAAATATTCTAAATATCTCGGCGAGATAAAACACTCTGCTAATCCCTGAACTACAATTCCTGCAATCATCATAACCGTGATCGGATGCGCCGAGAATATTCCAAATATCGAAACAGACTGCCCAGTGATAGATTCAAGAATTGGACTTGAAGCCATTAATAATGCAGAGAGCGGCATAAGCAGCATTCCAACCAGCATTGACGAAACAGCTTTAACTTTCTTCATAAGATTCGTAATTAGCACGACCGTTGTCATAACAACAAATGGATTAACATTTGCAATCCACTCAGGCGAAGCATCCTCTCCAACCGTACGTAAAACATATTTCGGCATGGTTGCATAAAGCTGCTGTTGAATTATCCAAAATCCAGTAACTATAAAAATCAAAAGAATCAAACGAGTATTAGTCATTACCTTAACCAACCCGGTCCAAGCTTGTTTTAATGTTTTCCCCTCACCTTCGGTATTCACATTTTTATAGAAAATGGAAACAACAATCAAAGCGATGAAGCACATAAGAGCTGAGTAGTAATTAATTGATTCAAGTCCCCATTCAATTCGGAGCGGGTAAGCGAATGTTTTGCCGAGGAATGCCCCCACGTTTACAATTCCATAAAAAATAGAATAGCCGCGTGCGCGTGATTCTTCGTTTGTTGTTTTGGCAACGGTTCCTGTTATAATTGATTTAATAAAAGAACCGCCAAACATTAATACCACCAGCGATGGAAGTACAACTGGTTTATATGGAAGAGCACCCAATGAAAAATATCCGATTGAAAGCAAACTAAAGGCAACCAGAATAGCTCGCCTGAATCCAATTTTATCAGCTAATGCGCCCGTAAAAGTTGGAAGGAAATATAACCCGGCTGAAAAAACTCCGCCAATCCATGCGGCTTCTATATCATCAAATCCAACAACCCGCGAAAGATAAAGTGTAATAGCAATGAATACTGCGTAGTATGCTGCCCGCTCGAAAAGCTCAACTGCGTTTGCAGTCCAAAATGACCGCGGAAAATTCCACCCTTTTTTCTCTTCGGTTAACAGATTGCTTCGATTCAAATTATCTCCATTTTTATTTTCAATATAAAGAAGAAAAATCAGTTTGGACAAACCAAAATATTTTTTTATGGGCTTGACTTTGTGATATTGATATGATATCATTGTGATAGCAATTAAAAAGTATTTTAATAATGAAAGGACTTCTAAAAATGAAAGCAGTTACAGAAAAGCCAGCCAATAAGATTAATGGCTTTATTATTTTGTTTTTGTTCATCGCATTATGGGTCTTAAATATTTATTTACTTGTTCAAGGAATCAAAACAGAAGAGACATCAGTCCTATGGATATTCATTCCATTAACAATATTCCTACTCATACTTATGGGGGGGTTTTTTATTGTGCAGCCGAATGAATCAAGAGTACTGATCTTCTTCGGAAAATATACAGGGACAATTGATACATCCGGTTTTTGGTGGGTCAATCCATTCACGATAAAAAAACATATTTCTCTGCGAATCAGAAACTTCAATAGTGAAAAAATAAAAGTGAATGATCTGCACGGCAACCCGATCGAGATTGCGGCAGTGATTGTTTGGCGAGTCGTTGATTCTGCCCGCGCAATTTTTGATGTGCAGAATTTCGAGGAGTTTGTAGCGATACAAAGTGAAACCGCAATTCGTGCCCTCGCCTCTGAATTCCCCTATGATGTGAACGAAGAAGACAAAGCCTCGCTTCGCGGAAGTCCACTTGAAATAGCTGATAGTTTAAAAAAACAAGTTCAGACAAGATTAGAAATTGCAGGTGTTGAAATTCTTGAATCAAGAATTAGTCATCTTGCTTATGCACCTGAAATTGCACAAGCTATGCTGCGCCGTCAGCAAGCACAAGCAATAATTGCAGCACGGCAGAAAATTGTTGAAGGTGCAGTTGGTATGGTTCAAATGGCTCTTCAGGCTTTAAGCGAACAAAAGATAGTCCAGCTTGATGAAGATAAAAAAGCTACAATGGTGAACAATCTTATGGTTGCGCTTGTCTCTGAAACAGAAGTACAGCCGATTATTAATACAGGAACACTTTACCAGTAAGAAATAATATGAAATTATTTTCCGATTACAGCGGTATGAAACTAAGTATAGTTCAACCTTCAATATTTAAAAGATATTTTGAGTTATTTGCTGATGATGAATTGCTTCTGAAAATGCACTTCCCAAAAACATTTAGCAATTTAGCAGAAATTGAAGGACTTGATGGAAAGTGGCAGATAAAAAAAACAAGCTTCTGGAAATCAGATTTGGAAGTTTATCAAAAAAATTATGACCTTTCGTTTGCAAAATATAAAAGTAGTTTTTGGGGAAGGGATGGGGTAATCGAGCTGCCAAAAGGTGAAAAGTTAAATTGTAAATACAATCTGTGGAAATCTTTATTCCAGATCAGTTCAACCGCCGATGGTTTACTTATTTCAATTAAAACAAGAATTTCGACTAAAATTCGTTTGTTGAAGGGAACAAAAGCAGAAGTTGTCATTGAAAAAAAATCCGAGCTGCTTGATAAACATCCATGGATTATAATGCTGATTTGGTACAAAATCCTCGAATCAAACCGGCGTGCAGTTCATTAATTTTTTTTAAGGTCCGATTGTTGAATAAAAAATCAAATGATTGAAAAGAAAAAATTCTTATTAAGATTAGATGCTAATACTTATGCGGCACTTGAAAAATGGGCGGCTGATGATTTAAGAAGTATTAATGCGCAAATGGAATTTCTTTTAAAAGATGCATTGAAAAAAGCATCACGATTAAAAGAAAACAATCCGACTAAATAAAATAAAACCTCATTAAAAAAAGGCAGCCCTGCAAAAAATTGCAAAGCTGCCTTTACGTTTATCTTTTAACGTTTCATACCTGTCCACTTAGGCTTTGACGTTTGACTTCTCGCTTCTTACTTGATCAACATCATCTTCTTCGAGCTTACAAAATTTCCTGCTGAGAATTTGTAGATATAAACTCCGCTTGCAATCCGTTGGTTAACCGATGCAGCGTTGAAGTTTACTTCGTATCTTAAACTGTACCCCATGTACTGGACAGGATTCTTAGAGAATTTAATGTGATATTGTTTATTTAAAAATAGTCTTTTCCATAATTAGTTAAATGAGACATCTGAAAAATTACGTTATTTACTAAACAAGAATCAAATATGATTTTTTTTAGAAAATTAATTAGTCAGTTAATTTATTTTATCTATTGTTTTTGTTCTTTGACATACTTAAAACCAAAGCAAGCTGTACTTAATATTCCCCTTGGGTTATTAAGTAGTTGCAGTTATTAGTTTCCCGATGTTGTAAACCAAAGCAGCCATTATAAACTCAAATCTGTTTCGCTTTAAGTCGTAATAACTGCACCGTTGATAATTAAGAACTCGCTTCATACAAGCAAATGGTCTTTCAACTTTGTTTCTAACAACTGAAAGTAATTGATTGAATCTGATCGCTGCTTTGCTCAATGGCTTATTTCGATAACCCTTTGATAAAATACCGTCAAAAATATTTTTTGCTTCAAGTTTTTTCCTTCTGGTTTTATTTGCGTAACCTTTGTCGGCAAATACGGCTTGTTCTGAATAATCAACTAATTGTTCGAACTGATTTGAGTCGTGAATACTTGCCTTTGTAAACTCCACTATTTTGATGACTTCACTGTCTTCATCTATAGCAATATGACCCTCTTTCTCTGATATTGATTTACACCTTTCTATTATCTTTCTGTGTAATTTATTATCTGTTGGATAAGTGACGTTTTTTTCTTGTACCGTTGTATCTATACTTACATCCGGATCAAATCTGTCATCCCCATTTATCCTAATGCTTTCCTTCAATATCAACTCTACGCCTTCTTCACCTATGCGATTTCGGAAATGAACCAGCTCGCTTGCCTCACACGGAAACTTTGCCACAAACTCACTCTGTCCACAGAGGTATTGATAGTAAACATTTTCCGAGTATTGTTCCAGTACACTTTCATCTGAAATATTACGCAGATGTTTTAATATCAATAGCCCTACCATTAACCGTATCGGTAATGCTATGCGCCCATTATCTGGGCAGTAAAGAGGACTGAAAGCTTCTTCAAATTGCAGCCAGTTAATTTTTTCTGCCAATATGAATAATGGATGTTTCTGATCTAAAGTATCTTTTAAAGAAAAGAACATACTGATCTGTGATTTTTTTTCTGGCTTTTTTATCATAATAATTTGCAAGGTTTGTTATACAAATCTATTAATTCTTGCAGTTATTTCTTAGCCTTTTTTTCGTTAATCCCTTTTATTTTATTTGCTTATATACTTTTTAAGGACGGACTAAGTATGATAATTTTTAAGTGATTCTTCATGTGTTTTTTCCTTCTATTTATTTACCGTGATATATTATCCCATTGTATACATCACAAATGAAAATTTCATTACCATCACCCCAAATACCAAATAATGATTGAAAATTTGGAGGGGAGTTCCCATTAAAAATATCTATTTCCTTCCAGTCTATTCAGTTGAATTGATAAGGAAATTTATTAAATCCCACAGCCCAAATATCCTTCTCATTTCGTACAAATGAGTTATATAAACCATTCGGTGACAAAGTTGATACAACTAATGACCAACCTCCTGTATTAATTTCTCCGTTGGTAGCTGAGGTCGAATAAATTCCGTTCTCATTGAAAGTGAATGCCTTATCTTTTAATACAATTAAGCCGTGAGCCCCGAACTTTCCATTAAACAAGGTTGTTTTATCAATGAGTTTAAACTCGTCGCCTGATAGTTTATAAAGGAAAAGGGAATCAATTCCAATTAGGTAATTTGTAAGATAAACATTAGTTCCGTAAACGCTAATCGAAGGTATGTCAGACACATTCCTAATAAGAAATCTTGACCATTCATCATTTTTATATCGAAAAACATCTTCTGCTGTCGTAACCCAGAAATGATCCTTTTCAATTCCAAAAACATCCCAATATCCATTGGGCATTTTTGCAGTGTCTCCAACCACTTCTGTCCACACGCTTCCGTTAAAATGCATTACAAAAGGTGCTTCTCTTTCAGGATTGCTAAATCTTGTTCCGCCAAATGCCCAGACATCATTTTGTTCTGTTCCCCAAACGCCACCAACAATTGCGGAACCACCGCTCGGATCTGTAATTGGTGTTCCTTCAACTGCTCTCTTCCATGCTGTTCCGTCGTAATGCCACAAACAATTTCTCACATCACCTGTGAAATGCGAACCCCACACATCTGTTGGTGAGCTACCCCACATTGATTTTAATTCAATAAAAGTTGGTAAATTTTCATAATCAATGCTATCTATCGTCCAAATATAATCTCTTCTTCCGGGAAGGAGTAAATCTGTAGTATCCACAGTATTTTCACTGCAGTTAAAAGATATTGAGGTAAGCGTTACCAAAAAGAAGAGAGGAAAAACAAAATACTTCATACTGCCTCCAAGCATTATATTTTTTTTAACAAGCCGCAGGAGTAAATTATTTTTTATTTACTATTAAAAA
>Ga0172373_10006277_pt1 | contig 15879 bp, 16 predicted proteins | sample Lak10m_2_FD_114546 | JGI IMG/M metagenome (GOLD analysis project Ga0172373, IMG submission 114546) | Freshwater microbial communities from Kabuno Bay, South-Kivu, Congo - kab_092012_10m | ecosystem: Environmental > Aquatic > Freshwater > Lake | place: Democratic Republic of the Congo...
AGCGAGGCCAGACGCGACTTGGCCACATCACTGTGGCAAGCGCGCAACAGGTGGCGTGAGCCCATCAATCGCCGCCACCCCGGCAGCGTGGCGCGGCACCGCGCCAAGCCGGGCAGGGGTGATGCCGCCCAACGCCATGCAGGGCGCAGGCAGCCCGCGCGCCAAAGCCGCCCAGCGCGATGCGCCCAAGGCCGGCGCGCCAGGGTGACTCTGGGTTGGGAAAAGCGGCGACAGAAATAGGCAATCGGGCCTGAGCCGCCGCGCCCGCGCCGCGCCGCGCTGCCCGCCATGGGCGGCGATGCTCAGCATAAAGCGGCCCGGTGCCGCCCGGCGCGCCATCAAAAAAGGCAGCAAACCCGCGCTTTCCCGCCGATCTGGCAGATGGAGCCCCACCCCAAGCGCCAGCGCCGCCCGCCCATCGCCCGCCACCAGCAATTGCAGCCCCCGCTGCCGGGCCAGCCGCGCCACGGGCCGCAGCAGCCCCGGCGCCAGCCCGCGCGCCACCACCCCAGCGCCGCGCGGCAGGCCCATCATCGCCGCCCGCGGGTCCGGCAGGCGCACAGGGTCGCTGAATAGCCAAAGCCGCGACAAGCCGCCTGGTGCCGGGCGCGCGAATCGGCCCCAAGCGCTACGCGCCCCTGGAACCGCGGCCGATTCCCTGCCATGTGAGCCTGCCATGACCGATGCCCTTGCCATTGCCCAAAACCTCTCCCGCATTCGGGCGCGAATCGGGGAAGCCTGCGCCCGCGCCGGCCGCCCGGCAAATGCCGTGACCCTGGTCGCCGTTTCCAAGACCAATCCCGTGGAGGCCGTGGAAGCGGCGCTCGCCGCCGGGCAGATGGTGTTTGGCGAAAACCGGGTCCAGGAAGCGGCGCAGAAATTTCCGGGCCTCCGCGCCGCCTATCCGGGGCTTCGCCTGCATATCATTGGCGGCTTGCAGACCAATAAGGCGCGGGATGCCGTGCGGATCGCCGATGTGATCGAAACGCTGGACCGCCCCAAGCTCGCCCAGGCCATTGCGGAAGCCATGGCCAAGGAAGGCCGTCGGCCTGATGTTCTGGTGCAGGTCAATACGGGGGATGAGGCGCAGAAATCCGGCTGCCCTAGGGCCGAGGCCGATGCCTTCATCCGCGCCGCGCGGGATGATTTCGGCCTGCCGGTGACGGGGCTGATGTGCATCCCGCCCGTGGAAGGCGACCCAAGGCCGCATTTCGCCTACCTCGCCAATCTGGCGGCCAAGCACGGCCTCCCCATCCTTTCCATGGGCATGAGTAGCGATTTTGAGGCCGCGATTGCCGAAGGGGCGACCCATGTGCGCGTCGGCAGCGCCATTTTCGGCGCGCGCGGCTGATCGGGGCGCCGCTTGACGCGCCGCGGCTGGCGCGGGATCACGCGGCAGAGTTTTTTTAACGGTGATGAAGCCCATGACGCGCGTCTTTTCCGGCATTCAGCCTTCCGGTGTGCCAACCCTTGGCAATTATCTTGGCGCCATCCGCAATTGGGTGCCGATGCAGGATGCGCATGAAAGCATTTTCTGCATTGTGGATTTGCACGCCATCACCGTCTGGCAAGACCCGAAGGAGCTGTCGCGCCAAACCCGCGAAATGGCGGCGGCGCTGATTGCCTGCGGGCTTGATCCCAAGCGCTGCACCCTATTCGTGCAATCCCATGTGCCGGCGCATGCGGAGCTTGGCTGGATTTTCAATTGCGTGGCGCGCATCGGCTGGCTCAATCGCATGACGCAATTCAAGGACAAGGCCGGCAAGGATCGTGAAGCCGCCTCAGCGGGGCTCTATGTTTATCCGAACCTGATGGCCGCCGATATCCTCGCCTATCACGCGACCAAGGTGCCGGTGGGTGATGACCAGAAGCAGCATCTGGAATTGGCCAATGATATCGCCCAAAAATTCAACCATGATTATGGCGTGGAATTCTTCCCGAATATCGAACCGCTGATCCAGGGTGTTGCGGCGCGGGTCATGTCGCTCCGTGATGGCACCAAGAAGATGTCGAAGTCTGATCCTTCTGATCAGTCACGCATCAACCTGACCGATGATTCGGATGCCATTGCGCTGAAAATCCGCCGCGCCAAGACGGATGCGGAACCGATCCCCGAGCATATGGCCGGGCTGGAAGGCAGGCCAGAGGCGCGCAACCTGGTGGGCATCATGGCGGCGATCACCGGCACGCTGCCGGAAAACGTGCTGCGTGAGCATGCGGGCCAGGGCTTTGGCGCCTTCAAGGGCACGCTGACGGAAGCGCTGGTTGCGCATCTCTCCCCCATCGCCGCTGAGATGCGCCGTCTGCTGACCGACCCCGGCGCGCTTGATGCGGCTTTGCATTTGGGCGCCGCGCGCGCCAATGCGGTGGCGGAACCGATTATGAAGCAAGCGCGGGAGATCATCGGGCTGCTCCCGGCGCGCTGATGTTGGGAATGCCTTGCGGGGCGTCCTGACAAGTCGTTAAGCTTTGTTCGGCATGACTGCGCCATAGAAAGGGGGCAGCCGGCATGATCGGGCTGGATTGGGGCACCACATCTCTGCGCGCTTATCGGCTGGACCCTACCGGGGCGGTGCTGGACAAGCGCGAAAGCAAATCGGGCATCCTGTCCGTAAAGCCGGGCGGCTTTGCCGATGAGCTTCGCACCATCGCCGGGGATTGGCTGGAAGACAGCGAAAAGCTGGTGGTGGTTTCCGGCATGGCGGGCAGCAAGCAGGGCTGGGCGGAAGCGCCCTATCTGCCCTGCCCCGCAACAGTGACCGATATTGCCCGCGCGACGCTCCCCGTGCCTTTTCCCGCGACACGGGTGCGCCTGGTGCCGGGGCTGAAGGCGCGCGATGCCGATGGCGTGCCGGAAGTCATGCGCGGGGAGGAAACGCAAATCCTGGGCGTGCTGGACCGCCTGCCGGCGCAGGAGGTAACGCTGTGCCTGCCCGGCAGCCATTCCAAATGGGTGCGGGTGCGGGCTGGGCAAATCCTCGGTTTTTCGACGCAAATGACGGGCGAGGTTTTCGCCGCCCTTTCCGCCCATACGATTTTGGCGCGCAGCCTGCACCGCGGCGCGGCGCATCATCCGGGCGCCTTTGCGCGCGGCTTGGATCGCGCGCGGCAGGGCGGCGGCTTGCTGCATCAGCTTTTCGGCCTGCGCAGCCTTTCCCTGTTTGATGCCATGCCGCAGATGGAAGCGGCTTCCTATCTCTCTGGCCTGCTGATCGGGCATGAGGTCGCGGCCGCGTTGGAGGCTGGTGTGGCGCCGCCGGTGCATATCATCGGTGCGGCGGCGCTGACGCTCCGCTACAGCGCGGCACTTGCGGCTTTTGGTGTGCCGAGCGTTGTTGAAGAAGAAGATGCTGCAGCGGCGGGGTTGTTTCGGATAGGCGTGGCGATTGAAAGCGCGTGACTTAAACTGCGCTGATGATGCGCTTCATCTCGGCAGCCGTTTTTGCCCAGGTTAAACCCGACAATAACTTTGCCCCTGCCGCGCCAATCTCAGCAGCGCGGGTGCGATCAGTATAAAGAGTTTCAAGCGCGGCGAGGATTTCCTCGATATTGCTTTCACACCAGCCAGGCGCGGTCGGGATGGGGCGTTGATCCTGCAGCGCCAGCGCCGTGCCGTCCTTGAGCAGATCAAGATGGCCGGTATTGGCACTGAGGATGCAAGGCACACCGCAGGCCATGGCTTCCATGGCGACCAGGTTGGTGCCGCCTTCGCAGCGATTGGGAAACAGCGCAGCATCGGCTTCACGCAGGATCGCCGGCAGAAGCGCATTCGGCACGATTCCGAGATCAAGGAATTGCTCGGCCCTGATGCCATTGGCCGCGACCCAGGCCGCGATATCCGGCGCACCATCGGCGCGGAAGGCAAGCGGCGCGGCGCGGCGTGAGGCATCAATGCTGCGCGCACTTTCCGGCCAGTGATTATGCCAGCCAGCGATCAGCAACGCATCAGGATGCCGTGCGGCAAAAATCCGCCAAGCGGCCAGGACATTATCCTGACCCTTCCGCGGCTCAAGCTTGCCGCCGCTGAACACCACAAAGCGGCCCGAAAAAAGCCCGCGCCGTGGCGCTGGGTGAAACAGCGCGGGATCAATTCCTTGCAGCACCAATTCCACTTTGGGCGCGCCATGCGCGCGCAGCACTTCGGCATTCCAGCTTGACCCCGCGATGATAGCCGCATGCGGGGCCAGGGTTTCGCGCGCCTTGGCGCCAAGCGCTTCGCGTTCGAAGAAAATGGTACCGAAACTTGGGCGGCCGCTCAGCGCGCCGCCATGCGGTCCCGGCCGCGGTTGCAAATCATTGCCGAGGCCGGTCAGCAGTGTGGCATTCAACGTGATGGGCTCCGGCTTTTGGCGCAGCAATTGCGCGCGCAGCCTGGCCGAACGGTCCCGAAACCCGGCCAGCGCATGCCATTGCAGCGGATCAAGCGTGATGTGCTTTGGGACGATGTCGTAATCCGTCGCCGCTTCCAAAGCCTCATCGCCAGCCCAGGCCATGGCGAGGTTCAGCCCATAGACCCCCCAGCCGTGCAGGGATGAAAGCCCCCAATGGATCACAACACGCTGCGTCATGGCCCCATGCTGCGCCGGAAAGCGCCGAAAGACGAGAGTGCAAAACCGATGGACAGCACCCCGCCCCGCCGCTTATGAGGCGCCCAACAAAGGAAACACGCCATGCCGAAGCTTGCCCACCTGCCAATGTCCCGCCGCACCCTGATTGGTGGCGCTGCTGCGCTGCCCTTCGCGGCCCGTGCTCAGGCGGCTTGGAAGCCATCGCGCCCGGTGACGCTGATTGTGCCCTTTGCTGCCGGGTCGGGGACGGATTCGGTTTCTCGGTTGCTGGCTAGCTTGCTGGAACAGGAATGGGGCTCTCAGGTGGTGGTGGATAATCGCCCCGGCGGTAATGGCGCCATCGCTGCCGTGGCAGCGGCGCGCGCCGCGCCGGATGGGCATACGGTGATGATCACCACCAATAGCCCGCATGGCGCGACACCGGCGCTGATGAAGCGCCCGACCTATGACGCGATCAATGATTTCACCCCGATCGGGCGCATGGGCACCTATATCTTTGTGCTTGCGGTGAATGACCAGGTGCCGGCGCGCAATCTGCAGGAATTCCTCGCCCTGGCGCGCGCCCAGCCCGGCAAGCTGACCTATGCTTCGGGCAATACAACGGGTGTTGTGGGCGGCGCGATGCTGACCTCACTCGGCAATATCCAGATGGAACATGTGCCTTATCGCTCCACCCCGCCGGCCATGACGGATGTGATTTCCGGGCGCGTCACCGGCATTATTGTGGATGTCGCGGCGTCACGCGGGTTTTTGCAGGAAGGCAAGCTGCGCTCACTTGGCATTACATCGGCCACGCGCACGCCGCTTTTGCCGAATGAACCGACCCTCGCGGAAGCGGGCTTGCCTGGCTTTGAATTGCTGTCCTGGATGGGCGCCGTTGGCCCCGCCCGCATGCCATCGGAGATCGTGAGTGCCTGGAATGCGGCGCTGCGCAAGGTTTGGGAAAGGCAGGAAACCGCCGATCGGCTCGCGACTTTCGGGATTGAGCGCGTGACCTCCACGCCCGAGGAATTTGGCGCCTTTATCCGCAGCCAGATCGAAACCTGGGCGCGGCAGATCAAGGCGGCGGGGATTGAGCCGGAGTGAGCATTTTCAAGCCAAGTGGTACCACTTGGCGGCTCGGAAAATGCGATCAAAAAGCAACTTGGGGAAGCGCCGCGCCGCCCATGCTTGGCGCTTCGACGTTGGTAATGTGCCGCTTTATCAAATTTTGGCCATTTGAGGCAGCGCAAGCCTTGATATCGCCACCTTTGCTTACCATTTAAAGATCACGTGCACCGGGGAGGGCTGCGCCAACCGTTTTTCAAAGGGGATCATCATGTCCAATTCCAATAATGCTGCCGCCCAAGGGCTTGAGCGTATTCTTGCGGAACTGGCCGATTCCTGCCCGGTCGAGCGTGCGCGGCTTGAAGCCGCAGCGCGCATCCTTACCGCCGCACGCCGCGCCGCTGGCCTGCCTCTGCCGTCTTCTGACGCTTCGCGCGCGGTGGCGGAAATCCTTCGCCATTGGGATGCTGAAGCGCTGACGGCGCTGGAATATGCCGAAACCCTGCCGGAAGCGGCTTTAGATCGGCTGTTGCGCGCTGCCCCCGCTTGGGCGGCCGCCGCCCGCCGCGCGCTTGCAAAGCCCGATCGGCACGCGGCCTGAAGCTTCCCTTCCCCCCGCATGCGGCCCGGTTGCCTCTTGGTAGCCGGGCCTTTTGCATTTTGGGCCGGTTCCCGAAAGGCGCTGAGGAGCCTATAGTCGCTGTCCCTGAGTCAGCCGCCGGAGTTGCAGCGCCATGAGCGAAAGACGAAGCAAGCCGAATGGTCCGCGCCGGGTGCTGCTGCTGACCGGCGCCTCCCGCGGGATCGGCCATGCCACGGTCAAGCGCTTTTCGGCGGCCGGCTGGCGCGTGATTACTGTCTCCCGCCAGCCCTTCCCGGAACAATGCCCCTGGGAAATGGGGCCCGAGGATCACATTCAGCTCGATCTGGGCGACCCCGCGCTGACTGAGGCGATGATCCCGGAAATCCGCGCGCGCCTGGCCCCCGATGGCGGCATGCTGCATGCGCTGGTGAATAACGCTGCGATTTCGCCGAAGGGCGAAGGCGGCGCGCGGCTTGGCACGCTCGCCATGCCGGCGGATGGGTGGCTGCGCGTTTTTCAGGTGAATTTCTTCGCGCCCATTCTGCTGGCACGCGGGTTGGTGGATGAATTGGCGCGCGCCAATGGTTCGGTGGTGAATGTGACCTCCATCGCTGGCGGGCGGGTGCATCCCTTTGCGGGGGCGGCCTATTCCACTTCCAAGGCAGCGCTGGCCGCCCTCACGCGCGAAATGGCGGCGGATTTCGCCCCGCGCGGTGTGCGGGTGAATGCGATATCACCGGGGGAGATTGATACCTCCATCCTGTCCCCGGGCACGGAGAAGATCGTGCAGGAACAAATCCCGATGCGCCGGCTTGGGCGGCCAGAGGAAGTGGCGCAGGCGATCTATTTCCTCTGCACTGAGGCGTCTTCCTATGTGAATGGTGCGGAAATCCATATCAATGGCGGGCAGCACGTTTGAAGCATTTTCAAGCCAAGCGGCTTGGCTTGGCGGCTCGGAAAATGCGACCGATTAACAGCCGAAATGCGCGAAGGCGCTTTGACGCGTGACACCCGCCCCGCGCGCGAGCCTTGCTGCCCTTGGGCTGCTGCTGCCGCTGCTGAAACCCTATTGGGCGCGTGTGCTTGCTGCGATTGCGGCATTGCTGCTGGCGGCAGGGCTCACACTCGCGCTTGGCCAGGGTCTCAAGCATCTGATTGATGATGGCTTTGCCGGCGGGCCAGGCGCCTTGGATCGTGCCGCGCTGGTAATGGGCGCTTTGGTGAGCGCCTTGGCCATCACCACCACGACGCGCTTTTATCTGGTGTCCTGGTTGGGCGAACGCGTGGCGGCAGATTTACGCCAGCGTTTTTTCGATCACGTCACTGGGCTTTCGCCGAGCTACTTTGAAACCGCGCGCATCGGCGATGTCATGTCGCGGCTGTCAGCCGATGTTGGGCTGCTGCAATCGCTGATTGGATCGGCGATTTCCATGGGCGTGCGCCAGGCCATCACCGGTATTGGCGCCTTTTTGATGCTGGTGCTGACAAGTGCGAAGCTTGCGGGGCTGATTGCGCTGATCCTGCCCATGGTGGTGCTGCCGCTGATATTTTTTGGCCGGCGCGAAAGGCGACTTTCCAGGGCGGCGCAGGAGAGAATCGGCGCGCTGGCAGCGCAAGCGGAAGAAACGCTGGGCGGCATTCGCGCCATTCAATCCTTCACGCAGGAAGATCGCGCACGCGCACGCTTTGCTGCAGGATCGGAAGAAGCTGTGCGCGCGGCACTGCGGCGCGTTTTCTCCCGCAGTCTTTTGATCCTGGCGGTGATCCTGCTCGGCTTTGGCGCCGTGACCTTCAGCCTTTGGGTGGGTGGGCGCGATGTGATCGAAGGGCGGATTTCGGGCGGGGAGCTGACCGCGTTTGTTTTCTACGCCGTTCTCATGGCTTCATCAGGTGCGACGGTGAGCGAATTATGGGGCGAGATTCAGCGCGCAGCGGCAGCTGCTGACAGGCTTGGCGAAGTGCTGGCCATCGCACCCGCTATCGCAGGCCCAGCCAATCCCGTTCCACTCCCGCCCGCGCAAGGTCGCGTGGTGTTTGAAGCGGTCACGCTGCGCTACCCGACGCGGCCCGATAGCGCGGCACTGAGTGATTTCAGCCTGACCGTTGAACCAGGTGAGGCGATTGCGCTGGTTGGCCCCTCGGGCGCAGGCAAGACATCCGTGCTGTCCCTGCTGCTCCGCTTTTATGATCCAAGTGCGGGGCGCATTCTGCTGGATGGGGCGGAGATTACGCGGCTTGATCCGCGCGCGCTGCGCACCCGCCTTGGCCTGGTACCGCAGGAGCCGGTGATTTTCAGCGCCAGCATTGCCGAGAATATCAGGTTGGGTCGCCCCGATGCCACCGATGCCGAAGTGGCCGCGGCGGCCGAGGCTGCGGCGGCAGCCGAGTTCATAGCCGCCTTGCCGCATGGCTATGCGACAGAACTCGGCACGCGTGGTGTGACACTTTCCGGCGGGCAGCGCCAACGCATTGCGATTGCGCGCGCCATCCTGCGCGACCCCACCGTGTTGCTGCTGGATGAGGCGACCAGTGCGCTTGATGCGGAGAGCGAATTTGCGGTGCAACAGGCGCTCGCCAGGTTATGTGAGGGGCGCACAAGCATTACGGTGGCGCATCGGTTAGCCACGGTGCGGCGTGCGGACCGCATTGTGGTGATGGATCAGGGCCGCATTGTTGCGACTGGCACGCATGAATCGCTGCTGGCTGAAGGCGGGCTGTATGCGCGGCTGGCGGCGCTGCAATTCACCGATGGGGAAGGGCGGGGTACCGCTCCTTCACGCCAAGGCGCGGCGCAGGAATAGGCCAACCGGCACCATGCCGGGGATGACCTCTCGCACAAAAACCTCAAGCCGCGTCAGGAATTCGGGCAAAGCCGCTGGTGGTGCGGGCGCTGCGCCGAGTGCGGCAATCAACCCCGGCGCGGTATGGCGCGCGGCAGCCACCGCGGCATCACGCGCGCGCAGCAGGCCGCGATCAGCTTGCAAAGGCGCCAGCAATTCGGGCAGCCGCGCCAGAAATGCCGGCCATAGCGCCAGATGCAGATAAAGGCTCGGCACCACCGCCGCATCCGATAGCCCATGCGCTGCCGTGAGTGCGCGTATCTGCGCCTGTTGCGCGGGCGGCAAAGCCGCAAACCGAGGCAAGGGCGGCGGCGCCGGCAACATCGCGCCACGCGGTGCGGCGGGCAGTGGCGCGCTTGGCGCCATGCCTTGCGCGCGCAGCAAAATGGCCGAAAGCACCGCGAGGTTTGTCAGATTGCCGCGATTGTAAATCTCCACCACAGACGCAATTTCGGCGTGATCCTGCGGCTTTGGGAAAGCGGCAGGTAGTGGCAGCGCGATGGCAGCGGCAATCCCATCCCGCGCCGCTGCCGCCGCGCCACAGGCAAGCGCCGGCGCCGCCTGCGCCCAAAGCCAATCGAGCACCCCGGGCAAGGCCGCCGCATGGCGCCAGATCAGATTGACCTGACCAATGCCAATACCCTCATTCAGCGCGGAATAAATCGCGGCAATCGCAGGGGGTGCTTCCGCTTCGCGGATTTCGGGCAGGCTGGTGGCGGACATCAATCAATGCTCCTCAAAAATCCGCCCGCAACCTTCGCGCTTTTCGGCAAGGCCATTGGCACGCAGCGCATGCCAATAAGTCGCGGCGTTGATCGCGAGCACAGGTTTGCCCAACCACAGCTCCGCCGCCGCTGCCACGCGGATCATGGAAAGATTGGTGCCCACCTGCACAATCGCATCCACATCATCACCATCAAGCCGCTTCAAGGCGGCCACACATTCCGCTGGCGCTACCTGCGCAATGCCGGTCCAACTGCGGCATTGCAGCGCAATGTCACGCACCACCGAAAAACCCATATCAGTGAAATAGCGCGCCACTTCCGCATTCATTACCGGCCAATAAGGTGTCAGCACCGCAATCCGCCTGATGCCACCAAAGGCATTCAAGGCAGCTGTGCAGGAATGGCTGCCAATGCTGATGCCAAGGCCAGACACATCCCGTACCTGCGACACAAAATCATCAGCGCCCTTCCGACCACCAAAAAACGTGATCGCCGACATGCCCATCACCAGATAATCCGGATGGCATGTCATCACACTCCGCACCGCATCCATCGTATTGCCGCTGATCACCGCAATGCCGGCACGAAAACTCTCATTGGAAACCGCATCGGAATCAGGCGTGAAAATGCGGCTGTAATGGTTCGTGACACCAGCCGGGCGCAGCATGTCATAATCCGGCTGCACCACCGTATTGGTGGAAGGCCCCATCACACCAAAAAGCTTCCGCCAGCCTAGGATATCGCGGGACATGGGCAACCTCTCCGTGGTCCTGCGACACCATAACAGAAACGGGAGGGCTCTGCCCTCCCGCACCCACCCGCCAAGGGCCGAAAGGCCCTTGGAACCCGGGAATTGGAAAGGCGCGAATGGCGTTGACAGTAGTCCCTGAAGGCGCGAATGCTACCTTGAGTGGAAATAAGGGCGGGGCTTGATATGCGGGTCTTGGTCGTTGCGCTGACAGCGATGCTCTCGGCTTGCGCTATGGAAGAAGGCGCCCAGGCGCCGGCCGCTTCTGCGGCGAACACGAGTTTGGCTACAATCTACCATAGCCGCGGCAATGCGCAATTTAACGCACGCAATTACACGGCCGCCCTTGCGGATTACGATGCAGCGCTGCGCCTTGCGCCCAATTTTGCCGGAACACTCCATAATCGCTGTAGTACGAAAATTGCCCTGAATGATCTGGACGGCGCCCTGGCCGATTGCGAAGCGGCAATCCGCATCAATCCGAATCTTGCCAATGCTTACTATGACCGCGGCCGAATTCGAGAAAGACGGGAAGATTTTTCAGGAGCCTATGCGGATTATTCAGAGGCAGCGCGACTTGACCCAAATAATGCCTTCGCCTCGGGAGGTAAGGCCTTCGTCAAATTTCGCTTGAATGAAGATCAGGCAGCACTATCGGAAGCCAATGAAGCCATTCGTCTGAAGCCAGATTACGACTGGGCCTTTAACTTGCGCGGCAATGTCAGGCGCAGGATGGGCGATACGGTGGGCGCTCTCGCCGATTACAACCGCGCCATTCAGCTTAAGCCAGATTTTGCGATCGCCTATCGTAATCGCGGCCTTCTCCGCATGCAGCAGGGCAATAGCACCGCAGCAATTGCGGATTACAATTTGGCGCTGCGCCATGATCCGAATTACGCCAATGCCTATGAAAGTCGCGGCCGCGCCTATGCCGCCAGGGGCGAACAGGACCGCGCCATTGCCGATTACGACAAGGCCATCGCCTTGCGTGGCGGCACCTGAAACCCACCCTGTCCAAGCCGCGCGCCTCACGCTAAACGCGCCCCATGCGCTTCGAACCCACCCCCCGCCCCGCCCTTGCTGAAATCCCTGGCTCCTTGATCCGAGAGGTCTCAGATGTCGGGCGCACTATGCAAGATGTCATTCCCCTCTGGTTCGGGGAACCGGATACGGTCACGCCGGATTTCGTGCGGGAAGCGGCGAAGCTGGCACTTGATGAAGGCAAAACCTTCTATGCGCCCAACCCAGGCATCCCACCGCTGCGGGAAGCCATCGCTTCCTACCTTCAGCGCAACAACCGCCCTGTCGGCACGGCGCGCGTGGCGGTCACGGCATCGGGCGTCAATGCGCTGATGCTCGTGGCGCAGGCGCTGCTTTCGCCAGGTGATCGCGTGGTGATCCCAACCCCCGCCTGGCCCAATATGGATGGTATTGCGCGGGTGATGGGCGCGGAAGTGACCGATATGCCGCTTCGCCTCATGAACGGTATCTGGCGCGCGGATTTGGATGAATTGTTGGGGGCCATCACGCCCGAAACGAAGTTGCTGTTCCTGAACAGCCCCGGCAATCCGACAGGCTGGACGCTGACGGCTGAAGAACAGCGCGCGATCCTGGAAAAATGCCGCCAGACCGGCACCTGGATTCTCGCCGATGATGTCTATGAAAGGCTCTATTTCGCGGGCGATGCCGCACCGTCCTTTCTGGAAATTGCGGATGAGCAGGATCGTGTTGTCTCGGTCAATTCCTTCTCCAAATCCTGGGCCATGACGGGCTGGCGCTTGGGCTGGATTGTGGCGCCGCCCGCGCTGATGGATGCGATCGGCAAGCTCAATGAATTCAACATGTCCTCCGCGCCCACCTTCATTCAGCATGCGGGTGTGGTGGCGCTCGATCAGGGTGATGCCTTCATCGCGGAAACCCGCGCGCGGTATTTGAAGGCGCGGGATATCGCCCATGCGGCGCTATCTGCCGTGCCCGGTATCACCGCGCCGCGGCCGGATGGCGCGATGTATCTGTTCCTGAAGGTGGAAGGCTGCACGGATAGCCTGGCGCTCGCGAAATCCCTGCTGCATTCGGCGCGGGTTGGCATTGCGCCGGGTGCGGCCTTTGGTGCGGGCGGGGAAGGCCATTTGCGCCTCTGTTTCGCGCAATCCGAGGCACGCATCCGCGAAGCGAGCGAGCGCCTCGCGGAAGCGCTGTCCCAGCGCTGATCAGGCGGGTCGCCGCAACGCCCCGGCGAATTCCAGGATTTCGCGAGACCGCGTGACGCGGCTCCCCCAAACGCGATCAAACTCCGCGATCATGCCGGAAAGCGACGGGGAGCCCGGCAGCGCCTCGGCCGCCGCCACGCTTGGAAATTCGTAGAACGCGAAATGGAGAGAAGGGTCCGTCTTGCTCCAGCAGCGCCAGGCATGGGCAACGCCAAAGGCCGCCAGCGCATCGGGCAGGTGTTCCTTTTCATACCAGGTATCGAAAGCAGGTCGGTCGGCAGGATCGGCGACCACGGCGCGTACCATGAAGAAGGCCTTGGACATGGGTGTTTCCTGTGTTGATGGGCTCATGCCATTGGGCCACATCGCCAGGGCTGCAGCAATGCCGGCGCCCCCATGTTCTGCCCGGGACGGGACGCGAACGCGCTTGTGCTCAGGGCCCATGCCCTGCCACTATATCTTGGGTCAGCGTGCGCCCGAGTCGTCCCGAGTCGCATGGTCACTTTTTGTTCTTAGAGGCATATTTTAGATATTGAAAAAATGAGATAAAACTAAAATCGCCGCGCATTAATATTTTTGTTTTGTTCGCTGGCCCTGGCCTGGGGTAATTTTCACCTCCCGATTCGCTCTCCGAGTCGCGGCCTCAGCGCCGCGCCAAAAGCAGCGCCAGCACCATGATTGCGGCGCCCGCCAGCCCCAGGGTGATGGGCAGGCCAAACACCATCGCCCCCAGCCCATAGGCGATGGGGCCAAGCGATTGGCCACCGAAAAAGGCAAAGGCATGCAGGGACATGGCACTGCCGCGCGCCTGGGGGGCGAGCTCGGTCGCGCGGGTCTGGATGGCGTTGTGGATCATGTAAAAGCCAAGCCCAAGGCCCAAGCCCGCCAGCGTCGCCACCAGCAGGGAAGGCGCCAGTGCAAAGCCAATCAGCGCCAGGGCGCCGGTCGCGCCGCCAATGCGGATCACGCCCCCCTGGCCGAAGCGGGCCAATAGCGGCGCGACCAGGGCAGCGAATAACAGCCCACCCAGGCCAAAGGCACCAATGGCGAAGCCCGCTTCCATGGTGCTGCCAATGGCGCGTTCAATCAGCAGCGGCGCGATGAAGGGAAAGACGCCAAAAACCAGGCCGCCTTCCACGGCCACGGCGGCAAATAAGGGCAGCGCGGCAGGGTTGGCGATAATGCCGCGATAGCGTTGCAGCGCAACCATGGGGTCATAGCGCGTCATCACCTCGCGCGCCGCGCCGCGGGCGGCAAGGATCAGGGCGACTAGCCCGACGAAGGCAGCGACTGCGCAAACCACCAGCACGCCGCGCCATCCGGCAATGGCGGCGATGGGGCCGGCCACCACGCCGCCCGCGATCTGCCCGCTAATGCCGAAGACCAGAATGCGCGAAAGCGCCACCTGGCGGTATTTCAGCGATACCGCATCCCCCATGATGGCGAGTGTCAGGGGCATCATGCCCCCCGCCGCCATGCCGGAAGCGGCGCGGAAGGCCATCAGCCAGCCGAAGCTCGCCGATACCGCAGCGGCCAGCAGCATCACGCCCAGCATAGCCACGCAGATCATGACAATCCGCCGCTTGCCGATGGAATCCGCAACCGGCCCCAGGATCGGCTGCACCAAAGCGAAGGGCAGGGTATAGGCGGTGCCGAGTAGCGCGGCCTCGGCGGCCGTCACGCTGAATTCGCCGGCGATTTCGGCCACTGTCGGGTCAGTCACGCGCGTGGCAAAGGCGCCGGCAAAGACCGCCGGGCCGAAAATCGCCAAAACGCGACGCATCTTGGCCTTTTCGGCGGCCTCGTCTTCCCCTGGCGCTGTCACACGCGCCCGGCTTTGGCGGCAGCGATAAAGGCTGCAATGGCGGCGGGGTCCTTGACGCCGCGCGCCCGCTCAACGCCCGAGGACACATCCACCCCCGGCGCGCCAGAGGCCGCAATCGCCTCAGCCACATTGGCCGGCGTCAGCCCGCCCGCGAGCAGCCAGGGGCGCGGCGGCTTCTCATTCTTCATCAGCGCCCAATCGAAAGCCTGCGCATTGCCGCCGGGCAGGGCGCTGCCGGCCGGCGGGGGAGCATCGAGCAGGAAGTAATCCACCTGATCGGCATAATCGGGCAGGCGCGCCAGATCGGCCTTGCTGCCAATGCCAAGCGCCTTCATCACCGGCTTGCCGAACCGGGCACGGATTTCGCCCGCCCGCGCCGGGGTTTCCTCCCCTTGCAATTGCAGAATATCGAGCGGCACTTCGGCAAGTATCGCGGCGAGCATGGCATCATCCGGGTCCACAAACAGCCCGATTCGCTTCGGGCCATCCGAGTAGGACCGCGCGAGCAGACCAGCCTGAATGGCTGTCACGGCGCGCGGGGAGGGCGGGAAGAAGACAAACCCCACCATATCCGCGCCGCCTTGCCGCGCCGCATCCAGCGCGGCAGCGTCCTTGATGCCGCAAATCTTGACCAGCATGCCTAAAGCCCTGCCGCGATGGCTGCCGCCGCTGCTGCCGGGTCTGCTGCGCCGGTAATGGGGCGGCCCACAACGATCCAATCCGCCCCGACCGCAATGGCCTCGGCCGGTGTGGCGGTGCGCGCCTGATCGCCTGCGGCGCTGCCGGCAGGGCGCACACCCGGCACCACCAGGAAGGGGGCAGGGCCAAGCGCGGCGCGGAGCACGCCTGCTTCCTGCGGGCTGCACACCAGGCCATCCGCCCCGGCATTGAGCGCAAGCCGCGCCAAGCGCAGCACCTGGTCGGCGGGGCTGGCGGCGATACCCGTGCTGGCCAGGGTTTCGGCGTCAATGCTGGTGAGTACCGTGACCGCCAGCAGCATCGGGCGCTCGGCGCCGGCCTTCTCGGCCTCGGCGCGCGCGGCGGCGATCATGGCGGTACCGCCCGCGGCATGCAGCGTCATCATGGCGGGGCGGAGCGGCAGCAGGGACCGCACGGCGCCAGCGACGGTGTTTGGAATATCGTGCAGCTTCAAATCAAGAAACACCGGGCGATGCCGCGCCATGGCGCTGACAATGGCGGGGCCGGCCGAGGTGAAAAGCTCCAGCCCCACCTTCAGCACGCCGCAATGCGGGGCGAGGGCCTCGGCCAGGGTCTGGGCAAGCGTCGCATCGCCTGAATCAAGCGCGGGGATGATGCGGGCGGCACCGCTTTG
>Ga0172373_10006279_pt1 | contig 15875 bp, 9 predicted proteins | sample Lak10m_2_FD_114546 | JGI IMG/M metagenome (GOLD analysis project Ga0172373, IMG submission 114546) | Freshwater microbial communities from Kabuno Bay, South-Kivu, Congo - kab_092012_10m | ecosystem: Environmental > Aquatic > Freshwater > Lake | place: Democratic Republic of the Congo: South-Kivu...
ATTTATATGCAATATCTTTCCAATAAGGAGTAAAAGCAATAATCGCATTATAGAATGTATTTAATAATTGTATATAATCATTTTTTTGATATTTATATACTTGATCCATATATGAAACTAATTTAAATTTATTTTTTTGATTGCCACATTCATTCATAATAGTAGCAGTTAAACTTGTAGTTATCATTGCGTCATTGAAAATAATTATGATATCTTGTGGATTTTGTTTTAAATAATTTCCTATTTCTTTCTCTCCAAATCCGGAACGTTTAGGGTCTTCGGTAGCATATGCGTCGTGAATAATTACATTTTTTGGTATATCACCTCTTATTATTTCTTGTCCTCCTAAATTATTGAAATTTTGAAAACCATATATCGTTAATTCAATATCTTTATATTTCGCTAAATATTTACCTATATAATACATAACACGACTATATCCATTTGATTGTATTGGATGTGTTCCACACCACATTATACGTTTTTTACCATTTTTACTTGGATACCACCAATTTAAATTATTATCAGTCATCGGTTATTTGTGTTTATATCAAAAATCTTTAAATAAAAAATAATTTAAAGATTTTTAAATATATATATTAATGGAACTTTTCAATTTTCATTTTAACGATCTTAAAATTAAGCAATTAGATTATAATCAATTTTCTGATATTTATAATTGTCCTTCTGGTATTAAAAATCATATTTATTATCCTTCATTTAAAAAGTTTTTTCAAAATATGATTAAGGATATTAAAAATAATCAATTAATTATTGTTGAAATTGGTTCTACATCTTTTAATGACGATGATGAAAATGATATTAAAAGCACCATTTTATTTAATAATGTTGTTAGTAAATATGGTGGTATTTTTTTTACTTGCGATATTGATAAAAATAAAATAAATGATATAAATAAAAAAATTGTATCTCATAATATTCGTCCAATTAATATGGATAGTGTTCTATTTTTTAATAGTTTAATTATTAATTTTAAAAATAATGATAATTTTAAAAATATTATTCTTCATATATATTTAAATAGTTATGATAAAAACAAATCTTATATTCAAAACGCAAATCAATGTATAAATAATTATATAATAATTCATCCTTATTTAAATAAAGGTTCGCAAATTATTATAAATACCCATAATGATGATAATTTTACATCATTAATAAAAAAAGAACTTCCAAACGATAAATTAATAATTGATAAAGAACATTTATTATATTTATTTTAATTTTTATGAAAAATATTTTAAAAAATAAAACCATTTAAATTCTGAAAATTGTATTGTATTATTATCATTTTCACCTTTAATCAATTTAAATAAATGTGGATATTTTAAATATAATGATACATATAATGTTTGGTCTTTGCCAATAAATAAATTATTTTTTATATAATATGACATTATTTCATTATAATATAAATTAATCATTTTTCTAATATTTTTTTCATTTCCAATAATAAATGTTCCAGCAATTATATTTGATATTGTTCTATATTTATTATCATATGGATATTTGAAATCATTATTTGAAAAATTATAATCAACATTGATCATATATATCTTATCTTCAATAATTTTTGTTGGATTTGGAAAAGTTTCCATATATTTATTTATATATATATCATTTCGAACACATCCAATATCACACCAACAAAAATTATTAGTTTTAAATGGATTTATATTCATCCCCCTTTCCATAAATTTTAATTTTTCATTCCATATCATATATAAATCGATATTATGATAATTTTTTTCATGATCTCTTAAATAATCTATTTTTAAATATTCTAAATGATTTTTATACATATACAAATCATCCATTTTAATTATTATTATAAATGTTTTATCTTCGTAATTTTGCCGTAGATTTTTAATTAATTCATAATATTCAATTGATGTAAATATAATAACATTTTTATTTAAATTTAATAATAAATTACTAATCCATTTAATATAATCACTATTATATTTATTTTTTTCAATTTTAATAAATCCTGTTATTAATGTTATATCATCCATAATTAATAGTAATTATAACTTTTTTTTATATATTATTTTTGTATAGATGATCTTGTTACTCGTCTTGGTATATCCAAATCTATTTTTGGAGTTTTAGGTGCTTTTGGAGTTTTAGGAGTTTTAGGTGCTTTTGGAGCTGGTACTTTTTTTATTGTTGGTTTCTTGCTTAATTTAACTTTTTTATTTAATAATTCATATTTTTCTAAATCTTTTATAATTAAATCATTTTTATAAGATATAACAGCTTTTGTTGAATCTCCTAATCTTTTTTTGAATAATTCTAAATAATTTTGGATTATTATATTATCTGATAATGAACTATCATAGTTTGTATAATTTGCTATTGTTGTATTTAAACTTTCATTATAAATATTAACCTTAAAATAAGCTATATTACTTATAATTTTTTTAATTTCATCTTTATTAAGTACGTTAGAACTATCAATTACATTTAGATGTTTAACTAAATAAATACATATTACTATATCATATATATTAAATATTACATTATTTTTTAATTTATATAAAATAATATTAAAATAACTTTTAATTGTATCATCTATATCTTGTCTTCTATCAATATATTCTAATAATTTTATATAATCTATTTCATTAATCTTTTCTGTTGATAAAGTTCTTGGTACTATATTATCTTCGCTTAAATTACAAATTGTTTTATATCTTTTTATATCTTTTTTATATTTACCTGTTAATATTCTTCTTACAGCCATATCAGGTGTTGTATATATTGTTTCTAAATCTTTTTTCAAAAAATATAAACTTGCCACTGGTACATTATTATAAATAGTAACATATTCATTATGAAAATCTTGGTGTTGTAATACAACATCTAATAACGCTACAAGTAATTTTGTTACTGTTATTTTACCAGTAGCATCCGTTTTTTTAATAATTGTTGTATAATCAATTGAATATAAATCAACTGGAAACATTTTGCTTTGTTTAATTTCACGTGTTCTAAAATATTGAATATTATCATAATCATCTGTTTTTAATATAATTTCATATGTTTCATCTCCATTTTTAAATATAATAGGAGTTGTATAATCATTAATAATTTCTTCATTTTTACCAGTCATTTCATTATATTCAATTGTTTTAAATTTAAAAAAATCTAAATAATTTTCTTGTAAATAATTTCTTAATTTAACAATATGATTTGCTATTATTTCTATAATATCTTTTTTATTTTGTTCATCTGTTTTTCTTTTAATTTCTATATCTGTTGTTAAATCCTTAATATTATTAATATATAATTTTACATCTATATCTTTTGTTGATGATATATCAAAATCAAATCTACGCATAGCATCTCCGCCAGCAATAAATAAAACTATTCCATATTTTTCTAAATCTTGATTTATTTCTTTAATAAATGAATTAATTGCTGGTCTAAATAATAACATAAACCATCTTTCTATATAATCAATAAATTCATCATACATATTTGTTGAATATTTTAATATATGTTTTTCTATTTTTTGTTTAAAATATGAATTATAAAAATTAGAATTTTGAAATATTTCATTATATGTTTCTAAAAGTTTATTATAATCTTGTTTAATTTTTTCCTTTTTATTTTTTAAATATTCTGTCATATAAATATTTTGTCTAAATTCATCTACATCTAATCCTAATGTTTGTATTTTATCAGTTGTATTTATATATGAATATGTTAATAAACCCAATGAATTTAATTTATTTAATTTTTTAATTATTAAAGGATAATCATCTGTTATATGATATTCATTTTTATCTACAATTAAGTATTTTGATTTAAATTTTTCAATATTTAAAGGTGTATTATTTTTATATTTAAATAATTCTAATGTTATTTCAACTATTATTTTTTTTTTCAATTTTTCTTTGTTTTCTATTATTTTAGAAATAGAAAACACATTTTGATTTCTTTTTTTTAATTGTAATAATTCTTTTGTAAATAATTTTCTTGATTCAATATTTTTATTTTGTTTAGGTTTTCTTGCTCCTCCGTGAATAATTATATCATTTAAAACAAGTTTTATATTATAAATTGTTTTAGTTTTCATAGTATTTGTATCTTTAAAAGTAACATCATCATATTCAAAATTATCTAATATAATTTGAGAAATAACATTTTGTGATTGTAATAAAAATTGTAATTCTTTAACTATATTTAATAATTTTATTGTTTTTATTTTCATTTCATCTAAATCTTGATAAATATAATGAATATCATAATTAGTTATTTTAGTACTTATTATTTTTTCATCTGTATTTAATGTTAATAAATAACTAAAATAAAACCACGACAATGACCCGCCAACCCAATAAATATAATTAGCTTTATTTATATCAGAAGTTTCTTCTATTATAAGTTTTTTAGCAATCCAATTATTTATGGTTTCTTTTGAATTTCTTTGATTTAATATAAAATTTTGTAAAAAATCTGATGATAATATTATAGTATCAAATACATCTTTTTTATACATATTTGCATTTTTTTCTAAATCTATACAATCTTTTCGAGACATTTTTATTCTATATAAATAAAATTATTTAATTTAATATTATTATTTATATAATAATTCTTATTTGGCATTATTATTTTTTTATTATTTAAATAAGCTCCCCACCATGCTAAATAAGAATTATTACATATTATATATGATACAAATTGTATTAATATTAAATGAATACACTCATTGCTATTTTCAACAAAATAAAAGTTTTTATTTATCGAATATTGATTTTTACACCATTCAAAATCACTTGATAAAACTATTATATTTTTATCTTTTCCATTTAACATCTCGTATGCCGTATTATAATAAATAATATCTATATTGTCACTATCATTATAATCTGGTTTTTTCATAATTATTATTATATATTTATCATTATCATTATCATTAAAATATTTTTTTATATTTTTAAAAATATTTATTGCTTCTTTATGATATTTATTGTTATTTAATAATAAATCATTAATATATTGTCTTGTATTTTCAGTATAAAAATTATTATTAATAAAACTACCAATAATATATAAATTATTATTATTATAAGCTATTTCATTTTTATTATTTTTATCTTCTAAATGCATATTAAAATGTATTATATTAAACTCATTTGTCGGTATTATTTTAATTTTATTTTTAATAAGTATTTTAATATCATCATTAATATTTTCTGAATCACTTAAAATCATTTCTGTATTATATTTAATCGAATAATTATACATATTCGCTATTTGAAATAATTGTTCAGCAATATTACCTTTTATATTACAAGATACAATATGATGCATTTATTTCTTATTATTATTTTTATATTTTTATATAATAAATGGCAAATATAATTGAAAATGATTATGATTATAAAGTTATAACTATTGATAGTGATTGTGCTACATTTTACAATTCATCTACTTGTGATTTTTATATTAATTTAGATGAACCATTAAGAAATGTTTATAAAATTAATATCATTGTTGTATTATTAAATATTTTAAATAATTCACCATTAAATGTTACATTAGATTCTATTTATGTTAATTTAAATAACTATAATAGACTCATTGGTAAAAATAAAACAGCATTTAATAACATTAAATATAATGTTAATGCTTTTGATTCAATTATTATTGAAAACGCTGTAACTACTACTGGCGGTAATACCACTCTCAAAAATGATTATAATAATACAGATACTATTTATTATCTTAATCCATTAGAACCTCAATTAACACGTTTTAATATTAGATTATTTGATAAAAATAATGTTATTATTAATAAAACAGATATTAGTCGTTTTGTCCTTAAAATTGGTGTTTATTATAATAATAAAAAAACTACACGAATTTAATCATAAAATCTTGATTTTCGCATTTTTTTTATATTTATTTTTTTAATATTTTCATTTTTAATTTTATCATCGCTATTGCTACTACTATCATCTTCGCTACTATCTGATTTTATTTCTAAAACCTTATTTGTTTTTTTCTTTTTATTATTATTAAATAATTTAGTATTTATATAATTATCTTCTTCATCTAATATTAATTCATCATTATCTTCTTTTATTTCTTTTTGTTTTTTTAATTTAATTTCTTTCGGTTCTTCTTTTGGTTCTTCTTTTGTTTCTTTTTTTGGTTCTTCTTTTGGTTCTTCTTTTGGTTCTTCTTTTGTTTCTTCTTTTAGCTCTTCTTTCGGTTCTTCTTTCGGTTCTTCTCTTAATTCTTCTTTTGTTTCTTCTTTTGGTTCTTCTTTTAATTCTTCTTTTAGTTCTTCTTTCGGTTCTTCTTTTAGTTCTTCTTTCGGTTCTTCTTTTGTTTCTTCTTTTGGTTCTTCTTTTGGTTCTTCTTTTAATTCTTTTTCATCTTCTATTAGTTCTTTTAAATATAGTTTTTCATCCTCATCTTCTTCATCTTCTTCATCTTCATCTTCATCTTCATCATCGTCTTCCTCCTCGTCTTCCTCTTCATCTTCATCTTCATCTTCATCTTCATCTTCATCTTCCTCGTCTTCATCTTCTTCTTCCTCATCCTCATTTTCTTCCTCGTCTTCCTCTTCCTCATCCTCTTCATTATCACTATCTTGAAGATTTTTTTTAGAAGTTTTTTTATTATCATGTATATCTAAAATTATTTCAAATGGTATTGTATCTCTTATAACATTTTTTAATATTATTCTTATATTTTTTTCTATAAGGTTTAAATGATATTGTTTTTCTGACGGTTTTAAATTTTTTGTTGAAAATAAATAAACATTTTTCCAACAAAAAATTCCAATATTTATTAAACATTTATGAATAAAATCGTAAGGTTTTATAATAACAATATCTTTAATTTTTTTTTTATTTTCAGTTTTAATTTTTATATTTAAAATAATAATTTCTCTTAATAATTTATCAAAATAATTACATTTAATTTTTTTAATAAAAGACGTATATTCATCTATTACCTTATTATTATTCCAATTTTTAATATTTACCAATTCCTGTTGAAATAATTTATTATTATTACCTGATACATTATACATTTTATATATTTGTTTTGCCAATGGTATTGTTATTATATCTAATAAATGTTCGGTATATTCATTTTTAGTATCTAATAACACTTGCATTTAATTATTATCCTTATATGATAATTAAATAAAAGTTTTAAATATAATTAAACAAAAAAGTTTTATACGAAATAAAACCAATTTATATAATCATCAATATTGCCAATAAAAACATTATTTTTAATATTTTTATATTTTTCTAATGATAATAGATAATTAAATTTTGATATATGTTTATGTATTTCATTATTATCATCAATAATATTGGCAAAATAAATATAATTATTTGAAATATTTAATTGTCCTTCAATGAATCTATATAATTCTTTATATTGATAATAATTATTAGAATTATCAATAATATTTATGTAAATAATTTTATCTTTAATAAGTTGTATATATTTAAATTTTGGACTATAATCAAAGCCATCATTATATTTATTTGGATTTTTAATATTTAATAAAATATTATGTCTTAAATTGATACAATAATTACTTTTTTCACAATTTATTTTTGTTTCTTTTGTTATGATATTTTGATAATCTTCTTTTGTTCTATTTTCATTTATTAAAAATTTATTTATATAAAACGACGAAATCATTATTATTATTTGACTTTAAAAAACAAATTAAAAATAAATATTCATTTTTTTATAAAAACCAATTTAAGAATTATAATTATATTTAATTATATAATATGTGCGGTATATGGGCGTATATATCAAAAGAACGAAAAAATTATTATGATTATTTTAATAAAATCTCACATAGAGGACCTGACGCTTCATCTTTTTTAACTATAAATGATGCTTCAATTGGCTTTCATCGTTTATCTATTAATGAAAATAATATGAACGCAATGCAACCTTATTATAATAATAATTTAATTTTAATTTGTAATGGAGAAATTTATAATTATAAAGATTTAATAAATAAATACAATCTTAATATTAATAATAATGCTGATTGTTTAACTATTTTACATTTATATAAAAATTATGATTTTGATTTATTTAAAGAAATTATTTTTAACGAGTTTAAAGCAGAGTTTGCTTTTATTATAATTGAATTAAAAGAAAATCAAATATTTAAAATTGTAGCTTCAAGAGATTTATTTGGTGTTAGACCTTTATATTATTCTTTTGACAATAATAATTTAATTTTTAGTTCTGAATTAAAAGGTGTTCCAAATGATTTTAAGGATGTTAAAGAATTTCCATGTGGTTCTATATGTGTATATGATTATATTAATCATTATTATACTTTTTTTGAAAATAATGATATTTATGAAACAAAACAAGAAGAATACTTATCTATTCAAAATGAAGAAGAAAAATATATAGAAAAAATTAAAGAAACTTTAATTACAGCTGTTAAACGTCGATTATTAACTGATGAAAATATTGAAATTGGTTATTATCTTTCAGGAGGTTTAGATTCAAGTATTATTTGTTCTATTGCGTCAAAATTAGTATATCCAAAAAAAATTAGAACATTTTCTATTGGTTTTGAAGGTTCAACTGATTTACCTTATGCCAAAAAAGTTGCCGATTTTATTAATTCTGAACATACAGAAATTATAATTAAAGAAGAAGATGCTTTAAATGCTATTGATGAAGTTATTTATACAACCTGTACTTATGATATTACTACTATTAGAGCATCTTGTTGTCAGTATTTAATTAGTGATTATATTAAGAAAAATACAAATATTAAGGTTATTATTAATGGCGATGGTTCAGATGAAGTTTTAGGGGGTTATATATTTAATTATTATGCTAAAAATGAAATTGAGTTTGATAATGCTTGTAAAGAATTAACAAAAGAAATACATCTTTATGATAGCAGGAGATTAGATAGATGTTTGGCAAGATTTGGATTAGAAGCAAGAGTTCCATTTTTAGATATTGATTTTGTTAAAAATTATTGGAGTATTCCTGCTATTATAAGAATGCCATCTTATAACAATTGTGAAAAATATCTGTTAAGAAAAGCATTTGATGATAATACGTTTTTAAGTAATGAATGTTTATATAGAACAAAAGAAGCATTTAGTGATGGGGTTTCAAGTAAAAAAAACTCTTGGTTTTCAATAATAGAAAAAAAAATGGAGAACGAAATTCAAGATATTGCTCCAACAAAAGAAGCAAGTTATTATAAACGTAAATTTATTGAATATTTTGGCGAAGAAAGATTATCAATTATTAAAAATTATTGGCAACCTCGTTTTATTAACAATAATAATAAAATAATATCTATTAAGTTTATTGATCCATCGGCAAGAATATTAAGTATTTATGATAAATAATTATTTATTTTTATTGAGAATAGCATCTGTTATTATTTTCATATTATTAGCATCTTCATTTCTATCTGTATCATGTCTATTTCTATAAACAATAAAATTATCATTTAAAATATTATTTATATCATAATATTTAAGATTTTCTGGTACATCAATATGTCTATTATTATTATAAGATAAATTTGTTAATTGTATATTTATAGTTTTAAAAAATACTCCAATAGCTACATCGTCAATTAATGTTTTATCAATTAAATGTGTATTATTAATCAATAATTTATAACCTTCTTTTGAAAAAATAATACTTGTCCCTGATACATATGGTGTAAAAAAATGTCTCGTATCTATAATACCAGCTGGTTCATCAATCCATTTTAATATTAATATATGTGTGCCACCCGAATATAAAATTGGTGTTGCTTCAAGTTGTTCTTTTAATAAATCAAAATCAACAACAGAACTTATATTTGTTCTAATTAAATAATCATAATCTTCAAACTCTTTTTCTACATATTTTAATGTTTTTAATGTTTTTTCTAATATACCTGGATTATAATTTTCTTTACCCTTAATATTAATTATATTATCTATTAATTCAACATCATTATTAATATTTTCATTATATTTATAAAAATATGTTTTTACATAACTATAATGATTATAGTAATTTGTTAAAATATTATACATTTTTTTATAATAATCTTTATTATCACTATAAAGTATTAAATTAAGTATTTTCATTGTTTATATTCGTTATATCTTAATTTTTATATAAATTATTTTTTTTTAAAAAATAAAAATTGATTTAAAAATATATAAATCATTAACTTATTTATATTATAATTAATGGAACTACAAGATAGTTTTGTATGGGATATTCTCGATACTTATTTTATTAAAGGTAATTCTCGTGAAACTATCAGTCCATTAGTTAAACATCAAATTGATAGTTATAATAAATTTATAAATACAACTATTAGCCAAATCGTTTCTAATTTTAATCCTATTCGCATTAATACCGCAAATAAGAATAACGATATTGATAGTAATATACAAAAGATTTATATTAATGTTTTACAACCATCACTTACAAAACCTACTTATCAGTTACCTGATGGTAGTCAAATAATTATGACTCCAAGCATAGCAAGAATGAATAACCTCACTTATTCAAGTTCTTTATATGTAAATGTTCATATTATTATTGAGATTTTAAATGAACATGGAATACCTACTAAAATTGATAAGTATGTTAATAATGTTTATATTGGAAAAATACCTATTATGGTTCGATCTAATGCTTGTGTTTTATATCAAACACCAGGTATTGGTGATGCCAATAATAGTGAATGTAGATATGATTTTGGAGGTTATTTTATTGTAAATGGTAATGAAAAAGTTTTAATTATGCAAGATAGAATTAATGAAAATGACACATTAGTATTTCAACCTAATAATAATAACGATGGTATTTATGCAGAAATTCGTTCAATGAGCGATTCTTCTTATTTACCACCTAAAACTACAAGTCTTAATATGATTGGTAAATTAAATCATATGGGACGTAATATTCGTCTTAATACATCTTTTATTAGAACTGAAATACCTGTATTTGTAATGTTTAGAGCATTGGGTATTATTAGTGATAAAGAAATTATTGAACATATTGTTTATGATACTGAAAATAAAGATAATCAACGTATTATCAGTCAATTAATGGCATGTTGTGAAGATGCCGTTGATATTAATACACAAGAACAAGCAGAAGAATTATTAATTAAAAATATGGCTGGTGTTAATAAAAATACCACAAATGCCATTAAAATATTACGTGATAATATTACAAATGATTTCTTACCTCATGTTGGTAAAAATTATAGAAGAAAAGCATTATATTTAGGTTATATGATTTGTAAAATGATCCGTATTTATCTTGAATATGATGATTATGATAATCGTGATTCTTATATGAATAAACGTATTGACTCGCCAGGTGTATTGATGAGTAATTTATTTAGACAATGTTATGGAAAAATGACAAAAGAAATTAAAGGATTAATTGAACGTGAATTAAATCTATGGCGTTCTAATCATTCATGTATAACAACTGATATTATTAGTGATAATAATATTCATCGTTATTTTAAACATTCATTATTAGAATCATGGCTCAAATACTCATTATCAACTGGTAATTGGGGTATTAAGAGTATTGGAAGTTTTCAAAATATTCGTCAAGGTGTATCACAAGTTTTAAATAGAATGTCATATGCCAGCACTTTATCACATTTAAGAAGAATTAGTACAGCAATGGAAAAAAATGGTAAATTAGTTCAACCTCGCAAATTAGATAATTCACAAATTAATATGATTTGTCCTGCCGAAACACCAGAAGGCGCGTCTGTTGGATTAGTTAAAAATATAGCATTAAGTACTAATATTTCAATTTCTATGAACAGTACACATATTAGAAATATAATTGTTGAATTAGGAACTCATATTTATGATGATAGATATAGTTATGTAATTGAAAATAATGAAAAATGGTTTGTTGAACAAGAAACCATTAAAAATAGTAGAATGAAAGCATCAAATTTCTTAAAAGAAATGGGAAATCGTTCTAATTGTTATGTTCAAATTAATGGTGATATTATTGGTTATCACACAAATCCAAATGAATTATATAAAACGCTTAAACATTATAAAAGATGTGGGATTATTTATCCTATGACTTCTATTGTTTGGAATATTCTAAAACGAGGTATTATTATTAGTACCGAAGCAGGTAGAATGTATAGACCTTTATTAATTGTTGATTATGATGAAAAAACACATAAATCTGAATTAAGAATTGTTAAAATTTTAAAAGAAAAAAAATTAACTTGGAATGAATATTTTAAAGATAAATCATTTGATTATTTTATAGCACCCAATAATAATAATAATGATGAAGGTATTCTCGAATATCTTGATTGTAATGAAATTAATCATGCTATGATTGCTATGAATTATAATGAATTATATAAACTACCAAAAGGTAATAGTATGCCTATTCATTATACAAATTGTGAAATACATCCAAGTTTAATGAATGGTATTTTAGGTGTAAATATCCCATTTAGTGATCATAATCAATCACCTCGTAATTGTTATCAATGTTTAAATGAATATGAACGTGTTATGTTAAGTAATGGAAATGCAAAGTTTATCAAGGACATTAAAATTGGAGATGAACTCATTTGCTTTAATCCAAAAACTATGAAAACTGATATTTCAAAAGTTATTAATAATTATAATAGAATTACTAATAAAATTGTTTATAATATTAAAATTTTATCTGGTAGAACTATTACAGCAACTTATGATCATAAGTTTATGACAAATCAAGGTTGGACACAAGTTAAAGATTTTAATGAAACTATTAAAATTGGTATTATTATTAATCCAGAATATGTTGATAATAATGATTATTCGTTAATTGTTAATGTTATTAGTAATTTTAATTTAAAATTAATTAATAATCCTAATTTTAATGAACTTAAAAATGATAACTATTATATGCCTGTTATTGCTCGAATGGCTGGTTATTTTACTGAAAATAAATTTGATTTCGCAAGTGTAAATGATAAAAATGCATTTAATAATGACGCAATTTTATTAGGATTTAAAAATGGATATTATGATATTAAATTAGAATTATTTCTAACATATGTTATTGATAATCTTGAAAATTGGTTATCTGTTTCAAGTAGTTTAGTAAAACGCGAATTTCTCGCTGGTTATTTTAGCAATAATGTTCATAGCAAACATATAGAAATTATTCAACCTATTTTAAATAATTTAAATATCCCTATGAACTGGAATACATTAAATAACAATAATGTTATTAGTAATTATTTTAGTAAAATTGGTATTAGATATAATACTAAAAAATTAAATAGAATTGCTATTATTTATGAATATGTTCAATATACACTCGAACAATATAAAATTGATAATAATTTAACTGATTATACTTTCGATGAGTTTAAACAGTTAATAAACATTACTGGTAATTTAATGTTTATCCCATTTCATTCAATGTATATTAATAATAATAATCGTATTTCTGATTTAACTATTGAAAATAGCGAATACCATAGTTTCATTGGAGGCAATGGATTTGCGGTTAGCAATTGCGCAATGGGAAAACAAGCATTAGGTATTTATATGAGTAATTTCAATAATAGAACTGATACGATGGGTAATATCATTAATTACCCACAAAAACCAATTGTTTCAACTAAATTATCAAAATATACTTATAATAATGAACTACCATCAGGTGTTAATGCTATTGTGGCAATTATGACTCATACAGGTTTTAATCAAGAAGATAGTGTTATGATTAATAAATCAGCATTAGATAGAGGTTTATTTACAAGCACTTATTATAAGATATTTAGAGATCAATGTACTAAAAATCATAGTTCTGGTGAAGAAGAATTATTTGTAAATCCTAAAAATATATGTACTGTTAAACCTTATTCATATGATAAATTGGGAGATGATGGATTTGTACCAAAAAATACATATGTTGATAATGGTGATATTATTGTAGGTAAAGTTATGCCAAGAAAAATGAATGGTAAAACTTCTTATCAAGATAATAGCATTTCTATGAAATCAAATGATGATGGTTATATTGATATGAATTATACTGGAACAAATAGCGAAGGTTATAAATTTTGCAAAATTAAAATTAGAAAAAATAGAAAACCTGAAATAGGCGATAAAGTCGCTTCACGTTCAGCACAAAAAGGTAGCATCGGTATGATTTATGATCATAAAGATATGCCTTTTACAAAAGATGGTATTGTGCCTGATATTATTATTAATCCTCATGCTATTCCGTCGAGAATGACTATGGCTCAATTAATGGAATGTATTATGGGAAAAGTAAGTTGTTTTATTGGAGCTTATGGAGATTCAACACCTTTTACTGATTGTACTGTTGAAGATATTGCTAAAAATCTTGAAAAAACTGGATTAGAAAAATATGGAAATGAAATTATGTATAATGGAAGAACAGGAGAACAAATTAAAACAGAAATATTTATTGGACCCACTTATTATCAACGATTAAAACATATGGTAACTGATAAAATTCATTGTTTAACAAAAGGTCATGAAGTTCTTACAACAGAAGGATGGAAAGATATTTCTGAAATTAATATTAATCATAAAATAGCAACTTTAAAAGATGGTAATTTGATTTATGAAAATCCATTAGAAGTTCATCAATATTCAAATTATAAAGGTAAGATGTATAGAATTAATAATTATGGTATTGATTTGGAAGTAACAGCCAATCATAGAATGTATATTAGTAATTATTATAAGAAAAATTGGAATGATTTTAATTTACAAAAAGCAGAAGATATTATTGGCAAAATTGTTAAATATAAACGCGATGCTAATTGGGATGTTAAAGATTATGAATTTATTATTCCTGCCGTTGATGATATTCAAGAAAAAATAATTAATATGGACTCATGGATTATATTTATGGGTATTTGGATTGCCGATGGCTTAACTCATCACAATTATAAAATCATTATCCCTGTAACTACTAATATGCAAAAGAATTTAAATGTTTTATATAATTCTATTAACACATTAGGATTTAGTTATAATGTTTATAATGATTATTTAGAAATTAACGATAAACAATTATATGAATATTTAAATCAATTTAATGTAATATCTCAAAATAAACAATTACCAGATTGGGTATGGCTTTTAAGTAAAACACAAGCAAGACTATTTATATATTCAATGCTAATTGCGAATGAATGTACGAATAATGATAATTATTATTATACTACATCAAAAAATCTTGCTGACGATTTTATGAGATTATTAATTCATGCTGGATGGTCTGGAAGAATTACTATTAATAATAAAAATATTTATAGAGTATTAATTATTAAACATAATAATAATTTTATCGTAAATGATAAAAAACATAAAAATGAAATTGAAGAATTATATGATTACGAAGGAGCTGTATATTGTGTATCTGTATTATCAGAAGTATTTATGGTAAGAAGAAATGGAAAACCTGTATGGACTGGCAATTCTCGTGGAAGTAATGGACCAATTGTTATGCTTACTCGTCAATGTTCAGAAGGTAGAGCAAGAGGTGGAGGATTACGTTTAGGAGAAATGGAAAGAGATTGCTTTATAGGTCATGGTTCAGCACTTTTCTTAAAAGAAAAGATGTTAGATTGTGCTGATAATTATCGCGTATTTATTTGTAAAGATTGTGGAATGATTGCGAATGTAAATCCTGAAAAGAATATTTATAAATGTACGCATTGTAAAAACGCAACAGATATTGTTCAAATTAGAATACCATACGCATTTAAATTATTGACTCAAGAATTAAATACTATGAATGTAATTATGAGATATATATGTCAA
>Ga0172373_10006281_pt1 | contig 15873 bp, 10 predicted proteins | sample Lak10m_2_FD_114546 | JGI IMG/M metagenome (GOLD analysis project Ga0172373, IMG submission 114546) | Freshwater microbial communities from Kabuno Bay, South-Kivu, Congo - kab_092012_10m | ecosystem: Environmental > Aquatic > Freshwater > Lake | place: Democratic Republic of the Congo...
CGGCGATGGCACTCAACCTTACCGACCACCGCTGGTCAGTTCGGGAGATTCTCCTCACTCCGGTGTTCTTGTCGGGAGGTGCGAGATAATCTCATCTCACTACCGGCGCATGAAAAGCGGGTTGATTTGCTGCTGGAGGTGGCGCGTACTCCCGGCGTGGCGCTGACGATCATCGGGGACGGGGCGCTGCGCGAGGATTTGGAGCGCCAGTTCGCGGGGACGGGTACGCATTTCATGGGCTACCTGTATGGCGAAGAACTGGCGGATGCGTTCGCGGCGGCGGATGTGTTCTGCTTCCCCGGCCCCAGCGAAACCTTCGGGCAGGTGGTACAGGAGGCGCTGGCCTCCGGCTTGCCAGCGGTGGTGGTGAACGCGGGCGGCGTGGTTGATCTGGTGGAAGAAGGCAAAACGGGTTACATTTGTGAGCCAAGTTCGGCAGCGTTCGCGGCGGCAGTGCTGCGCCTGCGGGATGACCCCGCGCTGCGGCGGCAGATGTCCGTTGCGGCGCGTGCCTATGCCGAAGCACGTCCGTGGAGCGCGATCATGGCGCAGCTAGAAGGCCATTATGCCGAAGCGATCAGCCTGAACCTGCGCCAGCGGCGGATTCAACCGCCCAAATTGCTTTCAACCGCCTTTTTGACCCGTGTAAGAGGACAGTCATGACCGACCCGAACCCGAAAACGCTGGCGTTGATTTCGCACGATGGCAAGAAGGCCGATATGGTGGCCTTTGCGATGGAGCATAAAGACGTGCTGCGGCGCTATGAACTGGTGGCGACCCGCACCACCGGCCAATTGCTGCGCGATAAGTGCGGCCTGAACGTGAAGCAGATGCTTTCGGGGCCGATGGGGGGTGACGCGCAGATTGCGGCACAGGTGGCGGAAGGGCAGATCGAGGCGGTCTTTTTCTTCGTTGACCCGCTGACCGCCAATCCGCATGACCCCGATATTCAGGGCTTGCTACGCATCTGCAACGTCCATAACGTCCCGCTGGCGACCAACGCGGCCACCGCCAGCTTCATCATCTCCAGCAAGGCGCTGTAAGTCGTTTCGCGGATGGTGAACGCCACCAGCAGCAAGTGCGTGCTGGTGGCATTTGTGTGCCTATCGCTTATTCGCCCTGCGGCACTGACCGCAGCAGCACATAATCAACCACCTGATTGCCGATGCAGCGCCCTTGATCGAGGCCGTTCTCGATGGCGGCGCGGTAGTGAATGCCGCCGTACATGCGCGAGATGGCGGCTTCGGACGCGGCTGCCCAGAACGAGGTGAACGAGCGATCTTTGAAGCCGTGCTTGCGCCCCGAACGATCGGTGAAGGCTACCTGCCCGAACATGCGTGTGAGGACGGTTCCCGCCGCGCCGGATACCACCGAATGCCCCGAAGGATATTCCGGGAAGCCGGGGGTGGCGATGAGCGACTGCCAGTTGGGATCAACGTATTCCTGAATGTAGGTGACAGGGCGAATCAGGTTGATCTCGTACTTGGTACGCCATGCCGAGATGAAGGCATCGCCCAGCGCCGTGCCAACCAGCGCGTACATCATGGCGGCGCGATCCAGCTTCAAATCCAGCCGGTCTACCATCTGATTCTCGATCAGTACCCAGTGTCCGGCGGGTGCGCCGCTGTCGCCGGGGGTATCCACCCAGTAGCGGGCGATGTCCTTCTGTTCGTTGGTCAGGTTATCGCCGACGGTCTTGACTTCCAATGCCTGTAGGTAGAAGGTCGAGTCCGGTTCTGTCGAGAAATCAACGTTCATCGGGACGTTGCAGGTGCTGGGGTCATAGAGCGCGAACGGGCGGATTTGCCCCCAGAACGGTTCGACGGCCTGCTGCCCCGGCGCGGTGGGAACCCATAGGGACGGGTCGCCAGTGGGCATTTCCCATTGCATATCGCGGGTCTCGGCGTAGTTGTCGCTGTTAATCCACTCGATGATAGGGGCGGCGACGGCCTCGCCATACCGTGCCGAACGCGCCACGATGTCGGCGCTGGTGGCGCGTTCGCGGGAGGCGGTCAGGCTGTCCTGCAAATTGCTGATGTCACGCAGGGTTTGCGGCGTGCCATTTTTGAACAGTTCTTTGATGACCGCCCCCATTGCCGCGTTCGCGGAGGCCGGCCAGTCGTAAACGCCTTCTTCTTCGGGGAAGGGGGTATCCGGCATGGCGGACAACTGCCCACTCATGGAGATGCCTTCGGGTATGCCGGGGAGAATGGCCTGAAACGCGGTGATTCCGGCATAGGCGTACAAGCGTGAGGCGGCGGGCGCGTTGACCGCTTCGGCCTCGGTGCGGTCATACAGCATTTGCATCCATTTGACCAGAACGCCTGCGTCGAGTTCTGCCGCGAGGGGCGATGTGCCGGTTTCCGCTGCGGGGTGGGCGGTGGTGAGGGGGAGCGATAAGGCCAGCAGCGCCAGTAAGAGTGTGCCGATAAACAGTTTTCGCATACGTCAAAAAGCCTTTCCTGTGGATCAGAAACGCACAGCCTTCATTATAAAAGGATTTGACCGATTTTTCGCCCAACGCCCGCAGTGCGACTGGGTGACGGAGATTAACCGATCTGTTCGGCGCGGCGGACGGCGAAGGCCAACAGCCATTCGCTGAAGGCCGACTGCGCCAGCGCGAAGCCCATCAGCGCCACGCCGAGCAGTATCCCGAAAGGGACAATTGCCCAGATTTCGCTGAAGAAGCCCAGATGCAAAAACGACAGCCCCCAATCGCCCACCGCCCCGAACCCGCCTATGAGCAACCACGCGGGGGCGCTATCCAGCGGCAGCGTGCCGAGGGTGAATTGCGTGACCGCGATCAACAGCACCGCCAGCAGCAGCAGGCGCAGAATCACCAGCACAATCTGCACCAGTATGCTATACACCCGCCCCTGCACTAGCGCCGAGATTAGCAGCCCCACCGCCGCATCCATGCCCACGCTGGTTAGCGGCAGTAGCAGGCTGGCGCTCATCACGAAGGCCAGCAAGCACACACCTACTACGGGCGAAACATCGGGCGTGATGTTGTTCACCAGCAGATCAATATAGCGCCCCTGAAAGGCAGTCAGGTCATACAGGATGCCGAGGATGAGGACGGCGCGGATGAGGAGCGTGAGCGCCAGCAGCGGGCGCAACCGGTAATAGACGGCGATCCAACGCGCCCGCAGCAGCAGTTTTGTGCCGCCTTCGGTGGCACGCAGGCTATCCCACGTTTGGCGGCGTTTCTGTTCGCTGACGGTGTTCGCGGTGAGCGCCAGCGCCGCGATTTGGAGGATGATTTGTAGGCCGAGCGTGGGCCAGAACAGGATGGCGCTGAGGCTTTCGGTCAGATTTTGACCGGGGACATCTTGCAAGAAGCGGGTGGCGATGAGGTAGCCCATGCCGAACAGCAGCGCCAGTAGCACAGTTGCGCCCGCCGCTTGCAGCAGACGGCGGCGGCGGCTGCTGGCCTGTGCTGCGCCGATCTCGTAGCGCACGAAGGGATGGCTGTCCCGTGCCCATTCTGGAAGCTGCATCCCCATCCGTTCCAGCATACAGTAAACCCTTTAGTGTGTATATCCTCACCCTGTAGCCCCTCTCTCCCTCAAGGTTGAGGGAATTAAGAGCTACATAGCCTTCTTACTCCCCTTCGCCATGACGCGCAGCGGAAGGGGGATGAGGGTGAAAATTCTAATGTCTCGCCTCATCCTCGATTTCGCCCAGCACATCCCCGATCTGGTTCTCTAGGGCGCTGATGGCGGCCTGCCAGTCGGTTTCGGGGATTCGTATCGTGCCGTCGTTGTTTTCATTATAGCGAATGTAATGAATATACACATCCAGCGCCACATCGCCTAGCATTTGCCGGACAGCAGCGGCATACACGCCCACCTGCAAATGGTAGCGGCGGGCATGTTCCACGATGGCTGCTTTGCCGCCCGTCCAGTAGTCCGGGACGTGGCTGGTTTTGTAGTCCACAATCACCCATGAGCCATCTTCGCGCTGGAACAGCACATCCAGAACACCGTGCAAGATGCGCTTGTCGGTGCGGAAGATGAAAGGCAGTTCGCGGTAGATTTCGGGTGCGAGGCCTATTTCTTTGTATATCTCGCTGGTTTTGAACTTGTCGAGGTCGTGCTTGGCCTGCTCAACGGCATTGTCGTGCAGCCTTTCTTCGAGGATGCCCAGTTGCCATGCGTAGTTCTGGAGCATGGTTTCCAGTGCGTTGCCTTCCGGCAGGGCTGGCTGGCTGAGGACACGATGCACCATCTCGCCGATGATGCGCTTCTGTACCGGATCGGCGCTGTAGCGGCTGACTTGCTCGATGTGACCGGGGACATCCTGCCCTAGACTGCGCCGGAGCGCCTGCCGATGGTAGGCGCTGCCCGCCGCGCTGCTGCCGAGGTGCGCGATCTGCGTGGCTGTCAGGTGGCGGGTGAGGGCGGCGCGATTCACGCGCACGGGCTGCGCGAGGGGCGGCGCAGCAGATTCACCCGCTAACGGTTGTCCGGTGACGATGGCATCCGACTGCCACGCGGAATCGGTGGCGGGGGCTGGCTCTGGCGGGGTGATGTCCTCCACCGTGAGGCGCACCGGTTGGTTGTTAATGGTGTAGGACTGCTGGTATCCCTTTTGCAATTCTTTCTGATCGAAGCCGAGGACGGTTCTCAATTTGCCTAACCATGACTCTTGGCTAATTGTGTTTCCGGGAATTTTAGAAGTCATGACCAGATAATCTTGAGCGCGGGTGGCCGCTACGTAGAATTTGCGGCGTTTTTCAGCTTCTTCACGGGCAGATTCAATCTTACTCTGTAGCTTGAATAGACTTGTTTCTCGTTTGTCATCCAGTACTTTGCTGATGAGCAGGTCGCTATCATTCATCAGAATCAGGTCGTCACCCCGGTTATTCCAGGAATATTGGATGTCTGCCAGTACCACCATCGGAAACTCTAGCCCTTTGCTGGCGTGAACGGTCATCAGCTTGACGGCTTCCGTGTTGCCGATGAGCGCCTGACTTTCGCGGGTTTCGCGGTCACTCAGGTCGGTGATGGTGGCGGTGAAGTCGCTGAGTGCGAGGTAGCGCCCATCTTCCGCAAGGCTGACCAGTTTTTCGGCGTTCATGCGCCGTCGCTGTCCATCCGGCAGGCCGACCAGCGTGGCGAGGTAGCCAGTGCGGTCAAGCGCCTCGCGCAGCACTTCCGCGATTCGCATTCGTCCGGCGCGGCGGGCGAGGTCGCGCAGGCAGTCGCGGGCGAAGCGGAAGGCCGACAGGTCATCCGGCGGGAGGTCGTCATCGGGCGCGTTCATCAGGCGCGACCACAATGAAGGCCGGGGTTCACCGCGCTTGGGCATCCCGCGCAACGCCAGCAGCGCATTGTCGCTGAGCATGAACAACGGCGAACGCAGCGCCGCCGCCAGCGCCAGATTATCATCCGGGTTGTGCAGCGCCGTGAGCAGGTGCAGCAGATCCCACACTTCCTGACGGTCATAGTAGCCGCGTCCGCTGACGGTGATGAACGGGATGCTCAGGTTAGCCAGCGCCGCCTCATAGGTGGGCATGTTCGTGCCGGCCTGAAATAGGATGGCGATGTCGCCATAATTCATCTGACGGGGTGAGTCTTTGGAACGGTCATGGATGGGTAGTTCGCCCGCCACCGCTTCTCGAATATGTTGCGCGATCAGGGTGGCTTCCTGCTCGACGCGCTCATCGTCCTCGTCCCCAGCAGGTGCGGGAACCATGCGGATTTGCAGGAACTCGCGCTGGTTAGAGGGGGCAGCGACTCGGTTGGCCTGCATCGGTTCGCCAAACACGATCTGAAAGCGGCGGACGGCTTCATCATCCGCGTCTTGCGTGAGTATTTTGTCGAACAGGTGGTTGGTGATTTTCAGCAGATGTTGATGGGTGCGGAAGGATTTCGTGAGGGCGATACTGTCGCCACCAGCTTTGACGATGGTTTCCCGCACTTCCTCAAACACGCTCACATCTGCGCCGCGAAACTGGTAGATGGATTGTTTGGGGTCGCCCACCACGAACAGGCTGCCGCCGCGCTCGATGTCGGCAATCCCCTGAATGATGTCCCATTGGGTTTTATTCGTATCCTGAAACTCGTCCACCATGACGTGCTTGAACTCGGACGTGCGGTAACGCAGGCGCACAGCTTTGTGCTTTTCCAGCAGCGCCGCCGTGAGGGTTTCGAGGTCATCGAAGTCCAACACCATCGGCGTTTGCTGGCGCTTGGCTTGTCTGTAATCCTCCTGCGCGATGTGCAGCAGCTTCAGCCACCGGGCGTTGGATACAAGTTCTTCATCAGTTAACGATATGATTTTTGGGTATAGGGCGCGGCACTCTCTGCACACTGATTTTAATAGGTCTGATGCTTCTTGCTTGTTTTCGTCACTGCCCCATGTGTCTTTTTTGCCGCCTAAGCCGCCTAAACTGAATAGGGCGATAGCATGAAGCGCATCTGTCGCAGCATCTAAACCGCTTTGTGGGTTGACGATTATTTGTAGGTGCGAAAGGATTGTGTTCCACGCTGCCACGAGTTTGTCACTGTCAGGTTTTGAATCAATCTCCGATTTTCTATCCAATGCGGACTGAACCAATTTGTTTTGAGAGGCCATTCGGATGATCTTTTGCTGCGATTGGATCCTCAATTTATCCCATTTTGCAGCAAAGTCCCCTGTATTCTCGCTCAAGTCGGTATTCAAGTGCTTGGTGAGCGTTTTGGTGATGTCATCCGCTTTGTGCGCGAACAGCGGGGCGAGGTCGGGATCGTTGACGGCGGCGTTCAACACGGCCTGCACCACATCGGCCTTGATGACTTCGGCCTGCGTTTCGTCCAGCAGGCCGAAGCGCGGGCCAATGCCGGCTTGGGCAGCGTTGGCACGGAGGATGTCGGCGCAGAGGCCGTGAATCGTGCCGATGCGGGCGCTGCTCATGGCGGCGATGCGTTTTTCCCACAACGCGCGATCCTTCTCATTTGCGCCTGCCAGCTTTTCCTCCATGCGCTTTCGCACACGGTCACGCATTTCCTGCGCGGCCTTGCGGGTGAAGGTGATGGCGACCAGCGCGTTCAGCGGCCAACCGGGATTCTTTTCCAGCAAGTGGAGGAAGCGTTCGACCAGCACGAACGTCTTGCCCGAACCCGCACCCGCCGTCACGATCAGGTTCTTGTCGTCGGTTTCGATGGCATTGATTTGATCGGGTGTGAGTTTGGTCATGATTATTGGCTATCCTTAGCAGGGCGGCGCATGATGCTCACACGGCACATGCGGGCGAAGTCGCAGTATTTGTAGCACTTGCCGTCGTCCAGCCCGTTCGCCTCGGCGCTGAAGTTTCCCTCACGGGAGGCTGCGATTTGCTGCGAGAGATGCCCTAGCGCAGCATCCATCAACTTCGGATCGTCTTTGAGGATGGGTGTAGTGCTTTTGGAGTCATTGAGAGTCCAGAAGATGCCGGTATTCACGGGAGTTTGATTGCCTAATATCGCTTCGCCTGCGTACAGGTACACGATCATCTGGAAGTTGCGCCCGCGCTTGATTTCCTTTTCATCCGGTGCGCTGCTGCCAGATTTGTAGTCCATCACAATGGCTTGCTTGCCATTCGAATCGATGCGGTCAATGTACCCGGAGATGCGAATGCCGCCGATTTCGGGCAAGTCCAGCGTGAAATTCTTAATTTCAGCTTCCAGCAGCAGCGGCACACGGGGCGCAGGGAGCAGATCAGCCGATGCGAAATCTTTGGTGATGAACGCCTCCAGCTTGTTCAGCATGTTCTGCTGTTCCTGTTTCCACAGGGCGGAAGACCGGAATTTGTATTTTTTCGGCGCGTCAGCGAATATGGCCTGTGCCTTCTCGCGCATCAACTCGATAGCCGCATCGGTGTGTTCCCGGCTGATCGTCCAACCCTTTTGCTGGATGGCTTTGTAGGTGTGTTCGAGGATGGCGTGGTAGATGTTGCCCATCTGAAGGATGTCCATGCCGATTTCGGGGTCTTTCCACGCTTCCAGCCCCAGTATGCGCTTGGCGAAGAAGCGGAAGCCGCACGTCCCCTGTTCGGTCAGTTGGCTGGCGCTCCACGTATAGTTTGCGCCCAGATATTCCCCGATGGCTGCCTTCAGAGCGTTGTCTGTCAATTTGCCGCTGTAGACGCTGCTTTCGCGGCTGGTCATGCGCTGCGATTCGAACCGCTGGCCTAAGCGCACCCGTTCCCACAGCTCGGGCTGTGTGCCGATCAAGCCGTTGTAGAGTGGCACGAGGTCGGCGGACAGGGCGCTCTCACGCAGCGCGGCGGACAGCGCGATGGCAGTTTCGGCGGGCAGGACAGTTTCGGCGGCGGGCAGCGCCTCACCGGAGGACAGTGAACGGGTTTGCTCTTTTGCATCGCTAAAGACGCTCGTCACCGCCCGCCACAGGTGGCTGGGCGGCCACTCTGCGCCGTTCTGCACGGTGGTACGGCTGAGGGTGAGCGTTTGCCGCGCCTGACAGATCAGTTCGTAGAACACGCCTTCTTCGCCTGTGCGTTCGGCGGTGGTTTCCAATTGCACGCCTGCCTGCTTCATGGTCTGGCGTTCGCTATCCAAGTACAGCGGGTTTTCGGGAGCAGGGGCGGGAAAGACCGATTCGCACAGCCCCGGAATCAGCACATGCGCATGGGGCAGGCCACGCGCATCCGAGGTGCTGGTGACGAGGACGCGCCCGGAACGGTTGAAGGTGCGGCTGGTTTCGGCGGCCATGAGCGCGGTTTTGAGTTCACCGAAGAAACTGCGCCAGTCGCGGGTGGGCGGCGGCTGCGAACGGAGCGTGAGCGTGGTTAGCAACCGTTGGGCGGTGTACAGGCCACGCAGCACGCGCTTGAAATCGCGCAGGGCACTCAGGTCGCGGTTGACGAGGGCGGGGTCTTGACCGTCCTTCTCGTCGCGTAGGCGGCTCAACATGCCCAGCGTGACGGGCGGCGGTGGCGCGTCTTCGCCATCGTCGGCCTCGTCAGGGTTGTGCTGGTCATCTGCGCCGATCAGGTTTTCAATCCACTCGATATAGCCGCTGGTGGTGGCCTCGGCGGGCGGTGTGACTTGCTCGAAGAAGGCGCTGAGGGCATCGTGGGCGGCGCTGGCATCCAGATACTCACACTCGCCGGATTCGTCATCGTCGCGGCTGTTCTCTTTTTTGACTAGCTCCCCCCGCTGCAACTCGTCCAGCCACAATGCGCGCCCGTCGGGGATGATGTTCCGGTGGCTGACGCGATCAATCTGGTTCACGATGTCCGGGGGCATGTCGGGGATGGTGAAGTAGTCGGAGCGCAGCGCATTCAGCAGGGCGCGGCGCGGGAAGTCCGTCTCCGATAGTTCGAGCAGGTTGATGAGCGCCGAGATGGCCGGATTTTTGAGCAGCGTGTCGCCATGCGCCAGCGCGACAGGAACACCGTAGCGCCGCGCCGCGTCACTGAGCGCCCCGCCGTAGCGTCCCCAATCGCGCACCGCGATCAGGATGTCGTCCGGTTGTGCGCCGTTGAGCAGCAGCCGTTTGGCGTGGCGGATGAGCGCGCCGACTTCGTTCACCGGATCGGGCATTTCGATCAGTTTCAGGCAACCTTCAGTGGAGCATTGTTTCTTTTCGTGCAGGAAGATGCGGCTGGTGAGGTGGTATAGCGCGTTGTCGGGCGTTTTTTCGGTGATTGGCTCACCCGCATTGGGGGTGTGGCGCGTTTTTTCGGTGATTGGCACACCCGCTTTGAGGAATGCGGTGTGCAGCCGTTCCCACGCCTGCTGAAAGCGCCGTCCGATGGTGCCTTCGCGTCCGGGGACGGTGGGCAGGGTGATGAGCGTTTGCGTGGCGCGTCCTGCCAGCGCCGCCAGCAGGTCGGCTTGCAGCGGGTTGAACTGGTCGAAGCCATCCACCACCAGCAGCGCGATGTTCGTGCCGAGCGCGGGTTTGTCGCGCAGTTGCGCCAGCGCCAGCCAACCTTCACCTTCGCGGTCCACCAGATTCTTAGTTTGCAGGAACGCCTGATAGGTGGCGTAGATGGCGGCTAATTCTTGGTCTTTATCCGTGCCGGTTTCAGCGAATTTTGAGAAGGCTTCGGGCAAGACCTGCGCCTGTTTGAGTTCGTAGATCAGGTCAGCGACAATTTCCACAAAGCCCGGTAGATGCGCCACCACTTTGAAGGTCTTTAACCTGTTCTGTTCGTTCAGGTCGTTAATCAGGCTACCGAGCAACCGCAACCGCGCTGAATGGTCGAGTTCGCGCTGAGGCATGCCCGCCAGATCAAGCAGGTGTTGATAGAGCTTGTAAAAAGTGAACAGGTGGACATTGAACAGGACGGTATTGGGCGCGGCATCAATCAACCGCTGGCGGAAGGCGTCTTCCTGACGGCTAGACGGTAGGAGAACCCAGATGGGCGCAAGCGGCGATAGACCATCTGCCAGTATTTGTTCGATGGCAGCAGATGTTTTGCCCGCGCCGACTGGCGCAAGCAATATGTGGGATGTCATAGGGACTCACTCATCCCCCAGCAGCAGGCGGCGCGCTGCGGCCACAGCAGACGGCGCCACGCGATCCGGGTTGGTTAAATACTGCGCTTGTAAAGTGGTCAGCAGGTCGGTGAGGTTACAGGCTGGCACGACGGGTTCGCGCTGCGAGAGGGTGGCCTCCTGCGGCGTGGCGGTGAACACGATGATGCCGAAGACGGGAATATCTGCCAGCTTGTGTTTGGCGAAGAAAGCGCGTAAATGCTGCACATCGTCCACCGCCTGTTTGGTGGGGTTGAAGTGCAGCGGCGCCCACTGGTTGCCCTTGTTGAGGGTGAGCCAGTTCGCGCCTTCACAGGCGAACGCGCCAATGTTATCCACGATGCGGAACACCAGCGCACCGGGCGGGCCGATGAGTACCGCGTCAGTATAGGCCGCGCCGGGTGGATTTAAGTTGCGAACAAACAAGAAGCGGGGATCGAAAAACTGCGTTTGAATCAGAAAGTCGCCCGTCATCAAAGCAAGGTCATTGTCACGGCGGCGGGTGCGGGCGCGAACGATCAGGCCGATGCCCCCGACCAAGCCGGCGACACCCGCGTAAAACACGACATTCCCGATGAGCATGAGCAGGCTGAACATTGTGTCGGTTTTGGAGACGATCGGGATGTTGGTCACGATCAGGCCAACGACCGTTAGCAGCGCACCCAGCGCAAGCACAATGAACCCGATCTGATAGAGCTGGTACGAACGACGGGTGAGCGTCTGCAATGGGGCGAGATTTTCCATACGCGCTTATTTCCCGGACTTACGGGGCGGCAGCACTCTGGAAACGGGTTGCGACAGCGGCGTGCTTTTTTCGGCGCGGACTGTGGCGGCGGGATTAGCCGTCCGCACACGGCGTTGGGCGATGATGTCCTCCAGAATGCGCTGAAGCTCATGAAAACGCGGCAGCGGTTTGTATATGATTTTGTCCGCATCCGTCCGCTTCATGATGTCTTCTTCTTCTTCGGGCGTTAGATGATAGGCGGTACTGAATACAATCGGAATTTGCGCCATCTTGGGACTCTGGCGCAGGCGTTCAGCCACATTCACCCCGTTAATTTTTCCGGGCAGGCGAATATCAATCAAAGCCAGTTCGGGTAGTTCACCGGGGTAACGCCCCCGATCTACCTCGTTAATCCACGCAGTAGCTTCTTCGCCTTCGACAAATGCAGCGCCATCAATGCCCCACATCTCGAACATTGTTAGCAGGACTTCGTAAATGTCCGGCTCATCTTCCACGACCATCCATGTCGACAAGGCGCACTCCTTATAAAGCCTCGAAGCCTCATAGCCTCGCTACCGGACGCTCTAACCATATTCCATGATTATAACTATATTTTTCTTACCCGGATATGCAAATCTGTTACAAAGCCGATACAAAACCCCATACCTGATTATAACAAAAAATTGACCGGATGAAAATTGAGGAATTGGTGGTTCCAGCGAAAGGATAGGTGGGTAAACTTTTGATCCATTTTCATTAATAGAGCAGGTGAAATTAATGCTATTTTTGGCGTGGGCTGTGGCTAGGAATTGTGTTTTTTGAAGTCTCACACTTGCCTTCACGCGGCTAAATTCCTGCATTGAGCGTACTTCATGATTGTAGGTATACTGAGGAAAGCACGGGATTTGTGCTGGAGGCTGGTGTGATCTGGTTAATCGCCGAAGATGAGGCTGACATTCTAAATCTGGTGGCTACCATGTGTCGGGTATGGGGGCATGAACCCCTCATGTTCGAGAGTGGCGGCAAGGCGTGGGCGTGGCTGGACAGCGTGGAAAACGAGACTTATACGGGCGTGATGCCGGATTTCGTTCTGATGGATATTCGGATGCCCGGAAAAAAGGGGAATGAGGTGGCGAACCGGATGCGTTCCATGAGCGCCTTTCGGAATACGCCTATCGCGCTGATGACGGCCTACGTCCTTAGTCCGGCTGACCGCGAGGCCATCGTCAATACCGATGGGGTGGACGACATCATTTCTAAACCACTGCCCAGTTTTGATGAACTGCATCAAGTGCTGCACAGGATTATTGAACAGAAGGCAAAGCCGGTATTATGAGCGCCGATCCGCAAGAGGTGAGCAGCAGCATCAACCAAGTCAACACACTGGGGAAGGCCACCCAGACTCTATTCAGCCGCCTTTACAACGGATTGCGCCACCGTTCGGGCAAACCGAGTGTCCTGCCGCCTAATCAGCGCCAGCAGCAGTTACAACGCGCCGTGAAGAGCCGCAATGCGGAAATTCAACGCCTGCGCGGGATTCTGGCGGCGATTGATGAAGGTGTCATCATGCAGGACTTGGACGGGCGCATTGTCCATGTGAATGCTGCCGCCCAGAAGTTGATCGGCAACCGCAAAGATTTCTGGACGAGCGAATTGGGCGGCCTATTTAATGCCTACCGCGATGTCGTGACGGTGGAATCCGAACTGGTTCCACTGGGCGAACCGAGCCGCATCCAGATCAACAACCTGATTGTGGGGGCGCAGGTGGCGGCGGTGGCGGATGACAACGGCAACCGCATCGGCACCATGATTGTGCTGCGTGATGTGACCCGCGATGCCCTGTCTGACCGCCTGAAAGACCAGTTCGTGACGGCGATTTCGCACGAACTGCGCACGCCGATGGCGGTAATTAAGGGCATGAGCGATATCATTATCAATCAGTCCGAGAACAACAAGCCGCCCAACCGCCGCTTTCTGGAAACGCTCACCCGCAACGTGGATATTCTCGACCGGATGATTGTGGAACTGCTGGACATCGCGGAGATGAGCGCAGCCACGTTCACGGTGCGGCGCACGCCGATCAACCTCGAAGAACTGGTGATGAACGTGGTTAAGGGCGTGACGCCGGAAGTGAAGCGGGCGCAGCTGGAAGTGAAGGTGATGGCGAAGGACAACGAGCGCCTGACCATCATCGGGGACGACCAACGCTTACGCTGGGCGTTCGGTCATATGCTGCAAAACGCGATTCGCTATACCGAACCGGAAGGCCACATCATCCTGTTGATGGGTCTGAGTGGTCAAGACCATGTGACGCTGCAAGTGGTGGATACCGGCGTGGGCATCTCCAAGAAAGACCTACCGAACATTTTTGACCGCTTCTACCGGGGTGAACCGCGCACGCGCAGCGGCAAACTGCTCGACCCACGCGGATTGGGGCAGGGGTTGTTCGTGGCACGTACCGTAGCCGAGTCGCACGGCGGGTATTTGACCGTTCGCAGCGAAGTCGGGCAGGGCAGCGTGTTCACGATGGTGCTGCCGTTTAGTCCCCCAGAGTCGGAACACCCGAATTAGTTTGCTACGTTGCGCCTTTGCAGGACATAACGTTACAATTTGCACTTAAATACCTTCGCTGTCGCAGGGACAAGCGGCGTGCGGGATTTCAAGGAGCGAGATGGTGGCGGGACAACAAGGCGCATTCACCTTCGTGCTGCACAGCCACATTCCCTATACGCGCCTTGCGGGACGTTGGCCGCACGGTGAAGAATGGATTCACGAAGCCGCTGTCGAAACGTATATTCCCCTGCTCAATACGCTTTACGATCTTCGAGACGCGAATGTGCCTTTCCGCCTGACGCTGGGGATCACGCCAGTGCTGGCGGAGCAATTGGCAGATGCGGACATCCTCGCGCATCTGGAGCAATATCTGGATGCGAAAATTGCCGCTTGTGCTGCGGATCGCGCTTATTATGCTGCGCCGGGAACAGCCGACCCCACCCTGTGTGCGCTGGCGGCGCGGTTTCAACGTGAGTTTGCCGCCGTCAAAACAGCGTTCCAGAACCGCTTTAAGCGTGACCTGATCGGCGCTTTTCGGCAGTTGCAAGAGGATGGCTATCTGGACATTCTGACCAGCGCCGCCACCCATGCCTACCTGCCGCTGCTCTCGCGGGATAGCAGCTTACGCGCACAGCTTTTAACCGGCATTCGCACCCATGAGCGTTTGTTCGGGCGCAAGCCGACGGGCATCTGGCTGCCGGAGTGTGCGTACCGTCCGGCATATGTCAGCGATGACGGGGTGCAGCGGCAAGGGCTGGAGGCGCTGCTGGCAGAGTTTGGGCTGCGCTACTTCTTCAGCGAAACCCACGCGATTACGGGCGGACAGCCAGTAGGCGTGGCGGCGGGCGAGGTGATCGGCCCTTACGGCAGCATCCAGCGGCGCTATGTGATTCCGCCGTCCCGCGCAGGCGGCATTCCGGCGCGTGCAGCCAGCATCTTCCGGGCATATGACGCGGCGAACGCGGCGGACGGGGGCAATCCCTCCGGCGTGGCGGTCATCGGGCGCAACAATGTGGTGGCGATGCAGGTGTGGAGCGCCGAACTGGGCTACCCCGGTGATTTTGATTACCGCGAGTTCCACAAACGCGCTGGCACCAGCGGGATGCGCTACTGGCGCGTGACCGGCGTGAAACTCGATCTGGCACAAAAAGATATGTATCACCCCGAATGGGCGGCGATCAAGATAGACCAACATGCCGAGCATTTTGCGCATGTCATTGGCGACCAGTTGCGGGATTTCCGCGCTCAGGCAAACGGCGAATTCGGGCTGGTGGCCGCCAATTTTGATACGGAACTGTTCGGTCACTGGTGGCATGAAGGTGTGGAATGGTTGGGTAACGTGCTGCGCCATCTGGCGGTCAGCCGCGAGATTCAACTGATGACAGCGGCGGAATATCTGGATGCGCACCCGCCTGCCGAAACGCTGATGATCCCCGAAAGTTCGTGGGGCAGCGGCGGCGGGCATTTCACATGGGACAACGGTGATACCCATTGGATGTGGCCCGCCATTCGTGAGGCGGAAGCGCGGATGGAACGTCTGGCGGCGCGAGAAGCCGCACCGGAGAGCGATGAGGAACAGGTGCTGGCGCAGGCCGCCCGCGAACTGCTGCTCGCGCAGAGTTCGGATTGGTCGTTCCTTGTGACGACCGGACAGGCGCGGGAATATGCCATTCAGCGTTTTAGCACCCACATGGAACGTTTTGATCGCTTGGCGGATAGCCTTGAGGCCGGACAGCCTGACCAATCTCTAAGTGATTCTTACCGGACGCTGGACAATCTTTTTGCGGATATTGATTATCGCGTCTTTCGCGGGGTATAGTCTGCTTCGGAAAGACATATCAAGGGGACATAGAGCGTGGCTGTCAACGACCCCTTAGGTAAAGCTAGGGGCTTGCAGGAATACAAGCTAGGTTGATCCGACTCAGCCACCAGCCGAAAGGCTGACGGGGCTACGTTAGTAGTAGCAGTTCAAGACCTATCTACGGGTGCTTCACCGGCCCGTAACACTAGAACCTACGCATTAAACAGATTGAAGGTCTAAATCAGTGTGCGGTTGGGATAGTACGGGCTACTCACATTGTCAAGGTGAACTTCACCCCCGCAAGGGGGCAGGTACGGGAGAGGCCA
>Ga0172373_10006282_pt1 | contig 15870 bp, 15 predicted proteins | sample Lak10m_2_FD_114546 | JGI IMG/M metagenome (GOLD analysis project Ga0172373, IMG submission 114546) | Freshwater microbial communities from Kabuno Bay, South-Kivu, Congo - kab_092012_10m | ecosystem: Environmental > Aquatic > Freshwater > Lake | place: Democratic Republic of the Congo...
AGCCCCATGCAACCTCCGAAGGTTGTTGTATCACCTCCGTTAGCGGCAAAATTATTGCCTACTGAAATAGGCTCTAAGTCCTGAATTTTTACTTACTCCGTCTTCGCAATTGAACTTTTGATTAACTTTATCATCCGATGATACAATCAATACGTCCCGACCATGGCTTAGAAACACTGCTCGACCTTACCGGCACCATCATTGCCCAGGAAGGCGGCTACTGGATGAAGTTTGAAGCATGGCAAGTTGAGAAAACCAATGACATACCACACGGCATTCGATATGCACTCACGCTGCACGATGCCTACGGTAAACGGATCATGGGGTACGACAACAGCCATGCGGTAAAACCGCCAAATAAGTTCAAGTATGCCGGTCAACGCCTGACTTACGATCACAAACACAGGCATGTATCGGATAAGGGGGTGCCCTATGAATTCAAGGACGCCGCCCAATTGCTGGCCGACTTCTTTGCTGAAGCCGACCTCGTGATAAAGGAGTTGAAACGATGAGCAGAATATTGATCGGCATCATGCCGCAAGACAAAATCCGCGAACGCATACTGGCAATCGCCAAGGGTGAATACAAGCCCAAATCCAGCGAACCGAAAATCTGGTTTACCTCGATGAAATCATTGGCAGAAGTATTGAGCGACGACAACCGCGCACTGCTCAAAATCATCCGTGAAACGCAACCGGAATCCATCACTGGACTGGCTGCCCTCACCGGCCGCAAACCCGGCAACCTGTCGCGCACCCTAAAAACCATGTCGGGCTACGGCCTAGTCGAGATGAAACGCGAGAACCGCCATGTCCGCCCGGTGGTCAAGGCGACTGAATTCCAGATTTTGGCAGCAGCTTAATAAGGATTCAGACCGTATGTAATCTCGCTCACAACAAGCCTTCGTGGCTGCCAATGCAAGCGAATTGGGGTAATTCCCCGAAGTGCTGGGCGGCCCTAGAAATGAAAGTGGCCAACCCTGTGTAGTCAGGAAAATCAGAAGCGCTAAATTACCAAATCTGGCTTGAAAATTGGAAGTTTACGTAAATCTTTTGCAAGTAGAATTCGTGGCGTATCAGGAAAAAGTTTAACACTCCTAGCTGCACGAATCCCCACATAGAAGCCAAAATCTAGCATTAAAGCAATGTAACGTTCCCCTGCTTTATCTGGTGTGATCCCTTCATGTAGAACATGCACAAGCCTTAATGCTATAAGTTTTTGAATCAAGGAGAACCCAAGGCTTGCATTATCAATTCGCACTAGGAATGCATTAATTCTTTCGCTTGAGATGCAGAACTTTTTCACTCGATCTAGCAAAACTCCGACTTCGTCTCGCCCATTACAATAGTCACGTTCGATATCTCGTAGTTTTTCTTCGACAGTTTCCGACGCTGCTGCATTTATGCTAGTAAGCGAAACGGCTTTCTGTCCTTTGATAGATGATTTATTAATCGCTTTAGAAAAAAGACTCAATGCATCCCGAGGCACCGCAGCAGCAACTAGCACTAGTCGCGATATAACTGCGTCATCGGCAATGTAGTTAATAGTTGGAAAACCACAATATTTTGCATGTGCATCAAGAATACCCTTAATGTGCTCTCTCGACCTGTCAGGCATCGTCAAGTTGTAATCAAGATTAAGAATTTGTATATCGTGGGGAGACTGCATACCACGCTGATTCTGACCATCCCATATCTGTGTAAACTGTTCAATTCCAGATGCTTTTATGTAAATATTGTTATCCCGGGAAATAGAATAAAGAATACTAAGAAAATATGGCTGTAGAGATTGCGCAAGAACGTGAAGATCATCTAGAAATATTGTAAAAGGACGTTGAGGCGACGCAATTGCTCCCAATGAGGACCGCAATCGTGGCACCATTCGTTCAATTTTTGCCGATATCCCTGAACCTGAGCTTTCACCAAGATCAAGGAGGGTTTCTCTAAATCTCAAAAAATCAGCTTTGTTTTCAACGTATCTACTTGCCTCATGAAATATCTCGGCCAAGACACTAGCAACTGCTTGAATATCAGATCGACCGCTATACCCTTGCATTGCAATCCAGCTGTATGGCTGACTACGTTTCTTTAGCCAGTGCATTGAGTAGGCCAAAAGGCTAGATTTTCCTGCCCCTCTTCGACCATAAATTAAGTAGTTAGCTTTACCAACGATATTCTCTTCGTGATTTGTAACAGATTGCGTATATCGCAATAAAAAATCATTGCCAAATGTATTCCTGTCTACCGTTAAGCTTTCGGACAACTCCCGCTGGAGCAGTCGAGTTTCTGGTAAATTAATGACGTTAGGTGGCTTCCGCTGCCGTGCAGCAATCGAGCATCGATCTCGCAATGGGTGATTGTTCTCAAGACTGCTATTTAGGCTCTCCAGAATTCCATAAAACCGCTCCGAGGGTTGAGCAAATTCAAAAACTAAATAATCACTGTCGGGCCTGGATTTAACGTAATAGTTAGGACGAACCCCATCTAGTCTTTCAGCAAAGTTTTCAACCAGTTCATCTATTAATGTTTGGGTGCAAGCGATTATTTTGCTCATATTTGTAATCCAAGATTTTTCAGGAAAGCCTTTGCATCCGTAATAAAGTCGTTTGCCATTGACTCTACATCATCACAAGGAATGAGAAGATCTGACTCTTTTGCAAGATGGCTGTAATCTGCCAAGTTACGATCATCCCGCAAATTTTTTAATTTAGAACTATAGGTCGCTTGGTTGTTGAAGTTGGGTGGTAACCCATCAATCTTTTGATGGTCGCTTGAATCCGTCGAAAAACTCCCATCGTACTTTAGTGACACAGCTCGCTTTACGTTGTAAACAGCATAATAAAGCCTTGATATTCGTTGCCTCCACTCACCCTTTGGAATTGTTAGAGCAAATGCAAGGTGACTTTCACCTAATATCAGTAAGCCGGTAACATTTGCGTCTACTTCCGCCTCAATTTCATCCAAAGCGGCCTGATCTAAAACATGCGCTAGATTTTTCAACAGCTTTCGCGGATTACTAGACGCTAAAAGCACATGCGGCTCTTTCAACCCCTTATGCATACTCAGCCAATCCCGCCAGTTAAAAGAATCACATATTAAAACCTATCCTGAAAATATTTTGCGAAAAATGTGAACGAACAATTTTCTTACACGAATCATGTCAATGAGATACATTCCAATCCATGCAACTCGGAAAAATCTCCTCAGACTGACTTGCCCTCACCTGACGCCTATATTAGTCGATGTGATCCATTCGTTTTGCGTGTGAAATGATTGTTCTGTCTCCTTCATCCCAAGCCGTAATAGCCGGGCTACCTATTCCTAAAGATTTAAGGACTTCTTCCCGATCATCCTTTTCTAAAATTGATCGTTGAGCTCGCGCCTAGATATCAGGAACTCGTCCCATGGAAAACAAATAGGGTCAGAGTATTTTGTGGGGAGCTCTAAAAGACTCCGGCCCCATTTATTTGGCTCACCAAGCTCCGGAAGCCTAGAAGATGCTACTACGCATTACTGATCCACTGTTAGTGGCTACGATTTAGCTACACGGCAGCCAGAAATGAAAACGGCCCACATCGCTGTGGGCCGCTTGGATACTGGTGGGGGATGACAGGATCGAACTGTCGACAAACGGATTAAGAGTCCGCTGCTCTACCAGCTGAGCTAATCCCCCGGTAAAGAGGTCGCCATTATCCAGATCGCCCTATGCCTTGTCAACAGCGCTGGGCCTCAAATGGCTTATTTTTTTCTGTCTGTTTCCTTGCGCGCTTTCATCTCGGCACGGAATGCAGTTTTGCGGCGACGCATGCTGACGATCCCCTCGCCGGCGCGTGGCTTCTCATCTTCTGCAAACGGGTTCGCGCCCTGTTTGTACTGCACTCTCAATGGTGTGCCGACCAGTTCGAAAGCCTTGCGGAATACGCCTTCCAGATAGCGCGTGTAGCTATCCCGGATGTTGTTCTCCACATGGCTGCCGTGTATGACGATGATAGGCGGGTTTTTGCCGCCCTGGTGCGCATAGCGCAGCTTGGGGCGCACTCCCTTGGAGATCGGCGGCTGGTGCTGCTGTACAGCGGCTTCCAGCACACGGGTAAGCTTGGGTGTCGAGAGCTTGGCCATGGCGGCGGCAAAGGCTTCGTCTACCGACTTCATCAGTGGCGGCAGGCCCTGCCCCTTGAGCGCCGAGAGATAGTGGAATTTGGCATAAGTGAGGAAGTGCAGTTTGCGCGCGATGTCCTTCTTGGCATCTTCCCGCTTGTCTTCCTTGAGGCCATCCCACTTATTCACCGCCACGACCAGCGCACGGCCGGTTTCCAGCACGAATGCGGCCAGGCTGCCATCCTGTTCGGTGATGCAATCCTGCGCATCCAGCACCAACACGACGACGTTGGCATCTTCGATGGCTTGCAGCGTCTTGATGACGGAGAATTTTTCGATAGCTTCGAACACCTTGCCACGACGGCGCACACCGGCGGTGTCGATCAGCGTGTACGGCTTGCCGTTACGCTCGAAATCGATGTGGATGGAGTCGCGCGTAGTGCCCGCCTGGTCGAATGCAATGACGCGATCTTCGCCGAGCAAGGCGTTAACCAGGGTGGACTTACCGACATTGGGGCGGCCAATAATCGCGATCTTGGGCGGCTTGTCTTCGTCGGATTCGGCTTCTTCCGGTTCTGGCGGAAAATCTTCCAGCGCCAGATTGACGAGGTCGCGCACGCCTTCGCCATGCGCCGAGGAAATTGCATAGGGCTGACCCAGGCCGAGTTCGTGGAACTCGGCCGCAGCGATTGCGCGGTTCATCCCTTCGCACTTGTTAACGGCAAGAATCACCGGGCGCCCGCTACGACGCAACCGGTCGGCGATGACCTTGTCTTGCGCAGTGACACCCTGCCGGCCATCGACCAGAAACACGACGGCATCGGCTTCGTCCACTGCCTGCAAAGTCTGCCGCGCCATTTCAACCAGGATGCCGGTATCGACCAGCGGCTCAAAGCCGCCGGTATCGACCACCAGATAAGGCCGGTCGCCCACCACGCCGCGCCCGTAGTGGCGGTCGCGCGTCAGGCCAGGAAAGTCGGCCACCAGCGCATCGCGCGTTTTGGTCAAGCGGTTGAAAAGCGTGGATTTGCCGACGTTGGGTCGGCCCACAAGTGCAATGGTCGGAATCATGGTTACTTGATGGATACCGCGTAGAGACCGCCGCCACGGGTCTGGAATAACGCAACGCTGTCACTTAAAGCTACCGGCTGCGGCATTATCCCACTGCTATCGGTCTTGATACGTGCGGCAAAGTCGCCATCGTCACGCGAGAGCAAGTGCACATAGCCTTCCAGATCGCCCAGCAGCGCATAGCGCCCGACAGCAATCGGCGCGGTGGTTTGACGCCACTGCAGGCCGCCCTGACGCCAGAAACTCTTGCCGCTGGAATAATCCAGCGCATAGACCGCGCCATTGCTTTGCGTAATGTAGAGCGTCGAACCATCGATCCCCATGCCGACAAAACTGGCAATATCGCGATTCCACAGCACGCGTCCGGAAGCACGCTCGATGCCGACGGTGCGGCCGTTGTAGGCGGAGGCATAGACATAGCGCCCATCCGCCACAGGCAGGCTGGTCACGTCGGCGATACGTTCGATTTCGGTGGTGCCTTTGGGCAGGGCGACCGAAGCCTCCCAAACGACCTTGCCGTCGGCAGAATTGATGGCGACGAGCTTGCCGCCGGCGAACCCGACAAAGGCAATACCGGCATCGTCGATCACCACGCCGGCACTGCTGCGCAGAGAGAGCGTCGGCGTTGCCCGTTCGTACACCCATTTGCGCTTGCCGTCGGCCACATCGAGACCATAGATGCGGGAGTCGCCGCTACGTACCACGACAATGCCGTTGTAGGTGCGCGGGGCTGAGAGCACTTCGCTTGCCACCTTGGCTTTCCACAAGGGTTTACCCGCCGCCTGATCGAAAGCCAGCACCATGCCCTTGGGCGTACCCACCAGCACCAGGCCGTCACCCGCGCCGGCACCACCCGAAATTTTTTCGCCGGCCGAAATGCGCCATACCTGCTTGCCGGTGTCGGCATCGAGCTTGGTGATGTCGCCGGCCTGGCTTGCCGCGTAGATCGCCTTGCCATCGACGTCGGGCGTAAAATCGTAGTCCTGCGCCCCTCCGACACTGGCCTGCCACAGCAGCTTGGCATCGGCTGTAGTATTGATTGCCTTCAGCTCGGTCGGCGGGTCTTTGGCCTCGCGGCCGAACATCCGTTCCGAAATATCAGTCTTGAGATCGGTAACGCTGCTGCAGCCCGCAAGCAGCAGCAACCCCAGCAATGGCAATGTATAGCGACGCACCTTAGCTCCCCAGCGCATCCAGCTTTTGCTCGGTCAGCTTGCGGAACCTGCCCTGCTCGTCCAGCTTGGTCAACGCCTCGGCATAGGCTTTTTTGGCGTCGGCCGGCTTACCCTGGGCAACCAGGATATCGCCCCTGAGGTCGGCGACCAGCCCATCGAAGCCTGGATCATGCTTTGCGGCCAGCGTCTTGATCGCGTCGTCGTATTTCTTTTCTTCAACTTGCAGGCTGGCCAGTTGCAGCTGCGCGATCGACTTCACGGCATCTTCGCTGCTGTGGCTCAGCGCCCATTCGATTTGCGCGCGTGCGCTCTTGGCATCGCCCGCTTCGTAATTGGCTCTTGCCGCCATCAGCGCCGCCCTCGCGGCATAGGGCGTGGCGGAGAAGTTTTCCATGATCTGGCCGGAAACACTGCGCACCTGCTTGATGTCCTTGATGTCGAGCTGGGTCAGCACCTCATACTGTGCGCTGGCCTTGAGCGACTGCTGGTGCTGGTAAAAGGTCCAGCCCTGATAGCCGATAAGGCCGGCAAAGGCCGCTCCGGCTACCGCCACCACGATTTTGCCGTTCTGCTTCCACCACGCCTTGAGCGCGTCCAACTGTTCCTGTTCTTCCAGATCGTATGCCATGCTGTTTCCTACGGTTTATGAGGCCTGCCGATGGCGGCCCGGGATTGAATTCAACAAGTTCCGTGTATATTCCTGCTGCGGGTTGGCATAGAGGCTTGCCACATCGCCCCGCTCCACTACCCGCCCTTTGTGCATCACCGCCACCTCGTCGGCAATGTGGCGCACCACGCGCAAATCATGGCTGATGAAAAGGTAGCTCAAGCCCATCTCGCGCTGCAGCTCTTTCAGCAGCAACAGTATCTGCGCCTGTATCGATACATCCAGCGCCGAGACCGGCTCGTCGCAAACCACCACGCGCGGCTCCAGAATCAGTGCCCGCGCGATGCCGACCCGCTGACGCTGGCCGCCGGAAAATTCGTGCGGATACTTGCCCATGTCGGCGGCCGACAAACCGACCCGTTGCAACATGGCCTGCACTTTTGCGCGCCGCTCGTCCGCATTGCCCAGGCGATGAATCACCAGCCCTTCGGCGACGATATCGCCTACTTTCATCCGCGGATTGAGCGAGGCGAACGGGTCCTGAAAGACCATCTGCAAGTGCCGGCGTGCCGCGCGCAGATGGCTGCCGGATAAAGCCGCCAGATCGCGCCCCTCGAACAGCACCTCGCCTTTATCGAGGGGCTGCAATTGTAGCAGACAACGTGCCAGCGTGGATTTACCGCTGCCCGACTCGCCGACAACCGCCAGCGTGGTGCCCTGCTTCACCTCGACGCTGACATCATCCAGCGCCTTGACCAGCGTTGTCCCGAAGCCAAACCGGCCGCCGCGCTGCCTGTAGGTCTTGGTGAGGCCTTTGGCGGAAAGGATGATCTCGCTCATGCGGTCTCTTCCAGCCAGTCATAGTCGATCGGCTTGAGCGGCTTCTTGCCTTCGGCATCGGGAACGCAATCGAGCAAAGCCTTGGTATAGGGATGCTGCGGATTGCCGAGTACGCTTTCGACCGGACCGCTTTCGACTATCCGGCCCCGGAACATGACCGCTACATCGTCGGCGATATCCGCCACCACGCCAAAGTCGTGGGTGATGAACAGCATGCCCATGTTCATGCGCTGCTTGAGCTCGGCCAGCAAGGTCAGGATCTGCGCCTGTACCGTGACGTCCAGCGCCGTGGTCGGCTCATCGGCGATCAGCATGGCGGGCTCGCAGGCGATTGCCATCGCGATCATCACGCGCTGGCGCTGGCCGCCGGACAGTTCGTCCGGATAGCTGCCGGCACGTGCAACGGGAATGCCGACCTGTTCCAGCAACGCATCTACGCGCGACTTCAGCGCCTTGCCGGTGAGGCCGAGATGCGCGGTGAGGCTTTCGCCGATCTGGAAGCCGATATTGAGCACCGGGTTGAGCGAGGTCATCGGCTCCTGGAAAATCATGCCGATGCGCTTGCCGCGGATATCCTGCATTTGCTCGGACGAGTAGCCGGTCAGTTCCTTGCCCTGGAATTGAATACTGCCGGAAGCTCTACGCAGCGCTCCGGGCAGCAATCCCATGACGGAAAGCGCCGTCAGACTCTTGCCGCTGCCGGATTCGCCTACCACACAGGTGGTCCGTCCTGCCGCTATCGCAAACGACACGCCATCCACCAGCAGGCGTTGCGGCAGGCTGGCGGGAGCGACGGTCAGATCGGCGATGCGCAGGAGTTCGGTCATGGGTTGAGGATATCGATGACTCCGGCAATATTGAGGCGCAATTGTTCCCCGCCTTCGCGCAGCGGCTTGAGCGTGACTTCGCCGGCCGCCGTCTCGTCGTCGCCGATGATGATGGCGTAATGTGCGCCGCTGGCATCGGCTTTTTTCATCTGCGACTTGAAACTGCCGCCGCCGCAATGCAGCACCACGGCCAGGCCTTCGTCGCGCAGTTGTTCGGCCACCTGCGGCGCCCATTGCGTGGCCGCCTCGCCGGCATGCACCACATAGGCGTCCGGAGATAGTCCCGGGATCTGCGAATTCTGCTCCTGCAGCAACGCCAGCAGGCGCTCCACACCCATCGCATAGCCGCAGGCAGGCGCCGGCTTGCCGCCGATCTGCTCGATCAGGCTGTCGTAGCGACCACCGGCACACACGGTGCCCTGCGCCCCCAGCCGGGTCGTCACCCACTCGAACACGGTGGCGTTGTAGTAATCCAGCCCGCGCACCAGGCGCGTATTGATACGGTAGCCTATCCCGGCCGCCTTGAGCATGCCCTGCAACTCCTCGAAATGCTTGAGCGAGGCTTCGTCCAGATCCTCCATCAGCTTGGGTGCCGCTTCCACCATGGCCTGCATCGACGGATTCTTGGTATCGAGGATGCGCAAGGGGTTACTGTGCAGCCGCCGTTGGGCATCTTCGTCCAGCAGGTCGGCATGTTGCTCGAAATAGGCGATCAGCCGGTTGCGGTACTGCGCCCGTGCCTCGGCAGAACCCAGGGTATTGATTTCCAGCGCCACATCCTGCAAGCCCAGCAACTTCCACAGCCGGGCGGTCATGATGATGTGTTCGGCATCCATATCCGGGCCGTCATAGCCCAGCGCTTCCACACCCACCTGGTGAAACTGGCGATAGCGCCCCTTCTGCGGGCGCTCGTGGCGGAACATCGGCCCCATGTACCACAGGCGCTGAGGTGCGTTATACAACAGGTTGTGCTGCACTACAGCCCGCACACAGGACGCCGTGCCTTCCGGCCGCATGGTCAGCTGCTCGCCGTTGAGCCTGTCCTCGAAACTGTACATTTCCTTTTCGACGATATCGGTGACTTCGCCGATCGAGCGCACGAACAAATCCGTGCTTTCGACAATGGGGGTGCGGATTTGCGTATATCCGTAGCTACGCAGCCAATCGCGCACGGTGTCTTCGAAAAACTCCCACAGCGCCGCATCGGACGGGAGGATATCGTTCATGCCACGAATGGCCTGGATGGTCTTGCTCATTGTTTTTCTTGAAAAACTAAAAGGATGCGCGATTTTATCATGCTGGCAACAGGTAAACGCGCAACGCTTGCAGAGCAATTATGAATGTCGTGACAATGCCCTATGATAAGATTTAACAAGCTTTCCCTAATATCAGGCGCATGCTGAAATCAATTTAACAATGCCATTTAAAAAAACAAATTCAATGAGTTATTTCTTGATGTCTTCGGACGGTATCGATTCGGGACACGCATGATGGCGGTAGTCAATCCACTCTCTAACACGAAGGTGCTGGTCATAGACGACCAAGCCGGCATGCGCACGCAATTGCAAATGTCGCTCACGCATTCCGGATTCGAGAAACTGCACGTGGTTTCCTGCATCAAGGATGCGCTGGCCAAGTTGCAGGGCGAGCATTACGACATCATCCTGTGCGATTATTTTCTCGGCGAAAGCACCAACGGCCAGCAGTTTCTCGAGTATTTGCGAACCAAGGATCTGATCGGCCGGAACACTTTGTTTGTCATGATCACGGCGGAACGCACCTATGAGAAAGTGGTAACGGCTGCCGAGTGCGCGCCGGACGATTACCTGCTCAAGCCATTTACCGCAGAACAGCTTAACCAGCGCCTGCAGAAACTGATGGAGCGCCAGACGCATTTCGCCCTGGTGGACAAGGCAACCGATGCCAAGGACTGGAAACGGGTAGTGGCTGAATGCGACCGCCTCATCACGGAGAAAGACAAATATTTCATCGAGGCTTGCAAGATCAAGGGTGCAGCCTTGATAAAAGGCGGCCTTGCCGACGAAGCCGAAGCGCACTATCGGCAGATGCTGGAACTGCGGCCTTTACCCTGGGCCAAGCTGGGGCTGGCGCGAGCGCTGGGACTGAAGGGTGAGAAGGAAGCTGCCGCCCGGATGGCGCGCGAAGTCGTTACCGAACACGGCAGCTTCATGGGGGCTTACGATTTCCTCGGTGGCGTACTGGCGGAGGCGGGAGACAAAGACGGTGCGCTGGAAGTGTTGCAGGCTGCGCGCCAGGTCAGCCCGGGCACGCTGACCCGTATCCGCAACGTTGCCGAACTTGCCGTCGATACCGGCAAGAACGAGATCGCCGAGCAGGTGATGGGCGAGGCGCTCACCAGGCACAAATACTCTCCGGTGCGCGAGGCGCAGGACTATGCCATTTTATCCAGGGCGCTGACCGAACAGGGCAAGTCGGATAAGGCGCTGGGCGTGCTGAAAGAGGCCAAGGGCAGTTTCAAGGACGCTGCCAGCAACGTGATCCTGGCCACCGTTGAATGCCTCGCGCACCGCAAGGCGGGAAACCTGGAACTGGCCGAGGCGGCACTTGCCCAGGCACTCGCGGCAGACCATGGCAATCTGCCGGCGGCAGTATCGGCTGCGGTAGCCGATGCCTGCTTTGCGCTGGGCAAGGAAGACCGGGCGAACGATCTGCTGAAGCAGGTCATCCAGAACAACCCAGACGATACCAAAGTGCATGACAAGGTGTCTGCAGTGCTGGCATCTGCCGGCAAAGACGCGGATGAAGCTCAGGCGATGATTGCCGCCAGTGCCAGCGAGATCATCGCGCTCAACAACGAAGGAGTGCGCAAGGCGCAGGCCGGGGAATTGCCCGAGGCCATCATGCTGTTGTGCGATGCGGCCGACCGCCTGCCGAACAACATACAGATCGTCAGCAACGCTTCGCTGGCGCTGGCGCTCGATCTCGCCCGCAATGGCTACAATGCGGTCAAATTCAAGGAATGCCTGCGCTACCGCCAACAGGTGGTCGATAAAACCCCGGACTATCCAAAACTGGCGCAGATCGATTCCATGCTGATCAAGGTACAGAAGCCCCATGGATAATCTGGTTGCCGCGGTCATTCACGACGTCAAGAACCAGCTTGCCGAGTTGGCACTGCGGCTGGAGCGTAAAGGCGACGCCCTTCAGGAAACGCGTATCGCCATGGATGCCTCGCGCCGCCTGACCGAACTGTTGCTCACCTACCGGCAGCAATCCGGCCAGTTGCGTGCCAACATCGACTCGGCCAATCCCGACGACCTGTTGCAGGAATTGGCCGTCGAATACCGGGGATTGTTTCCCGACCTCCGCATCACCGTGGACACTGGCGCAGCCCCGGTTTTTGCGTTTTATGACGAGGCGCTGCTCCGGCTAGCCCTGGCAAATGCCGTGTACAATGCCTGCCGTTTTGCCAAAGGCGCCGTCACTTTGTCGGCATACAACGATGGTGAGTTCATGGTTTTCGAGGTCGCCGACGACGGCGCCGGGTTCCCGGATCCGTTATTGGGCGCGGCACCAGCAGCGCCTGCGGCTGCCAGTTCGCGCGGCACCGGGCTGGGGCTTTTCCTGGCGGGCAGGATTGCCGAATTGCATGCGGTGGAGGGGCGTTGCGGCAGCGTTATGCTGGATAACCGGCCTGATGGTGCCCATTTCCGGCTAAGACTGCCCTGATACCCGCACCGCAATAGGCTAAAGCCTATTTCAGTAGGGCTAAACCGGTGTAAGCGGTATGACCTTGCTCTCGCGCCGCAACTTGCCGCCTTCGGCATAATTGCTGCGCACGTAATCGTCGACAATCGCCTGAAACTCCTCGGCAATGGCATCGCCCTTGAGCGTCACGGTTTTCTCCCCGTCCACAAACACCGGCGCGACCGGCACTTCGCCGGTGCCAGGCAGGCTGATGCCGATGTTTGCCAGCTTGGATTCGCCAGGCCCGTTAACCACGCAGCCCATCACTGCCACGCTCATGGTTTCCACGCCGGGATACTGGTTGCGCCAGACCGGCATCTGTTCCCGGAGATAACGCTGGATTTTCTGCGCCAACTCCTGAAAGTAGGTCGAGGTGGTACGCCCACAGCCAGGACACGCCGTGACCAGCGGCGTAAACGAGCGTATGCCCATGGTTTGCAGGATTTCCTGCGCGACCACCACTTCCTTGGTACGCGATTCGCCGGGTTCCGGCGTGAGGGAAACGCGTATGGTGTCGCCTATGCCATCCTGCAACAGCACCGATAGCGCGGCGGTTGAGGCGACGATGCCCTTGGAGCCCATGCCCGCTTCGGTCAGGCCCAGATGCAGCGGATAATCGCAGCGCTGCGCCAGCTCGCGATAAACCAGAATCAGGTCCTGCACGTCGCTGACCTTGCACGAGATGATGATCTTGTCGCCTGCCAACCCCAGCGCCTCGGCCTGCGCTGCGCTCTCCAGCGCGGACTGGATCAGCGCCTCGCGCATCAGCGCCTCGGCAGACAACGGCTCGGCACGCTGCGCGTTCTCGTCCATCATGCGCGCCATCTTGGCCTGATCCAGGCTGCCCCAGTTGACGCCGATGCGTACGGGTTTATCGTATTGAATCGCCTGCTCTATCATCGCGGCGAACTGTTCGTCGCGCCTGGAGCCTTTGCCGACGTTGCCCGGGTTGATGCGGTACTTGGCCAGCGCTTCGGCGCAATCGGGATATTGTGCCAGCAGCTTATGCCCGTTGAAGTGAAAATCGCCGATCAGCGGTACGCTACAGCCCATCGCATCCAGTTGCTTGCGGATATTGCCGACCTGGGCCGCTGCCTCCGGCGAATTGACGGTGATACGCACGAGTTCGGAGCCGGCCTGCCACAGCTCGAACACCTGCCGGGCCGTCGATTCGGCATCGGCAGTATCGGTATTGGTCATGGACTGCACCACGACCGGCGAATCGCCGCCTACGGGCACAGACCCTACCATGACGCGGCGCGTGGCGCGACGATGAAGACGAGTGGGATAGCTCAAGAAAAACTACTCCAGTACAAAACGTGCCACATTGGCCTTGGTATGAGGCGCCAGATCGACCGGCTGGCCGTTGTAGCTCAACTGTACGCCGGCGGCATTGCCGATATCCACCTTGAACGGCGGCTGTCCATTGACAACATCCTCACTGCCGGCCTGCCCGGTCTTGCTTAAAACCTCGACGCCCTCGCGATCCACGATGCGGACCCAGCTTTGCTGGACAAAGCTCATCGTCAGCTGGCCCTTGGCCGGCTCCGGCGCGGGTGTCGTCACTGGCGTGTTTGCCGGTACCATCTCCGCGGCGGCAGGAGTTTCCACTGTCGGAGGCGGTGCGACTTCAGTCACGGGCAAGGGTGCAGGAGCCGCCGGGGCTGCCGGCTGGGCGGCAGGCACCGCCGCGACTGGCACGGCCAGACGTTCCGACCACTCCATATAGGCCATCCACGCGCCGCCGAAAACACCAATCAGTATCGAAGCCAGCAGATATGGCATCCATGCCTTGCGGTCGCCGGCCTGGATCTGGATGCCCTCGGAATGCAGGCTGATGGCAGCCCCCTCTTCGCTCTGTGGCAACATATCGCGATACACCGCAAGCAAGGGGTCTGCATCAAGATTCAACAGGCGCGCATAATTGCGAATGAATCCGCGGGTAAACGCAGGCGAAGGCAGGGCACGAATATCGTCGGCTTCAAGTGCGGTCAGTTGCCGCTGGCTCAAGCACAGCTTGCGGGCTGCCTCCTCGATACCAATGCCCAATTCCTCCCGGGCAGCACGCAATACCCCGCCGAGGCCGCTCACAGGTTCTACAATCGTTGTGGATTCAGCAAGAATCGCTGGAGTTTCTTCGCTCATCGGAATTATTCGTTACCGGTACGCAGAGCCTTGGCCTGCTCGGAGTTAGGATATTTGTTGCGCAGCAGCATGCCGTAACTCGCCTCCGCATTGCGATCATTGACCTCATGCGCGATACGCATGCCCAGCAACAGTGCTTCCGGCGTGGGCTCGCCGCTCTGCATGAAGTGCTGGAAGTGCTGGTTGGCAAGCTCGTACTCGCCACGTTTGAAATACACATTGCTCAATTGATAATGCGCACCGCGCAATCCGGGTTCCGTCTGCAACGCGTTCTTCAGGTAGCCTTCGGCATTCTTGTCATCCCCCTTTTTCAGCGCGCAGATGCCGGCATTGAGCCAGGCGGTCTCGGGCGTAGAGTACAACGGGTTCTTCAACGCAGCCAGGAACTCCTTGACGGAGTCATCGACCCGGTTTCTCGAGCACAGGAACGTGCCGTAATTGTTATGGGCCTCCGAACTGACGGAATCCAGCTGCAGGGCGCGGCGGAAACTGTTCTCGGCTTTTTCGTCGTCGCCCAGCGCGGAATAAACCAGACCCAATCCGTTATGCGCCGGGGCATAACCCGAGTCTATCTGCGCCGCTGTCGAAAACTCCTCCAACGCCACCGCCATCCGCCCCTGGGCAAAATAGCCAGACCCGAGATCAGTGTGAATATGCGCCCGATTGCGATTGGCCGAGTCAACACCGCTGGCGTTCGCATAAGTGTTGCGGGAACCAGGCTGTCCGGCACAACCGGCCAGTATTATCAGCATCATCAGCAGCGATTTTTTCATGCGGCCAGCTCCATCATGTATTTGGCACGACGCTTGGTCTTGTCCTGCACTTTGCCTGCCAGTTGTCCGCAGGCGGCATCAATGTCTTCTCCGCGCGTTTTGCGGGTCGTGACCACATAACCCGCCTGCATCAAGATATCACGGAAACGGCGAATGTTTTCAGTCTTGGAGGTCGCGTAACCGCTATCCGGAAACGGATTGAACGGGATCAGGTTGAATTTGCAGGGTACATCGCGCACCAGATCGAGCAGTTGCTTTGCATGCTCGGCCGTATCGTTCACCCCGTCGAGCATGACATACTCGAAGGTGACAAAATCGCGCGGCGCCTTATCCAGATAACGTCGGCAGGCCCCCATCAGTTCGGCCAACGGATATTTCTTGTTGATCGGCACGATGACGTCGCGCAAGGCATCGTTGGGTGCATGCAGGCTGACCGCCAACGCCACCGGGCATTCGTCACGCAATCGATCCATCGCCGGCACCAGGCCGCTGGTCGAAACCGTCACACGCCGACGGCTCAGGCCGTAAGCCGAATCGTCGAGCATGATATTGAGCGCCGTCACCACATTATCGAAATTGGCGAGAGGTTCGCCCATGCCCATCATG
>Ga0172373_10006283_pt1 | contig 15870 bp, 5 predicted proteins | sample Lak10m_2_FD_114546 | JGI IMG/M metagenome (GOLD analysis project Ga0172373, IMG submission 114546) | Freshwater microbial communities from Kabuno Bay, South-Kivu, Congo - kab_092012_10m | ecosystem: Environmental > Aquatic > Freshwater > Lake | place: Democratic Republic of the Congo: South-Kivu...
ATTATAATAACCAAGTCCTACATTTGGACCTGTTAAACATAATTCACCAATTTCACCATCCTGAACCAATTTATTATTTTCATCCAAAATAACTTGTCCAAAATTAGGAGCAACAGGTCCCAATGGAAGTAATTCGTCAGAATTTATGTCTTTCTCCGTTACAACGTAAGAAGAACAAATACAAGTGCATTCAGTTGGACCATAAACGTTAATAAATTTTATTCTTTTCCCAAATAAAGACCAAAGATTTCTTAACTGATTTTTCGGGAATCCCTCCCCACCAAAAGTAAATATTCTAAGGCTTTGTAAATCAGTTTCAGTAAATGCCCTTAATTTTATTACATAAACCAACATTGATGGTACGCTGAACCAAATTGTTGGTTTGATTAAATTTAAGATCTCAATTAATTTTCTTGGATTTTTAGTTAAATCTTCATTAAGGGGTATTAAGCCGGCACCAGTAAATAGAGAGGAATAGAAATCAAAAACAGAATTGTCGAAATGCATAGGATTGATATTTGTAAAAACATCTTCTTTTGTAATTTGGTAAGTGCTTTTTGCCCATTCAATAAAATTTAAAACATTTGCATGAGTAATTACAACACCTTTAGGGAAACCTGTGGAACCAGAAGTAAACATGATATACGCAGGAGTACTTCCATTAACTGAATTAGTAATATCAGGTAATTCGAAAGGGTATGAGTCTATTTCTTTTTGAAAATCGAGAATAGTATAGTCTAAGCAATTTCCTTTATTAAAATCTGTATCAAAAAATTCAGCTAAATTATGTTGATTTGTAAATAAAAATTTGGGATTACAAATCTGAATCATTCTATTAATTCTTTCAACCGGGCAATTGTAATCTAAGTTAGTATATATAGCACCAATTTTAAGACAAGCAATCATAATTGAATAAGACTGAACTGATTTATTATTAAAAATGGCAATTACATCATTTGTTTTAACACCTTTAAAAAGTAGATAATTTGCTATTTTATTTGACTGATTGTTTAATAAATCATAGCTTATTTTTTCACCATTAGTCAAATTTAATGCAGTATCGTAATTTCCTTCAGCCAATGAATGGAAAATCTGTCCAAGGTTATATTGATAATTATGCATTTTTTACAAGGGAATATTTGTTAAGCATTTTAAAACAATCGGACTTTGAATTAAACATTAAAACATCTATAATAGATAACCATGGCACAAAATTATTATTAAATTGTTTGTATACAAAATGTTCAGGTTTTAAAAAAAATAAATTAATTCCATTTTTTTCAAATTTAGAATTATTGTAAATCTCTATTCCTCCAATTGGATTTATATAGCTTACTGCATTTTCCTGTTTACAAATTGATAGAATTTTATCCTGACCTTTCAAATCACTTGTATTATATGGTGCCGACGAAGGCAAAATTTGAGTTGAAATATTTAAATATTCACTAATTATTTTTATACTGTGGAATATATAATTTGAAAGATTGGAGTTTTCATAATAAATAATTTTATTAATTATAGGTAAAATTGATGAAAAGTTCGGCGCTTTCTTGTAGGCATTTTCTACTGTTTTCATGAACTTAGCTTTCCACTCCAAATTCTGAGTTAATTCAATTTCATGAATCAATTTGTTTTGAGAAGCTTTACTTAAAGGTATAGTAAAGAGATAATCTGACTTATTTACTAATATCCGATTACGATTTATCCATCCTTTATTAATAAAATTAACATCATCAAATAATACAAAAGTATTAACAGAATTTATTAACTGAAAATATCCTAAATAAGGAAATATATATGGTTGCATAACTGCTATTTTCATAAATTCTCTAAAATAATTTTTGTAATATTTTCTATTTCTAAATTGGTCAATTCAAAAAAAATGGGTAAGCACAATACCCTTTTAGAAATATCTTCTGAAATTGGACAATTGTAATGACCTATTAAAAATGGTAATTTATTTAATGAAGGATAAAAATAACGGCGTGTATTTATGTTATTCTTTAGTAAGGTTTCCTTTACCTTGAGTAATAATACTTCACTCTCAAAAACCAAGGGATAATAGGCATAATTGTAAGTTGTACCATCAGGTATTTTAGGTCGGATAATTTCTTTTGTTGCAAGCAGTGAACTGTAACAATCAGAATGCTTTTTCCTTGCCGCGATTAATTCATTTAATTTTGGTAGATTACATAAGCCCATTGCAGCATGAAATTCAGAATTTTTAGCATTAATTCCTTCACTGAAGTAATCATCGCCTAGATGTCCAAAAGTATGATAAAGTGAAATTTTCTTAAAAATACCAGAATCTTTAGTAGTTACTGAACCACCTTCAATTGTATGGAATAATTTGGTTGCATGAAAACTACAAGTACTTGCATCACCGAAATTTAAGATATTAATTCCATTTACTTCTACTCCAAATGCATGAGCTGCATCATAAATTACCTTTAAATTATATTTAATGGCAATTTTTTCAATAGCATCTACATCGCAAGGTATACCATACACATGAGTTGCTAAGATAGCAGTCGTTTTCGGTGTTATAAGCGCTTCGATTTTTGAAGCATCTATGCAAAAGGTTTCGGGTGATATATCGCAAAAAACGGGTTTACATCCTTCCCACAATAACGAATTAGTAGTTGCTACATAAGAGAAAGGCGTAGTAATAACTTCATCTTTAATACTAAGTGCTTTAATAGCCAACTGTATGGCAATTGTTCCATTTGAAACAAATAAAACATTATAGAGTTTTAATTTTTCAATAATTTCTTTCTCTAGTTTTTGAACCAAAGGCCCTCTGTTAGTTAAGTGATGATTTTGCCAAATAGTTTCAATTAATTTGGTGTACTCATCGAAAGAAGGTAAATATGATTTTGTTACGTTTATCACTTTAAATGTTGTAATTTTTTTCTAAGGGTTTAAATTTGGAATTGAATTTAATCAAAATAACCAATATTAATAGCGAGATTGTACTTGAAATTATGCCTATGTATAACTTAGGTGGTAAAAACCAAAAATCGACTGTATGCTTACCAGAAGTTAATTCAAAACCAATCAAACCTCCATTTACCAATAATTTTGACATCTCAATACCATCAACCGTAACATGCCATCCATCATGATTAGGAATAGAAGAACATAAAATACCTTTTTCTGTTGCGTGAACTTCTAAACTAACTTCATTATTTTTGATTTTTTTAATTGTAACATCTTGTTTGTTTAAAAAAACACTTTGTTTTATTAATGAATCTGTACGGCACAAGTTTGTGTCTAATTTAACTTTGTTTTTACCCCAGTCAGCTATCATTTTATCATCTAAAACAGCGCCGTAAAAAGCTAAACATCTTCTTTGTTTGGGATTAAATAACGATAAATCAGATTTACTTATTACACCATGATGAACGTAAAACAATGGTAACGCAAGTTTATTAGTAAATATGACGCCTTCGTCAAATTCTTTTAGAGGTTTCAGATAACTAGTATCAAACCTACATGGTTTTTTATCTAAGATGTATTTTGTACCCAATAATCCTGAAAATTTCAAATCTGAAAGTAATTTAACCGACCATTTTAAATCGTCAGGATTTTTAGGGTCTAAAAAACCGTATAAATTCAAAAAATCTAAATATCCTTTTTTCTGAAATTGACTGTAGCTAACTAAACCCATAAAATCCTGTATAAGCGCATCATTTAAACTTTGATGCATACTCGGGCCACTTGAATACATCTTGGCTACTCGATAATGATTTTTATCAACATGTTTAAGGTATTCCACTTCGTCTATCGTTTCGTCAAAATAACCCGATTTTGAATGTAACTCCTCGGATGTGAGGTGCGATCTGTCGTTGACAGTTGTATTTGTAAAAACTGCTAGTTCAAAAATGATGCCCAACATCAATGCCCAAATCGTTTCTTTAAATGTTGTTTTTAAACCAATCATATAAAATAGAACGGCATAAATAGATAAAAACAACAAAACAACATTACGAAATGGAGAATTTATTGAGTCTTGAGGAATAATAGTGTCAGATAATAAAACAAACGCTAAACTACCAAAAACAATATTAATAAAAGATTTATTAATATTTCGTTGAAGTACAACATAATTAAACGTTCTGATCCCAATAAAAAAAACAAAAAATGCTAAAAATAAACTGTAAACCCGAAAATAATTTAGCTGAAAACCCCAAAAGGCATAACGGATGAATGGAAAAGAAAAACCAAATAAAACCAATGAAAACAATATTTGATGAACAATACGTTGTGTTTTATGTCCGTAAATGATTCCATAAAAGCACATAATGAAAGGAATTAATCCAACATAAGTTAATGGTGATTCAAAATAATTCATCCATCCTTTATAGTCTGATCCTGATCCTAACAAGTCATTTGAGCAAAATCTTGCTAAAATGGAATATAACTCAACAGCAGGCAGTAACTGAAAAGGTGATTGATGTGAAAAGTCGCTGTTTTGATTATTTATTTCAGTTCTACCACTAGAGAATACTAAATCTAGATAATTAAATACAAAAACACCGGCTACTAAAAATCCAAGGATAAAAATGATTGAAAATACGCCTTGTTTTAATAATTGTGATTTTATAGTGATTTTTAAATCATTTAATTCAATTTGTCTGATAACACAATAAAATGAAAAGAATACGAAAAATTGTATACCTAATATGGCATTATGACAGCCCAACAAAAAGGCCGAAATAATGATGGTTAATAGTCTTTTGTTATTTAAAAACATTTCAATCGCATATAAACCCAGGGTAAAATAAAAAAATTGAGGGCCCATTAACCACCCCGAAGATGTTAAGATAATAAACCCTGAAAATGAAAAAATAAGAGAACCAATAATAACCGTGAATGTATTAAGCTTTAACAATTTTAGGTATTTAAAACTAAAAACAACCGTTAATAGTATTGCCAAAATTTGAGTAAATACTATTGTAAAGGGTATTTGTTCTTTACCTAATAAAATGACAAGGAGTGTAAATGGATCTCCATAAAACTGATACAATGTATCTCCCATACCAAATTGATGCGACCAAAAAACAATACCATCTTTATACCAATGGTCTGATAAATGATAAAGAATTGGCCAAGATTCGTTGATGGAATCGCTACCTATATCTCTAAAAAGAAAGGCTTTACTGAAAGTAATAAAATCCCAATAAACATATAGTATTATAGCAGAGGCAATACCTAATGTAAACCAAATAGCTCTGTTACCTAAACGGTCGAAGAAACTAAGAGTATTTTCTTCAATGGAATTTTCTTTTTCAGCAAGAGAATTTAATTGAGAAGGAAAAGCAGACGATTCAGAGTTATTTGTATCCTTCTCTTCATTGCCAAAAATAACGGAATCTTCCATTTGAACTTACAGATAATTAAAGGTTATACGAATAATAAAAATTTGAAATTAATCAAAACAAAATATTTTTTACAACAAAACACGTATAAAAACACGTTAATCTATTTGAAATTCCAATTCAGCGGTTTGCAATTCATCTTTGTTTCCAAAATCTAAGACAGCCATGGCAGAATAAGCACCCTTTTCTAAATCAGCAGGCAATTCAAAGTTAAACTCTTTATTGTATCCCGGAAAAATAGCAAATTGTTTCACTTTCAAATTGGTTTGCTTACCGGTTACTAAATTAGTAAGTTCTAAGTAATACATACAATAGCCTATACCGTTGCCGGCATTTTTGGCTTTCATGTAAATAGAGTTGAGTGTTTTATCTGTTTTTTTATTGAAATTCATAGCCAAAATCTCCACATTATTTACAATAACATTTGGAGGGTTTTGATAAACATATACGCCAAAGCCCATGGAATTTTTAACACCCATGCCCATAGCATTTTTTTTCAAATTAGGAACTTCCATTTTATCTCTGTCCAAAACTTGGTCAATGGTTAATATGCTCCACATACTGATAGCCATAGAGTCGCCCGCAGGAATATCAACCGTAACATTTACCACTTTTTGCTCTCTAGGTTTTAATTCTACAACCGTAGGAGAAATAATCATATACTTGCTAAGAGAATACATAGCATACTTACTAACCGGCACATCGGAATTACCATCATCCCCTGCTCCATAATCTTGAAATCCAATTTGAAAATTATATGTTTTTTTGGTGTCATTGGTTATTTTTAAAGGTAAGGTTTTTAAAGTTCCCGGTTTTACGCTGAACCTCATAGTAGACGGTGTAATAGCAACACCAATATCTGGCATGGTATCAACCACTACTTTTTTAGGCGCAACTGGTTTTGGCTTAACTGTATCTAACACAACTTTTTTAGACGATGAAGTATCACCCAAAGCCCTTCTTATTTGCTGAGAACTCAATTGCAAGTTACTTAATAAAACTAAGAATACAGAAAATAAAAGATATATACGTTTCATGTTTAAATGTTTTTTATTGTGTTGTGAACACATGCAAAGCTAACTATTTTTTTATAATTTTAAAAGTAGTTATTTGCTTTTCTGAATTTTGTATTTGAATATAGTAAAAGCCGGATGAAAAATTTGATAAATCTATTTCCATGAACGTAGATAGTTTATTTTGATCACTAACTAATAACTTTCCGGAAACATCATATAAAGATACTGCAACATTACAAGGTAAATTTTTTAAATAAACATTATCTGAAGTTGGATTTGGATAAATGGTTATTTGAGTTTGTTGATTTGAATATATAAAGGAACATACATCTAAAAGTAAAGTATCCTGCGCCGTGTTAGAACAGCCATTTTGATTAGTATAGCAATAACTTAGCGTGTGGGTACCAGATGAAGGCAAACTAGAATCATACAAATTTCCGGAAATTACTCCGTTACCTAAATAATACCCTCCATCTGGCCATCCACCCATTAAAGTTAGTGTGCCTGAGTTTACACATATAAAATCAGTGACTAAATCCAGAGAAACTGAAGGAGTTGCTAGGATGTCTAAATCCAGCGAAATAGAATCCTTAGAGAAACATTGTCCTTTATCTTGAAAACTATAATAAATTGTATTTTTTCCAGTAGAAACTAACTTTGGATTGAATATTCCAAATGAGTTAACGCCATTTCCTTTAAAAATTCCTCCGATTGGGGTGGTGGTAAAAGTAAAAGGCTGTACATTATTACAAAGGCTATAAGAAGGTGCAGATATGGTTAAATTAGGCTTTTGAGAAATTTCTACTTGTATAGTATCAGAACCAGAACATCCATTACTATTTGTAACCTCTATATAATATTTTCCTTGAGCATTAACCGTGTACTGTTCAGTAGACGAACCATTATTCCAGACATAAGAATTAAACCCAGAGCCGGCATTCAATATAAGCATATTTCCAATACAAATTGAAGTATCATTTCCTAGAGAAATAGTTGGCAAAGGGATTACGTTAACCATTTGATCAGATGACGCGAAACAACCTTTTGAGTCTGAAATTGAAATAGTGTAATTAGACGTAACAATAGGAGAAACTTTAGGATAAAGATTTGTTAAAGAAGATAAATGAGTATTGGGTGTCCAGGTGAAGGAGGATAAAGAATTGGCACGTTTAAATACTAAACTCCACTTGTAAAGTGTGCCAACTTCTTGCTCCGAAACATCCTTAATACTCAGTTTCCATAATCCATTTGCTAATCCACTTAAAAGGTTAAAAGATTGTTCCGGATTATACACACCTGAAAAAGGTGCAACACCATTACTAATTGAACTACCGGTATTATTAACGAAGACAGTATTTATATAATTATTACCCATTGCACCATTATTAGAAGATAACTTTATAGATGATTCATCTGGTGCAATTAAAGAAATCATCAAGTCTCCATCATAAGTATGGATTAAAGAATCTATTATAACTGCGACTAGTTGAGAAGCATACCCTTCGACATTATCAATATTAATAACAGACTTTAACCCCATCAAGGAATTATCAGGAATTTGTAACGGTCCTTCAGTATTTTTTATTGAAGTCTTATTTTCATCTGATACTCCATTTATTTGAACAGTTGGTATCATTTGAATACTGTCTTGAAAGCACAAAGTATATGTAGGATTAGCAAAAAAAACTTGAGGATTTTGTGAATATATTGTTTGTTTTAACGTATCATTAGTTGGATTAATATCTTGAGAAGGAATACTCGCAAACGAAACAATATCGTACCTTCCCTTTTTCTCCAAATCAATTGAAGATGATATTGTGTAATTTTGAGAGGTCTCTTTTAACAAAATACCTGAATTAATAATTAAGGAGTAAGTGTATGTTGAGGTGCCTTTAATACTCCCGAATAGCGTAACATTTTCAGTTGAAAAATCAATGTCGGTAGGACCTTGATTTTTAAGAGTTACGATAAAATGCTCCTGATTATTGTAACATGCCTTAGTAGACAAATCAAATAAGTTATTCACCGATAAATCATACACTGGATTATTGGTTAGAATAATATCATCCAAATGCAAATCATAATTATTAATTATCAATCCCTCTTTTGCCTGAAATGCAATAATAATTTCTTGGCCTGCATAATTATTTAATGAATAAAAAAATTGTTTCCAAACATTCGACAATCCAGAACTATAATTTAAAGTATTTAAAATTTGAAATGATTTTCCACAATCTGACGAAATCAATAAATTTAATTGATCATCAACTCCCATTGATGTTGGACTATTATTACCTACTTTTGTAATAGCAGCTTTGTAAGACAACATCGTTTTTGAATTTACCTTTATTTTAGGACTTACGATCCACTCGTTTTTTATGTTTGAATTCATTGTAACTTTTGCGTCTTGTCCAAATAAATTACCTGATGTCCATGTTGATTCATTGTTATAAGGAACTGAGTTTATACCTTGCATTTCGCTCCAACCTGAAAACAAAACATGTAAATTAATCCCTGAAAAATCATTGAAATTAATTTGTTGCGGGAGACTTGCTGGTGATTCGTTGATTCTTATCAGATCATAAAGTGTGTCATTTGCAGTGTTTTGATCTTGATTAAAGAAGGTGGAGCAAACAAAAGAATAAGAACCATGAGCAGACATATCTAATTTTCCTACTGTAACACTCATTGTTTTAAACGCTTGTAATGGTGAATTGTTATTAAATGAATTGGAATTTAATAAAACCGATAAAGTTTGAGTAGAAGTTCCATAAACTACTATACTGATATCGACGGGATGAGAGAAAAAATCAAGATCATAGCCAGAGTTATTTTTGATTTCAAGTATAACAGTTTCTATTGTATTGTAACATTTTTCCGGAGTTGGTTTAATAATGTTTGTAGGCTTAATATCGAATAAAAAAGGGGTAAATTCACATGCCCCAATATCACTATTTGGAGTTGTTCTCATTTTGCCGTTTATATCTGTTAATATATAAGGTGTTAAAGACATACTAGCAGCGGATGAGTTTAAATCAGGATGCAGGGGACAAAAACTATCGCCTGAACTAAAAACAGGATTGACATTTCTGGAATGAATGTCTTGACTTAAATATACCTTCCAATCACTTATTGTAATAAGATCGCTACCCGATGCCCCCCCACTTCCTATAGCCCCATTAGTATAATCAGCAATATAAAAATCATTGAAATCAGAAACTGAACCTGTAGGCCCCAAAACGCCACTAGAGGAAGATACCCAGCAATAATGTCTGGCTATTGACGACTGAGCGGAAGTGTAATTACAAAATATATTATTTCTTACTTTAATTAAAGGTCCTGATTCTGTCCCTGTTTCAAAACAAGTACTAGAACAATTTATCGATTGACTACCATCAATTTTCACAGTATTATGGGTTATTTCTATCAAAGATGAAGGATCTCCACCACTACTTGTCTGAACATAAATACCTTTCAAAATTCTATCAGATGTAATATTTCCTGTATAACTTGATTTTATATCACTAATACAGTTATTATAAATTCTTAATACATTAGTTCCTATAGGAGATAAATTAGCCCTGATACCCGTTGAAGGAGCAATAGATAAGACGCCGTTATTAACTATTGAACTAATTTTGTTAGAAAAAATTTCACTATTACCAGAAATTTCATCTAGAAAAATACCGTTAACTGTATTGTTAGTTGATACATTTTTAATTTCATTATTGTTAACTTTTAATTTTTTTTGATTAATTGCTGATATACCCGAGCAAGTATAGGAATTATTTCCTCCTCCAATATCAAACAATGTTAAACCTCCTACCTTACAATAACTAACCTCACAAGACTCATCTTTAAATATCGAATTTCCTTTAAGAAAAATTCCTTGAAAACTATTTTCAATAGTTATGTTATCATATTTATTAAAGCTATTACTCCCTGAACTACTGCTTGGTGATGAGGCATATACATCCTGATATACTGCAATACAATTATTAGCTCTATCTAGAGAAATCTTACAATTTTTTATTACATTGTAATGTGCGCCATTACTTGAGTTTTGATTGGTAATAAAATAACCAAATTCCATTTTTTGATTACTTGTAACTGAACCATTATACGTATCAAGGTCTATTCCATTAAATGTAATATAATCGGCTCCTTTTAATGTAAAACAAGCGTCGATAGATCCAACTCCTTCTTTTCCAATAAACTTAGGATTTAAACCTATACCTGTTTTCTGAAAAAGAATTGTATTTGTAGCCGAACCACTAGTTGTAATGATTTGGGGCTTTTCTAGAAAAATTTGATTTGCCATTACCTCAAAAATAATCGGACCTGATACACCATTGAAATTCAAATAATTAACTGCATCCGAAAAATTATTAAAATTTCTTCCAGTATTTGGAGGTCCCAAAGAAGTTGGTATTGTATTATCAATTGTATAAATACCATTTAAAGCTACAGGCGACGAACTAGCTAAATAGATGTCATCAATTGAAATGGAAGAATTTGAATCTCCACCCGAATCATCATTTTGCCAAGTAAAAATTAAACGAAAAGATTTTCCGGCTAATGTAGAAGGCAGTAATAAATTAACTGATTGATAAGTGCTAATATTTGAATTAGCTTTAAATAACAAATTAGCACCCGGAAACAAAGTATCACTAGACGCAGGAATATTAACACTAGGAGTGACTGAAATAGGAGCCCAATAAACCATTAATCTATCAAAAAATTCTTCTCCTAAAGATTTATAATTAAATCTTAAATTAATAATAGAGTGTCCAGAAGGAATAGTAACATCTCTATAAAAGTGTGAAGTTTGATATAATGATATATCATATCCGAAAGAATTTCCGGATGTATTTGAAATAAATACAGAATTATTTCCTGAATTTGCTCCTGCAACATTTCCCGAAAACCATGCATTAATATTAGAATTTTCCACAGACCAACCATTTCCTAACAACCCACCCTGCTGTTCAAATCCTCCTTCAATAAATGGATCTATCAATATATTTTGTGCATTACCAACCAAACATAAAATAAAACAATAATTCAAAAAAACATATTTAAAACTTTTTTTATTCATAATTGCTTGTCTGCATTGCTGATTTCATAAACACTAATGTTGAACCATTATTTTCTTAACTAACACAATTTTTCCATTTGTGTCAATTAATGATACAAGGTACGTTCCTGTTGACCATGCACCGGAATACAAAGTGATTTTAGAATCATAATCTGATTTTATAATCTCATTGAATACAATTTTCCCATCAATAGATGCGATTTTTAATAAATAATTTTCATCATTGGTTTTTCCAAATTCAATGGTCAACTCATTCGATACAGGAATTGGATATACATCTAATTCAACGGAATTATTAAAATCTGTTTTTTTTCTATCTAGCCTCTTAATCGTTACATTGGTCTTTGTAACACATTTATTTTCGTCGATTACAGCAGCAGTATAACTTCCGGGAGGTAAGTCCACTCCTTCTTGTTCACTAATATAATATGGTCCATCCCAATAATAATTATAACGACCAGTTCCTCCCTTTGCTTTAATTATTCCTCTACCTTCATTTGTAGTTTCAGAAGAAATATCTGATATTAACAACACTTCAGCTTCTAGTTTACTAGGTTCTTGCATAACGAAATCTACATAATCTACCTGTCCTTTTTTATCTTTAATTTTTACTTTATAATTTCCAGCAGAGAGGTTACTTAAATTTTCACTTTCCACCCCATTAATTTCATATGTATATGGAGGCAATCCCCCATCTATTTCAATTAATGCCATACCATCTGCATAACCATAACACGAAGGATTTAAAATAGATACAGTATTTATTCGCATTGCAGGCATTGCTGATGATAAGACAATAGAAGATGGACTGCCGTTTCCGCATGAAGTAACCGGAATAACAGACACCGTACCTGTAGTAAAACCATTAATAAAACTTAAATCAACTATATTAGTACCTTGTCCTATTACTATCGAAATACCTGGTGTAACAGACCATGAGTATGTGTTAACGCCAGCCACAATAGGAACCGAATATGTATTTGAAATGCCTGTACCTAAAATATCGCCAACGTTCACTTTTCCTGATATTACACCAACATTAGAAGGTGTTTTGGAAATACTAAAATATTTCATAGAACTATTTGTACAATCCGAAGAAGCCTGACATGAAATTAAACCACTAGTGAAAGCGGAGTAAAATTGCACTGTAATTGAATTTGTTCCTTTTCCTGATATTATAGTTGATGATGCAGGTTGTTTCCAAATGTAAGATGTAGCTCCAGGTACAGGACTCACATAATAACTAACTGTATTAGTTGTTCCTACAACAGAACAGACGACAGAAGGGCCGTAAATTTGGGAAACGGATCCGACTGTAACTCCAATAGTTTTTTTAGAAGACAGTGCAGAAGACGAACAATTGTTAAGTGCAACTACCGAAACAGTTCCTGTAGAAAAAGCATTTCCAAAAAGTACATTTGCATTAATAGTACCTTGACCAGAAATTAAAGTTGCTCCATTAGGTACTGTCCAACTATAACTTGTGGCTCCGCTTACTTCAGAGATATTGTAAACAGCTGATCCTCCAATTGTAATACAAGAAAAACCACTTATCAAACCAGGATTAGCTGGAGACGAAGAAACTGTAATAGTTTTTATTGTACTACCCGAGCCACAATATGAAGATACTGCTACATTGATGGCGCCTGTTATAAAACCAGAAGGATAACTTATCTGCACAACATTTGTCCCTCCTCCGCTTACTATAGTTGCTCCATTAGAGGCAGTCCAAGAGTAAGTAGATGCTCCTGGCACAGGGGCTACAGAATAAGTAGCACTGTTATTGATATATGAACATACATTGACAGGCCCACTTATAACACCTACCGCATAAATATTTGTTAATGACAAAGATAATTGTGTAGGTGCACTTACACCACAATTATCATACACTCTTAATTGTAAATTTCCAGTAACGAATGTATTTGTAAACGAAACATTTATAACATTCGTTCCATTACCACTACTAATTGTTGCTCCTACTGGAGGAATCCATTCATAAAATGTTGCGCCTTGTATAGGCACAACAGAATATGTTGCTGTACCTCCGCTTAAATAAGCACAGACATTGGTAGGACCAATAATAGTAGTTGCAGAAGTTGCCGGTATAGATGATACCGTTAAATACGCCATAGGAGAACTTCCGCACTGATTTGCTGACATAACAGATAGTTGTCCTGAATTAAAAATATTATTAAATAAAACTTTTACAGTATCATTTGTCCTTCCTGAAACTATAGAGGAACCGCTCGGAACATTCCAAATATAATATGTTGCTAAAGAACAGGAATCTACCCTAAACTCAACCCCACCATTTTGTGAACCAAGACAAATGGTAGAAGTTCCTATTATTTGAGTAGGCTTAGCAGGTGATTTAATAATATTTAATTGAGCTGAATTACTCACCCCACAAGTGTTAGAAGCAACAACTGTTAACGGTCCATAATTGTAGGAAGTACTGAATTTTACACTTAACGTTGACGTAAATTGACCTGAGACAATGGCAGCACCATAAGGAACTGTCCATGAGTATGATGTTGCTCCTGAAATTGGGGTAACAGAATAAGTATTTCTCATTAAAATACTACCACAAGTACTACCTGTTAAAGAAGGGGTATAAGGAGCGGCAGAAACAGTTAAACTAGAAGTGTACGAAACACCATGTTGATAAACTACAACTGAAATAACTCCAATTCCTGCATTTGCAGTAATAAAATTATTATTAAAATTTACTTGTAAACTTGTTGAATCTCCAGAGCCATTTGAAATATTTACACCATTATTAGGAATCGTCCATTTAATACTATCTGGAACTCCGCAAGGGGTTGATATTTGATATTTTACTGAATTGATAGATCCAATATACTCACAAACAACACGCGGACCACTAATTGGACTTATAGAACCTGTTATAGAACCTATAGGAATTGACAATACTTTTGTACAACCTTTGCTATCTGTAACTGTTACCGAATATGTTCCTCCGTAAATATTCGATAAATCCTGAGTAGTTGCCCCATTGTTCCATAAATAGGTGTATGTCGGCGTTCCACCCGATACTGTTAAATCAACACTACCATTGTTTGTAGCACAAGTTGCGTCTACATGAGTTTCTGATAAAACAATTTGCGTTGGTTGAGAAATAGTTGCACTGTATGATGTTATACATCCATTACCGTCTGTAACTGTAACGCTGTAATTTCCAATCGCTAACCCTGTAATAGTAGTTACTGTATAAGAATTACTCCATAAATAAGAATAAGATCCTGTTCCACCGGTAGGACTAACGCTTACTATACCATCTGAACCATTGTAACATGACACATCTGTATAACTTCCATTTGCTACCAAAGCTGCCGGATTTGAAATGGCAATGGTTCCTGTTTTAATACAACCATTATTATCAGTTACTCGTAAACTATAAGTACCTGTTGCTAAATTACTAACACTATACGTTGTAGCTCCGGTACTCCAACTATATGTATAAGCCGGTGTGCCACCTGATACGATTGAAGAAGCCGTTGCGTCATTACTATTCACACATGAATTGTTCGTAGAAGACATTGTTAAAGTAATACTAGTTGGTTGAGTAACTACGATAGATGTTACAGCATTACAACTATTAGCGTCTGTTACGGTGTAACTATAACTTCCGGCAGTTACAGTATAAGTTCCTATACCTGTATAAGCCGGAGTTCCACCCGTTGCCGAAACGGTTACTGTTGCATTTCCTCCGTAACAAGCAATGGTGGAAGATGTGACTGTTAAAGCCAAAGGTGTTGCTTGTGTAATGGTAACTGAAGTTGTTGCTGTACAACCATTAACGTCCGTCACCGTTACACTGTAAGAGCCCGACGAAACACCTGATAGTGTTGCACTTGTGGTGGCATTGCTCCATAAGAAAGTATAGCCTGAACCAATCGTTCCTCCAGAACCTGCAACAACGGCTTGTCCGTCAGTACCTCCACTACACTTCACAGCCGAAGAACCAACGATTGAAGCCGTCAAAGGTGCCGGTTGAGTGATTGCAACAGTCGCAGTAGAAGTACAACCATTTGCATCGGTTACTGTTACTTGATAATTTCCTGCAAATAAACCTCCTGTCAAAGAAGCATTCGGTGTAGAACCACTCGTCCACAAATAAGTGTATGGTGATGTTCCTCCGGTTGCTGAAGCTTGAGCAGAACCGTTATTTTGTCCAAAACAAGCTACGTTCGTTGAACTGGCTATGCTCGCTGCTAATGCCGCGGCTGGTTGGGTAATCGTTACGCTTGCCGTTGTGGTACATCCGTTCGCATCGGTGATTAATACGCTATAAGTGCCTGCTGATAAACTTGTGATGTCTTGTGTGCTCGCTGAATTACTCCATGCGTAA
>Ga0172373_10006285_pt1 | contig 15867 bp, 17 predicted proteins | sample Lak10m_2_FD_114546 | JGI IMG/M metagenome (GOLD analysis project Ga0172373, IMG submission 114546) | Freshwater microbial communities from Kabuno Bay, South-Kivu, Congo - kab_092012_10m | ecosystem: Environmental > Aquatic > Freshwater > Lake | place: Democratic Republic of the Congo...
AAGCAACATCTGTCCATTCCTGGATATTAAATTTAAAAACCTTCGGGTTTACAAGAAAGCTAGTGAGTTCGCAGTCACTGGCTTTTTTGTTTTTGAAGGGGAAAACTAACTAAGTAAGCAATCTCCTGTAGATAAAAAACTGCAATCTAAGCATACAGCGATCGCTCTAGATCTGATCTATAAAAGATCAAAATTTTATTGAAGTTACACTTAATTCTGCTTTAGGATCGTCTTGCTGTTATCTATGGCAAGCTTGAAGCAACTAGTCATATTCGTTAGTGATGACAATTTATAGTCATGAATTCTCTAGATATTAATGTTGAATTTCGAGATGTAAACTTTCGCGTAGGTCGTCGAGATCTTGTGACACAAGTAAATTTAACAATCAATAATGGGGAAGCCTTGGTATTGTTGGGGCGAAGTGGTAGCGGGAAAACTACAACTTTAAAGTTAATTAATCGTTTGTTGATGCCAACTACAGGTCAGGTTTTTGTCGGCGATCGCTCTACCCATGAATGGGATGTGATCGAGCTAAGACGTAATATTGGCTATGTAATCCAAGAAACGGGTTTGTTCCCCCACTTTACGGTTAGGGAAAATATTGGATTAGTACCTTCTTTGTTGAAATGGTCAAGATCGCAGATTGAAGCTAGAGTTTATGAAATGATGGAGTTGGTGGGACTAGACCCTGCAGTATTTGCTCAACGCTATCCCCAGCAATTATCTGGAGGTCAGCGTCAACGGGTTGGTGTCGCAAGGGCTTTAGCAGCCGATCCACCAATTTTGTTAATGGATGAACCCTTTGGCGCACTCGATCCGATTAATAGACAGGAATTACAACAACAGTTCCGCCATTTGCAAAAACAATTGGGGAAGACTGTAGTATTTGTCACCCACGATATTCAAGAAGCTTTTTTTCTAGCTAACCGCATTGGCTTGATGTATGAAGGGAACTTAGTAGTATTAGGAACCAAAGAAGAATTTCGGCGATCGCCCCATCCCGAAGCTCAAGCATTTATGGCTTGTTTGCCAACTAATCTGTGAAGTAATACCAAAGCAGAAAATGGCGTAGCCATTTTCTGCTTTGGTATAAAATCGCGATATCGAACAGAAGTTAAATACATGGAGATTAATTAGTTGTTTAATTTTCTGAATCAATATGCCTCAGAAATTTTGCGCCTTAGTGGAGAGCATTTAATTTTAGTAATCATTGCGATGATCGTAGCCATTGCGATCGGTATTCCCTTAGGTATTCTGATTACTCGTCATCCCCGATTTGCATCTTTAGTTTTGGGACTTGCTAATGCTCTCCAGACGATCCCCAGTTTGGCTATCTTTGGCTTTCTCATATCTGTCCCATTTCTAGGGGGAATCGGGAAAACTCCTGCGATCGTCGCGCTGACTCTTTACGCCCTACTTCCCATAATTCGTAATACTTACATTGGTATTGAGAATATCGATCCTGCGGTTCGAGAAGCGGGGCGGGGGATGGGAATGACCGATTGGCAACTACTAACTCAGGTAGAATTGCCCCTTGCCGCAGGTGTGATTTTAGCAGGTGTACGAATCGCAACCGTTATTTCTGTGGGAATTGCCACCATTGCTGCTGCGATTGGTGGTGGTGGGCTGGGGGTATTTATTTTTCGAGGTATTTCTACAGTTAACAACCAACTGATTTTAGCGGGAGCAGTTCCTGCGGCGCTCATGGCTCTGGCTGCTGATTTTGGTTTAGGTTTGCTAGAGAAAAAGATAACTCAACAAAAGATCAAGCGATCGCAATTTAATCGGCGGTTGACAATTGTAGGTATGGTGGCGATCTCCATAATTACCGCCATAGTTACAATTTCCCTTCAACAAACCCCAGCAAAAATTATCATTGGCTCCAAAAACTTTACGGAACAGTTGATTTTAGGTGAATTATTGGCTCAACAAATTGAGAACCACACAAATTTACAAGTTGATCGTCGTTTTAATTTGGGTGGGACCTTTGTGTGTCATGAGGCTGTAAAAACAGGACAAATTTCAGCTTATGTGGAATATACTGGCACAGCGCTCACTGCGGTATTAAAGCAAGCACCAATGACTGACGCGTTAACTGTATATCAACAGGTGAAGCAAAATTATGCAGAAAACTTTCAATTAGAAATCATGCCTTCTTTGGGGTTTAATAATACCTTTGCGATTACAATTCGTGGTGAGGAGGCTAGGCGATTAAATTTAAAAACAATATCGGAAGCGGCTCCATATAGTCGCCAATGGCAAGCGGGATTTGGCTATGAATTCTTAGAACGGGCTGATGGCTATGCGGGATTAGCCAAAACCTATGGCTTAAAATTTGACAAGCCACCGCAACAAATGGAAATTGGCTTAATGTATCAGGCTTTAGCCAACAAGAAGGTAGATATAATCGCAGGAAACTCTACTGATGGCTTAATTCCTATCTTAGATTTATTTATTTTAGAAGACGATAAAAAGTATTTCCCCCCCTATGAAGCTGTGCCTGTTGTTAATCAGGCAGTTTTACGGAAATATCCAGAAGTACGCGGAGCGATCGCTCAATTAGCAGGTTTAGTTTCTAATCAAGATATGCAAAAAATGAACTATCAAGTTGATAGTCAATCTCTTCCTGTGGAGACAGTGGTGAGGGATTGGCTAAGGGCTAAGCTACCTAAGCAAGCGTGAGTTCGATATCACCATTTGCGACTTGCTTTGCAAGTCGCAAATGGCGCAAGAAGGTAAAAATCTCTCTGCGACTTTTACCTTCTTGTATGTTCGTCAAATTGATGTTAGCAAGCATAATCAGCGTTATGAGTTTTCATTTTGCCGTAGGCAAAATGAAAACCGCAATATTTTATGGTGAAGCCTTAAGCTTGTGATTGTAAATAGTTGGGCAAGCCAAGCATGTCGATTAGTTTTAGCTGTTTTTCCAACCAATAAGCATGATCCTGCTCTGTATCTGCCAGTATTTTGAGCAAAATATCACGGCTTTGATAGTCTTGCTCAGCCTCACACACAGCCATCGCCTCTTTGAGATCAGCAACTACTCTGTATTCAAAGTCCAAATCGCTCTTCAGCATTTCTGGAACAGTTTTGCCAATATTTAGCCCATCTTGCTGTGACAGATCAGGTATACCTTCCAAAAAGAGAATTCTCTCAATCAACCAAGTTGCATGTTGGGTTTCATCCGCCATTTCATGGTTAATGCGTTCATACAATTTATTCAATCCCCAATCAGCATACATGCGTGAGTGTGTAAAGTATTGATCTCTTGCAGCCAACTCACCACTCAACAACTTGGACAACTGCTGTATAACCTTTTCACTGCCTTTCATTATTTTATCACTTATATTTTTAAAGAAATCTAGGGAATTTTACAGATAACATTTTAAGATCGCATCTGTAGTCTGTTCTCAAAAAAGCTAAACCATCGACTGTAAGAAGTTGGGTAAGCCTGAGTTCTCAATTAACCAAACTTGAGACTCTAGCCAATCGATCTGCTCTTCAGTCTCTTCTATCAGTTTGCTAAGCAAATCACGACTTACGTAATCTTGCAGAGTTTCACAAGTTACCACACCTGATCGCAGTCCACTCAAAATCTCATTACATAGAGTAAGGTCACTGCTTAGTAACTCAGGTATATTCTCTCCAATACGAAGACTGCCTAAATTTTGTAAATTTGGTAATCCTTCTAGAAAAAGAACTCTTTCAATCAATTCATCGGCTTGCTTCATCGCCTTAATGGAATAACAATATTCACGGTCATTAAGCTGATTTAGCCCCCAGTTTTTGCACATTCGGGCATGAAGGAAGTATTGGTTAATGGCTGTTAATTGAGCTTTGAGAGCGTCGTTTAACTGACGTTTTACGTCCAGATTTCCTTGCATAAGGGCTTATCCTTGTTTAATCAGTTGCATTGTCTTAATTTATCATACTTGACTGAATATCGCTTTTGGCGTGATGCCAATAGCGAAGGATTTGTGCTGCCTACCCTTAAAACAACAAATCCTTAAATCGTCTCCTTTTGGGGGACTCATACCAAGGCCCAAAATGGTGTAGTCATTTTGTGCCTTTAAAGCCCTTACAGGTTTTAGTTTTTAATTCACAGAATCGTAGCCACACTTTTGTGAATTGGTATAAGTGGGGATGGGAGAATCTAGACAATTCTTAAGCGGTTTCTTAAGTGATACAGCGCTTTTCAAGCAAGCGTAGTGCAACGTTTAGTTTCTCAGCCTTCATTGGGGAAACTAAACCATACTTCACAAGACTGATAAAAGCTATAGACATTTGTGCTTAAAGGCAGAATTATGCCAAATTTAAAATTTTTGACTTGACTTATTGATCTAACATGAATGACAATAATGATAATAATTTTCAATAAGCTGTGACTGTTTTTATCACATGTTTTTAAAGGAGATAAGAAAAAAATGTATATTTGTATATGTAATGCAGTAACTGAGAAAGATATTCAAAAAGCTGTAAGCAAAGGTGCTTCCTCGGTCGCCATGGTATCGGAATTAACGCTATTGGGTAAAGACTGTGGCTGTTGTACCGAGGAAGCCCATCGAGTTGTGAAGCAATGCTCAGGAAAGCTTGCAAGAGTGTAAGAATATTAGGGAATACTATGGAATTAGTTACTATCATCGGGATATATAATTCTTGACTTTGCTACTGAAATTGGAAGCCAGTACATCTGCCGTTTAACTGGTGGGTAATATTTTTTGAATTTATTGAAATAGCGAACAATCCTAATGGAACTTGCTAAACCTAGCTGAACACTGGTAGAAATAAGATAGATCTTACTAGAATGATCGCCAGCATAGGTTTGATACATGTCCAAAGGCATTCCTGATAAGTGTAAAAAATGTGCCATGCTTTCGGCATCGCAGGCGCAAGAACTGCATGGCGAGTTGGGTGATCGCTGTTGGAATCCTCAAGTTTGCTATAGTCGCCGCTCCTATGCCCGTCATCGCGATCGCCGCAATCTGATTCGTTCTCGTAAACGTGGTGATATCAATGAAAATTTAAGAGTGAATATTGATGAGTTTGCGTCAATATTTTGGGCTGTATTAGTGGTTTATCGGCAATCGGGAACTGATACACCAATTCATGCGATCGCAGTTCAGGTTTGGAAAGGGCAGGAGAAGTTTGCGTCAATTCCACCCATTCATTGTGCGGGAATGGTTGCGTCTCAGGTGCATACTTATGTGCAGAAGGTATTGCTTTTGCTAGAGTCAAATTATGGGATTAAGAAATTTGCTAGCCAAGAACGCCTCGATCCTTGGCTTTGTCCTTTGCAACCTTGTCCTTGCCACCCCAACTAATCCCAAATCATAAAATGGCTACGCCATTTTGTGCTTTCAAAACCCTTACAGGGGTTGGTTTTTAATTCACTTCTGTGAATTGGTATTAGATGGATCATTTTTTCCTAGAGTTCCCCTAGTCTAGTCTTTCTGATGCTTTCAAGAAAGCGCGCTTTGCTGCTAACTTGTTTTTACGATTGGTATAGCGCTTAAAGCTTCTAATATCCCGATGCCTCGTTAACTCCATCGCTAATGAAGCTTCTAGCTCATACTTAACAATTAAATTTGTCGCAAAGGTATGCCGTCCCCGATGGGCATGTAAATCTATTCCCGTTTTTTCACTTAAATCATCCATCAAATGCCTCACTCCCCAATATGTTAATCGTTTTCCCTGACTACGATTAGAATATGAAACGAATAATGGAGACTCTGGTAATAGTTCTACTCCCTTAGCTTTACACCAATCAAGATAACTATCTAAATGAGATAGTCCCAACTTAGTCAATGGGACTTCTCCCTTACTATCCCATTTTGCAACAGGAATAACTAACTCTCCATTTAAATAATTCCCCACATTCAAGTTACATAGCTCCTCGGCACGCAGTCCATGTAACAACACCGTAAATATTGCCCGATCGCGTTCTGGATATTTACTCAAAGCGATCGCCTCATAAATCTTTAATACCTCATCTTCATCTAAATCTTGAGAAGTTGCTTCAGGTAATCTTTCTAGTTGCACAGTAATAGTTGGATCAGCCGTCACATAATCAGACCGCAGTAACCAACGGTAAAAAGTTTTTAGTGTCTGTAGTACTCGATTTACTGAGCTAAGTGCCAATCCCTTTTCCTTAATCAAATAACTCTTAAATTGGGTCACCTTGCGCCGAGTTACTTCCCCCCAAGCTGAGTCATTCCAATCCATAAATATCTGTAAGTCAGATTGATAGGCTTTCCGACTCTTCGATTGCAATGATCGCGCCGATAGAAACTCTTCAATTTTAACTTGGCGTAGATCTGATGCAGCGATCGCTTTGTTTTGTGTAGCTAATTCACTATAAATAACTAATTTTGGTTCTGGCACTATCATGGCAAAAAGCTTTTAGCCTCGAATTAAGATAATTTCTTGCCTTGCGGGGCTGAAGGTATTCTCAGTCTCCTCGTTGGGGGCTGTCAAGTATATTTTTATTGGCATTGACACTATACCGTCCAGACGGTATAGTTATTTTGTTGACTCTATAAGAGCAATATGAGTTTTATAACGCTTTTCAAGCAAGCGAAGTACAAGGTTTGGGTTTCCCAACTTCGGCGGGGAAGCCAACGCCTACTTCACTAGACAGATATAGCTGTTTTCAAATGAGTGCGTACTCATTTGAAAACAAAAAATCACTCCTAGTAAGGGTTTTGAATTTTTATTTTGCCGTAAGCAACATGAAAATTGCTATAAACGCTATAAATATATTTCGGTTGGAATACAACTTCGATATAGACAAATCATTTTTAGGAAAGATGACCCATGACAGACAATGCTTCAGTAGCAACTAAAAAGCGATCGCTGACGCGAGAATCCTTACTCAATGCGGCAGGTGCGGTCGTTTTGCGGCTTGGAGCTGATGCTCTGACTCTTGAAGCTGTCGCTAAAGAAGCTGGAGTTAGTAAAGGTGGATTGCTATATCACTTTCCTAGTAAGGATTCCTTGCTAACAAGCATTGTAGAAAACCTGATTGAGCAGTTTGAGAAATCTCTAGAGATAGAAATCGCTCGTGAAGGGAATCCCTCGGTTAAAGGTGCTTGGCTACGTGCTTTCATTCGTGCTTCAGATTTATTTGATCGCCAGAATGCCGCGATTCAATCTGGACTATTGGCGGCTATTGCCAAACATAGCAAGTTGGTCCAACCAGTCCAAGAAGCATCAAAACGCTGGCAACAGAAAGCTTACAACTGTGGGATTATTCCATTAAAAGCCAGCATTATTCTCTTAGCGATGGATGGACTTTCGCTCAATCAGTTGTTGAGCATTAGTACTATTGATGATCAGGAGCGATCGCAAGTAGTCGCGGAGCTAATTCGCATGACATATAGCGATGACTGAAGCTTGCTAAGTTTTTTGAAACGGATTTGTAAAATATGGCATCTCAATCTTCCTTAAACTCTCGCCATTTTTGGCTTGTGGGAATTTCCCTTGCGACTCTGGCTACAGGAATTGCTATTTACAGCGTTATATCTTCTAGTAAGCCCAATACTACAAATAATACTCCAGTGATTGCCAGCGTGCCTCTAACTATAGCGGCTCTAGGACGATTGGAACCAGAAGGAGAAGTCATGCGTTTAGCCGCTCCTGTCGCTCTAGATGGCGATCGCTTAAAGGAGTTGCGCGTCAAAGTTGGGGATCGGGTGAAAGCGGGTCAAATTATCGCTGTACTAGATGCCAGTGATCGCTTTGCTGATGAGGTGACCCAAGCCAAGGCTCAAGTGGAAATTGCTCAAGCAGAACTTACCAGAGTTCAGGCTGGTGCGAAACAGTCGGAAATTCAAGCTCAAGAAGCATCGATTTTGCGACTGCAAGCAGATTTGCGGGGTAGCGAGGCTTCCCAATCAGCGACAATTTCCCGTTGGCAATCGGAAGTCCGTACTGCGGAGGCTGAGTTGTCGCGTTTCCAACAACTCTATGCCCAAGGCGCAGTTTCTGCTTTGGTTTTGGATACAAAACGTCTTGCGGCGGAAACAACCCGTGCCCAGTTGCAAGAAGCCCTAAGTACCCGCGATCGCTTTGCCAATACTCTCCAAGCCCAAATCCTTGAAGCAAGTAGCACTCGTGATCGTATTGCCGAAGTTCGTCCCGTAGATATTGCCACCAAAGCAAGAGAAGTAGACAGTGCGATCGCTGCTCTCAAGCGGGCAGAAACCAATCTCGCCCAAGCCTATATCCGCGCTCCTAGAGATGGACAAATCCTCAAAATCCATACGCGATTGGGCGAAAAAGTGGGTAATGAGGGGATTGTCGAGTTAGGATCGACTGACCGCATGGTAGCGGTGTTGGAAGTCTATCAAACGGAGATAGATCGGGTTCGGGTTGGGCAAATGGCGACGATTACAGGACAGGCTTTTCAAGGCGAGGTGCGAGGTATAGTTTCACAAATTGGCTTACAGGTAGAACGCCAACGCATTGCTGGCAACCAACCAGGCGAGAATCTTGATCGCCGCATTATCGAGGTCAAAGTAAGACTTAATCCTGAAGATAGCCGCCTTGTTGCGGCACTCACAAATTTACAAGTTCAAGGCAAGATTCAACTTAATTCTACAAATTAACCAATCGGGAGTTCCATTTATGAATATTGATAACGAAGCAATGGTTATTAGCAAAGAAGAACCGCAAATTATCTTCCTTCCACAATCACAGATCTCCAATGCTGCCAAAATGATGGCTGATGCATTTTTTGGCGATCCTCTATGCTGCTATCTCATCCCCAACGAACGCGATCGCTTAGAAATGCTCAAAAAAGCTTGGATTAAAACGATAGATCATGACTTCCCTTTAGGGCATGTCTATTGTAGTGAGCAAAACGATCTCAATATTTCTAAGGCGCTCGATAACTCACAAATCTTAGGCATCGCTAGTTGGTTGCCTCCTAACGCGAAGTTACCCTCATTATTAGAATCACTGCCATTGATCTTGGAAATATTTCTTCAGAACGGCTTTATTCCCATTAAGCGCATACTTAACGTTCTAACAAAAACGGAAGCCTATCGCTTGCAGGACTGTCCAACCCCGCACTGGTATCTGGATGGATTGGCTGTATCGCCAAAGTCTCAAGGTAAGGGTATCGGCAGCTTGCTATTGCAGCCTGTCTTGCAGCAAGCTGATCGCCGAGGGGAGATTTGCTATCTCTTTACTTCCACCGATCGCGCTGTCAAGTTCTATCAACGGCATGGATTTTTAGTGCGAGAGGAACTGCGAGTTCTCAAGGATGCGCCGCCCCTATGGATGATGATGCGATCGCCTCAAGCGTAATCTCAACAAACATTATAGCGATTTTCAAATGAGTGCGTACTTATTTGAAAACAAAAAACTAAGCCCAGTAAGAGTTTTGAGTTTTCATTTTGCCGTAGGCAAAATGAAAACCGCTATAAACAGAACATACTGCAAATATTGCTTACTACAGTTCATAACACTATCACTGCTGATAAAACTATGTTTCGTAAATTACTGCAAAAAGTACCCCTCGCTTGGCTCCAACTCACCCACAATAAGGTTCGCTTTGCGGTAGCACTTTCAGGTATTGCCTTTGCTGATATTTTGATGTTCGTGCAGATGGGTTTTGAAGGAGCGCTCTATGATTCGGCGATGAAGCCCTATCGTGAACTGGTTCAGGCGGATCTAGCGATCGCGAGTACACAATTTCAAACCCTCATCTCTACTCCTAATTTCCAACGCGATCGCCTTTATCAAACCCTCGCTCACCCTCAAGTTAAATCTGTTTCTCCCTTGTATATTTCCGTTGCTGGGCAATGGCGCAATCCTGAAACTCGCCAAAATCGAGCCATTCTGATCTGGGGAGTCGATGCGGGTAATCCTAGCGTCAGGCTGCCTGATCCTGCTCAGCAAATTCCCCAACTTCAGCAACTTGATCGTGTTCTCTTTGATCGCGCTGGTCGTCCAGAATATGGTGATGTTGCGAATATATTTATGCAAAGAGGGCAACTAGAAGCTCAGCTAAATAATAAATTAGTGCGAGTGAGTGGGCTGTTTGAGGTTGGTACTTCCTTTGCAGCCGATGGCAATGTCATCACCAGTGACGCAACTTTTTTACGGTTATTTCCAGACCGACGCAGCGATCGCATTGAAATGGGATTGATTAGTTTGAAAGAGGGAGCCAATGTTCAGCAAGTCAAGAGAGAACTAGCTAATCTACTATCAAACGATGTACGGGTACTAACTCCTGAAGAATGGGCAGGTGTTGAAAAGAACTATTGGGAATCTGGCACAGGCATTGGATTTATCTTTGGCTTGGGGGTTACCATGGGCTTTATTGTCGGAATTGTAATTGTCTATCAAATTCTCTATTCTGATGTCTCCGATCACCTTTCAGAATATGCCACCCTCAAGGCAATGGGCTACAGCGATCGCTTTCTCCTGAGCGTTCTCTTTCAAGAAGCAGTTCTATTAGCTTGCTTGGGATTTTTGCCAAGTTTCCTGCTTTCGGTGGGACTCTATCAAGTTACCTACGCCGCCACCATGTTACCGATCAAAATGACCATAGAACGTGCCACTTCCGTATTCGTGATGACCGTTATTATGTGCGTTGCTTCAGGGGCGATCGCAATGCGAAAACTTAAAACCGCCGATCCTGCTGATATTTTCTAAAGGCGATCTTAGGCTAATATCATCAACTGTGGAGAGTAATCATTGAAGCGGAACTTTTCCAATCGACTGTCTTATTCAACAGATTATTGGTTAGTAATTGTTGCGCGATCGCAATTTCATCATTGCTGAGAAACTTGGCTAAGTGGCTGATATAGGATGGCTTTGACTGAGACTGGCTAAACCAACGGTTTAATAAAGCCGTAGAAATTTGCATTGGCGTAGTGATACGTTCTACTTCTATTTCAGCTTTTAAATCTGCTTTCTCAAAACCTGATTGCAAATCATCAATATCCCAATTTGTCATCGGATCATCAGGATTTGCATAGATTTCTTCTTCTGCTTGTATCCAGCGATCGCCAAATGCGTCGGGTAAATTTATCAACTTATAAATTCGCTGCGTATGTTTGGGAATTGATTCATAGAGAGCAATTTTGCCATGTGGTTTCAAGAGGTTTGCTAATTGCTGAATGCAAGCTAATTTGTCAGTTTCTCGCATCAGAGCGTTATAGCCAATAATCGCTTCAAACTGCATAGAGGCTATTCCATTAGGAATCTCTATTAACGAACCATGCAAAACAATTGGGCGCAAAAGTTCGGGCAAACTGGCTGCTTGATCTTGCAAAGCGATCGCTTCCGATTCTTGATAAGTCAATGCATAGACTCCGCCTTCTGGTACGAAGCGTAACGCTTCCCATGTTAACAAACCTGTAGCGGCATTTAAGTTGAGAACTAGATCATGACGTTGTAGCGATAATTTAGAGAATAGGCGATCGCGTATTTTGGCTAGTTTCTCTCCTGCCTGTCCGATGGTGCGTTGTAACCAGCGATCGCTTTTATTATCAGTCGGACTAAAGGTAAGGATTTCAGGCAATTCTATAACTACTCCACTTACCATGGCAGCTAATTGTGCCTCGTGGCGACGTTCTACTTGCAATTTAATCGCGGCTTCTGCGCCTTGATCCGATGGTTGATAGAATATCTGTCCTTGTAAACTACTAGGTAAATATTGTTGCTCGATCCAATGATCGCGATAGGCATGTGGATAGAGGTAGCCAGCACCATGACCGAATCCTTTTTTATCGCGATTGCTATCTTTGAGAGGATTGGGAACATCGGATTCACGTTCCTGCTCTACGGCAGCGATCGCATCGAAGAAACCCATGAGACTATTCGATTTAGGCGCATTGGCAAGATAGAGAGTGGCTTGGGCAAGGTGATAGCGACCTTCAGGCAAGCCAATACGGTCAAAGGCTTCAGCACAGGCATTCACGACTACTACCGCTTGCGGGTCGGCAAGTCCGATATCTTCGCTCGCTAAAATCAGTAAGCGTCGCAAAATAAAACGCGGATCTTCGCCTGCATAGACCATTTTCGCTAACCAATAGAGGGCAGCATCAGGATCGGAACCCCGCACGCTTTTGATAAAGGCGCTAATCGTATCAAAGTGAGCATCGCCTTCTTTGTCGTAGAGAACGGCTCTCTGTTGAATCGATTCTTCGGCTACGGCTAAAGTAATGGCGATCGCACCATCTTCATCGGGTTCTGTGGTTTCTATCGCTAGCTCCAATGCATTTAGCAATGACCTTGCATCACCGTTGGCGACATTGGCTAAATGGGCGATCGCTTCTTCGGTAACATTTATTTTGAGATTTCCGTAGCCTCTTTGGCGATCGCTAAGTGCTTGCTCTAATACGCGCCGCAAATCAACTTCGGTTAATGGCTTTAATTGGAATAATCGCGATCGGCTAACTAATGCCTTATTGACTTCAAAGAAAGGATTTTCGGTAGTTGCACCGATGAGAATGATTGTGCCATTTTCTACCCAAGGCAGTAATGCGTCTTGTTGGGATTTATTGAAGCGATGTACTTCATCGACAAAGAGGATGGTGCGTTGATTGTGATAGCCGCGTTGGGTTTGAGCAGTTTCGATCGCTTCTCTGATTTCTTTTACTCCTGCGAGGACAGCATTAATAGCAATGAAGTGGGCGTTGGTGGTGTTAGCGATAATCCTTGCGAGGGTGGTTTTGCCTGTGCCGGGAGGCCCATAAAAAATGAGGGATGATAGGCGATCTGCTTGGATGGCGCGGCGGAGCAGTCTTCCTTGTCCAAGGATATGTTCTTGTCCGATGAATTCATCAAGGTGGCGCGGACGTAGGCGATCGGCAAGTGGTGCTTCTGATGCGGTGATTTGTTGGCGATGATTCTCGAATAGGTTCATATTTGCGTGGCGATCGCGCTTTTTTAAAGATATTTGGGTAATATTTGGATAATGATTTGTTAGGAATTGAGAGCTAGAGATTAAAATTATTGTATTGAAAATTCACTCAATGTATTCACTATGCAAACATTAGCTGTTACTGAAGCTATCACGACGATCACTGAAGCAGAGCGAAAATTTGGCTTGAGTCGTAGTGAATCGAAGGATTTTTTTACAGAGTGGTATGACCATTTACCAGAGATCAATTCTAGCGATCTCGCCAATCTAGAGGTTCTATGGCGGCGTTATATTTATCATCGGTCTGGGGGACATTTGCTAGAGAGTACGGTGATGCTATTGCTAGTTTCGCCATTACTCACGATCGCTGGTTTATACGATCCTCCTTTTCGGATTAAGGCGGAGGAGTCGATTGTAATTAATGTTGCTGATAGTGAAGAAACTCTACAAGGGCGCATTGATGTTTTGGTATTGCGCGATCGCCTGTGGATTATTGTTTTAGAGTCAAAGAAAACGATGCTTTCGGTTTGGTCTGCTTTGCCGCAAACTTTGGCTTATTTGATGGCGAGTCCAAATAGAGATCGCCCCAATTTTGCGATGTTGACGAATGGTGATGATATTGTGTTTGTGAAGTTAGAGGGTCAGCAATATGGGATGTCTCAGGTTTTGGCTCCTCTGGTTAATCGGGGTGAGTTACAGGTTGCTTGGCAAGTTTTACGCAAGATTGCAGAAATCAATTGATCGGACGCTATGCAATACGGTTCGCTTAAGCCTTCCATGGTTTCAATTTCGAGGCTGAAAACCGCATTTCCCCGTTAAAAAATCTTGCGGTTTTTCCTTAAGCGAATCGTATTAGGACGCTATGGATCGAAAACAAAACCAGCAATAGACCTTGATATGTTCTACTTAGGCAACATAAAACTTATCCTCAACCTAAATGCCTAGCAGTCTTCCTTGTCCGAGGATATATTCTTGTCCGATGAATTCATCAAGGTGGCGCGGACGTAGGCGATCAGCGAGGGGTGCTTCTGATGCGGTGATTTGTTGGCGATGATTCTCGAATAGGTTCATGTTTGCGTGGCGATCGCGATTCTCTAAATATATTTGAATAACACCCAAACCTAAGTGCAGGACAAAGAGTTGCAAAAGTAAGCAGGAAGGGGTTTTATAAAGATAACCACATCACAAATAAAACCCCCCATGAAAGAGATTAACCTATTCCGAGAAATGTTGCAGCAACATCTGAGATAGAATGCAGCAAGAGTCGCCTTTGTGTCAATATTCTTGATCGCCTTAATCCGAGTAAGGACAGTAAATCTAGCGGAAATCGCCACAGGATTTAGTAGTGAAGCCAAATTGGAATCAAGGTACAAGCGCTTACAGAGATTTTTCCAATAATTTGACGTGGACTACGAAAGTATTGCCTTACGACATCTCTAAAACGCTTTGCATACAAGGGTTTCACAAACAAACTAATTCGCAATAAGTTTTACTTAATGACAATGTACAACGCTAGAATAGGGACTCTGACAGTATGCATATTGACGGTTAAGCTGGAATAAAAAGATAACTAGAAAAGTAAGATCAACGAACCAATTCATTTTTGAGTGTCTAATCTTGGCTAAGAAAAATAATTTTAACGGACATATCGGTTTTTTGCCTAACGGCTAGCATCACCGGACGCAGATAACCTTTGCTACCTAACCAATTGACTTGACCGTTCCGGTGCATGCGGTTGTTAGACAGTTTCCCCCAGACAACCCAAAAGCACGATCGCTACAACGTCCTGTCAAGCCGAGTTAAGTTTAGCAATTTGCTGATTACGTAGATGGAGTAGATTTAGGCGTAGAGACTGTATGGGTAAATTGTCGAAATTCTTCGAGGGTGGGTTCACTAGCTTGATGCCGCTCCAGCGTGTAGTCACCACTGCCAATTTCGAGTTGCTGAAGGAATCGCAACATGCCAACGACTCCGAGCGAATCAATCAGAGCTTTGTAGCCATTTTTTCTAATTTCAGCTTGTTTCATGGTTTGTATTTTCCTCTTGCAATAGTTTCATTAACCAAACGACTGGATTTTCAACCGGAATAGTCACTATTTCAGGATACTGCTTGGCTTTCCGCAAAAGGCGATCGTCGGTGGTCAGGAAAATATCTACTGACGCTGACTGGGCAAATGCTAGATGCAAGGCATCGTAGAGCTTAAATCCTAGCTGCATCAACTCCTGAGCATAAGCTTCAATTTCTGGAGTGGAGGAAAGGTGCGTTTGAGCAATGGATAAGATGGCTTCTAGCTGTTCTTGTTTCGATGAATCGGTGTTTCTAGCGATTTCAAACCGGATTGCATCACTGCTGAGTAATGACCACTCTCGATCTTCGCATTTTTGGAGGATAGACAGCATGGCTTCGGCTTCAAGTTTGACTCTTGATTGTTGCAGGTCATCCAGTGGGCGGTTGAGGCAGCAGACATCAGCATAAATGACATAGGGCTGGGTCATGGCTCACCTCGAATGATCTGAAATTCTGAATCGGTGAGGCTGTAAAGACGGGCAACGATCGCGTCAATTTCGGCTTCGGTGGCGGCGACGGCTTGCCCCTGAGCGGTAAGGCACTGCTGCACGAGGGTTTCGATGAGAGATTCAAGACTGAGCATAATTTTCGTCCCTTGCCCTTGCTTTTACTACGGCTATTTCCTCATCGCTAAGTTGAAATAAATCAAACACCATTTGATTTATTTGTGCTTGGTAGGATTCAACTAATTTAATTTTTTCCAAACTCTTTAAGAAATCGCTAGATTCAGTCACCTTGAGGATTTTATCGACAATTTCAACAAAATCATCTTGCTCTGGCTTGGTTATTTCTTTAATTGGAACGCCAATTCAAGGATGAAATGCAACGCCTAGAGATCTTTGCATAAAAGGACTCATAAGGATAATCTGATGATAATCACAACAATCAGGAGATCCTCATGAGCTATAGCCATCTTAGCATC
>Ga0172373_10006289_pt1 | contig 15861 bp, 12 predicted proteins | sample Lak10m_2_FD_114546 | JGI IMG/M metagenome (GOLD analysis project Ga0172373, IMG submission 114546) | Freshwater microbial communities from Kabuno Bay, South-Kivu, Congo - kab_092012_10m | ecosystem: Environmental > Aquatic > Freshwater > Lake | place: Democratic Republic of the Congo...
AAAGAAATGGAAGTGTTGCAGGAATTTTTAAAACAAAGCCTTCAGGTGCTAGATGATAAAGCAAGACTTGTTGTTATCAGTTACCATTCACTGGAAGATAGATTGGTAAAGGATTTTATGAAAACAGGAAATTGCGAAGGAAAACAGGATAAAGATTTTTTCGGAAACATATTCAGGCCTTTTGAATTGATTACAAAAAAACCGATTGTGCCTGATGAAAACGAAATAAATATAAATAACAGAGCGCGAAGCGCGAAACTAAGAATAGCAGAAAAAATAAACTAAAAATAAATTGGGGAATAAGTTTAGAGAAATAGTTAAAGAAGAACCAAAGCAGCAAGAAGTTGAAAAAAAAGTTGTGTCCGAAAAAAAAACAATTAAAAAGAAAGGACTTTTATTCAAATTCTTATCAGCAATTTTTGGAGGAACTTTTTTAAGCAATGAACGTTCTTTAAAACATATACCATTCGTTCTTTTCCTTTGCTTATTGGGCTTACTTTACATCGCTAACGGCTATTGGGCAGATGGAAAAATAAGAACACAAAATAAATTGATTGCAGAAATAAAAGAATTAAGAAGTGAATACATCTCCAGCAAATCAGATTTAATGTTTATAAGCAAACAGAGTGAAGTAGCCAAAGCAGTTGAAAAATTAGGCCTCCGGGAACCCGTGGTGCCTCCCATGAAGATACTGGTTACTGATTCTGTAAATCAAAAATAATACTCCTGTTTCGGCAGTTAAAAACCGATTAAAAATAAATGGAACACAAACGCGACATATTGTGGAGGATGTATATTGTCTACGTTGTAATGGTAATTTTTGCAGTTGCCATTGTGTGGAGAATTTCAACCGTACAGTTTGTAGAAGGTGAAATGTGGAAAGAAAAAGCGGAACGCCTCACTACAACTTACGCAGACATCGAGGCCGCGCGCGGAAATATTTTTGATGTAAACGGAAATCTATTAGCAACATCACTTCCTTATTATGAAGTTGGGATGGATGTAAATGCGCCATCAATAGTTACAGATACTTTTAATAAGTACCGCTCAATACTAGCAAAAGAACTTGCAGATCTGTTTAAAGATAAATCATCAAAACAATATCTGTCGATGCTTAATAAAGCAAGAAATAAAAAAGACAGATATATTTTATTGCATAGAAAAGTTTCTTATAAAGATTTGCAAAAAATGAAAACCTTTCCTCTTTTGAAAAAAGGTAAAAGAGGTGGTCTGGTATTTATACAAAATAATAAACGCGAAAGACCTTTTCAAATGCTTGCTGCGCGTACAATAGGTTATACACAAAACGAATTAAAGGTTGGAATTGAAGGCGCGTATGATAGCGTTCTAAAAGGTATAAGTGGAAAACGTTTAATGCAAAAAATTGCTGCTGATGTTTGGCGTCCAATCAACGATGAAAATGAAATTGAACCTAAAGATGGAAATGATATTTACACAACAATTGATATCAATATACAGGATGTTGCTGAAAATGCACTCTTAAAAGCTTTAGTAGTTAATAATGCTAGTCATGGATGCGCTGTTTTAATGGAAGTTAAAACAGGTGAAATAAAAGCAATTGCAAATCTTACTCGAACTGATTCAGCTGAATATGCTGAACGTTTTAATTACGCTATGGGTTATCCAACAGAGCCGGGATCAACATTCAAATTAGCATCGTTGCTAACTGCAATGGATGATGGATACGTTGATTTGGATGATGTTTTTTTTGTTGGTAACGGAACATGCAAATACTACGATCGTGAAATGAAAGATTCGCATGAACCTGAAGCGCCTAAACTAACTGTAAAAAGAATCTTTGAAACATCTTCAAATGTTGGCGTAAGTCAAATCATTACAAAAAATTATAGTAAAGATCCTAAAAAGTTTGTAGCAAAATTAAAAACTTTTAATCTCGATAAACCTTTAGGAATAGGCATCCCAGGTGAAGGTACACCAAAAATTAAAAAAGTTGGTTCAAGTGAATGGTATGGAACAACATTACCATGGATGTCCATTGGTTACGAAACAGGCATAACACCACTTCAAACACTTACACTTTACAATGCAATTGCAAATAACGGAACTATGGTTAGACCTCGTTTCTTAAGAGAGATACAACATAATGGAAAAACAATAAAACAATTTAATCCTGAAATCATCAACCCACAAATTGTAAAACAAAAAACAGTTGACATGGCAAAAAAAATGATGGAAGGTGTTGTTGAAAATGGTTCTGGAAAAGGCATCAACATCAATGCGTTTAAAGTTGCAGGAAAAACAGGTACAGCACAAATTGCTTATGGTGGTAAAAGTTACGGTACAAAAGGAAATCATTCTTATCAAGCTTCATTCGTTGGATACTTCCCTGCACAAAAACCACTTTACTCTTGTATCGTTGTTATCTATAATCCATCAGCAGGAAAATATTACGGTGGTTTAGTTGCCGGACCTGTTTTTAAAGAGATTGCAGAAAAAGTTTATGCTGGCAGTTTAGATTTTCAGGAAGAAATCAATAACAAAAAAGTGCTTTTGTCAAAAGCACCTGAATTGGTTAAAACAAAAAAAGAAGACGTATTAAAAGTATTGAATGATTTAAATGTTCCTTACTCAATCGGTAATACAGAGGCTGAATGGATAACAAAGGAAAATGATTCTACAAAAATTAAATTATCGGAAAACAAAATTGAAAACGAATTAAAAAAAGGAATCATGCCGAGTCTTTATGGTTTATCCGCTAAAGACGCATTGTATTTATTGGAAAACAATGGAGTGTATGTGAAAATAAATGGAGTTGGAACAGTTAAAAAACAATCACTGGAAGCGGGTTTAAAAATTATTAAAGGATCATTGGTAACACTAACACTTGGATAATATTATGAAGCTTTTAAAAGACATATTATATAAAGCAGGTTTAGAAGAAGTTATTGGAACAACCAATATTGCTGTTTCAACAGTTGTTTTTGATTCACGTGCCGTAAAAAAAGACACACTTTTTGTTGCAACAAAAGGTACGCAAGTTGACGGACATCAGTACATAAAAAAAGCTATCGAAAATGGAGCAATAGCAATTGTTTGCGAAGAACTACCTGATGAATTATTTACAACAATTACTTATGTAAAAGTAAAAGATACTTCTTTTGCTCTTGGCATTATTGCTTCTAATTTTTATGATCAGCCATCTACCAAATTAAAATTAATTGGTGTAACAGGTACTAACGGAAAAACAACTACAGTTACTTTATTATATAATTTATTTAAGTCACTTGGTTATACAGCTGGATTGATTTCAACCGTAAAAAATAAAATCCAAAATGAAATCATTCCTTCAACACATACAACACCTGATGCAGTTTCTTTAAATGAATTATTAAGCAAGATGGTTGAAAAAGGTTGTCAGTATGCATTTATGGAAGTAAGCTCACATGCTGTTGTTCAGCATAGAATAACCGGATTAACATTTGCTGGTGCTGTGTTTACAAACATCACACATGACCATTTAGATTATCATAAAACATTCAGTGAATACATTAAAGCAAAGAAAGGATTCTTTGATCAGTTATCAGATGATGCATTTGCATTAACTAATAAAGATGATGCAAACGGATTAGTGATGTTGCAAAATACATCTGCTAAAAAAAATTCATACGCATTAAAAAGTGTTGCAGATTTCAAATGTAGAATAATTGAAAATCACTTAAACGGATTATTACTGAATGTTGATGGGCAAGAAGTATGGGTAAAATTAATTGGAAGTTTTAATGCGTACAATGTACTTGCAGTTTATGGAGCAGCTGTTTTACTTAAGCAAGATAAAACAAATGTATTGACTGCTTTAAGTACGCTTAATGCTGTTGAAGGTAGATTTCAGCAATACAAATCAACAAGTGGCATTACTGGTATTGTTGATTATGCGCACACGCCGGATGCATTAAAAAATGTTCTTACCACAATAAAAACTATTTGCACAGGAAATGAGCAAGTAATAACATTAGTTGGTTGTGGTGGAGATAGAGATAATGCAAAGCGACCAATCATGGCAAAGATTGCTTGTGAACTAAGCACTAAAGTAATCCTTACTTCTGATAACCCAAGAAGTGAAGACCCGGAGGAAATTTTAAATCAAATGCAGGCAGGTATTGATCCGGTTGAAATGCGCAAAACTCTTCGCATCAGTGATAGAAAAGAAGCAATAAGAACGGCTTGTTCATTAGCAAAACCTGGTGATATCATTTTAATAGCAGGTAAAGGACATGAAAATTATCAGGAAATAAAAGGTGTGAAACATCCATTTGATGATTTTGAAATTTTAAAAGTAACAACTAAAGAATTAGGAATATAATGTTTTACTATTTATTCACATGGCTCGATAGAGCATTTGATTTCCCGGGTGCTGGAGTGTTTCAATACATCTCTTTCCGTGCAGCAATGGCTGTAATTGGTTCATTGGTCATCTCACTTTTATTTGGTAAAAGAATCATCAATTACATCCGTAAAAAACAAATTGGTGAAACCATTCGTGAACTTGGTCTTGAAGGACAGAATCAAAAAGCTGGAACTCCAACAATGGGTGGTTTAATAATTCTTGCCGCAATTATCATCCCAACTTTATTGTTTGCAAAAATAAATAATGTATACATCATCCTGATGTTAGTTTCAACTGTATGGCTTGGAGCAATTGGTTTTATTGATGATTACATCAAAGTATTTAAAAAGAACAAGGAAGGTTTAAAAGGAAAATTCAAAGTGATTGGTCAAATCGGCATTGGAATTATTGTTGGCGCAACACTTTATTTTCATCCATCTGTAACTACTAAAGAAAGAGTTTATACAAGTGGTCAATCAGCATATTCTATTGATACTGCATTTGCTAATAAAAAAGATTTACAGATGCCTAAATATGCAGCACATGAAACTAAATCTCTTAAAACAACGATACCATTTGTAAAAAATAATGAGTTCGATTACGATGTAATTGTAAAATGGATTTGTGATGATTGTATGAAATGGGGCTGGTTAGTATTTATTCCTGTCGTAATAATAATAGTAACAGCAGTATCAAACGGAGCAAATATTACCGATGGTATTGATGGTTTGGCAACTGGCACTTCGGCAATCATTGGAACAACTTTGGGGATTCTTGCTTATGTATCCGGTAACACTGTGTTTGCAGATTATCTTAATATTATGTACATCCCAAATTCAGGTGAACTAGTGGTGTTCATAGCTGCATTCGTGGGTGCATGTATTGGTTTCTTGTGGTATAATTCATTCCCGGCACAAGTTTTTATGGGTGATACAGGTAGTCTAGCAATTGGAGGAATCATTGCAGTATTTGCAATTGCTATTCGTAAAGAATTATTAATTCCAATTTTATGCGGAGTATTTCTTATCGAAAATCTTTCTGTAATTCTTCAAGTATATTATTTCAAATACCAAAAAAGAAAAAGAGGGATTGAATACGCTCGCGAAAACCGTTTGTTTAAAATGGCTCCACTGCATCATCATTATCAAAAAGTTGGATTACATGAATCAAAAATTGTTTCTCGTTTTTGGATCATCGGAATCATGTTGGCTGTATTAACCATTGTTACTTTAAAATTAAGATAATTAAAAAGTGAACAAACGCATCGTCATATTAGGCAGTGGAGAAAGCGGAGTTGGTGCTGCTCTTTTAGCTAAAGCTAAAGGGTTTGATGTGTTCGTTTCGGATAAAAGTAATATTAAAGAAAATTACAAAAACGAGTTAATAGAAAATCAAATTGCATTTGAAGAAGGTATGCACACAGAGTCATTAATTATTAATGCAACAGAAGTAATTAAAAGTCCAGGAATACCTGATAAAGTTGAACTCATCAAAAAAATAAAAAGTTTAAATATTCCTGTAATTTCTGAAATAGAATTTGCAGGAAGATATACTAACGCAAAAAAGATTTGCATCACCGGTAGTAATGGTAAAACAACTACAACACTTTTAACTTATCATATTTTAAATAAAGCAGGTTATCATGTTGGTTTGGGTGGAAATGTTGGAAAAAGTTTTGCGCGTCAAGTTGCTACTGAAAATTATGATTACTATGTGTTAGAGTTAAGCAGTTTTCAGTTAGATGGCATGTATGATTTTAAAACTGATGTTGCTGTTTTATTAAACATTACACCTGATCATTTGGATAGATACGAATACAAATTCGATAATTATGCATTATCTAAATTTCGCATAACACAAAATCAAACAACTGCCGATGCATTTATTTATTGTGCAGATGATGAAGTGATTTCAAAGTTTATGGACATCATTAAGCCAAGTGCAAAATGCTACCCATTCTCGATTAAAAAAAAAATACAGGACGAAGGAGCCTATTTAGAAAACGAAACCCAATTAATAATTAATATAAACCAAAACCAGTTAACTATGACTATCGAAGAATTAGCATTACAAGGTAAACACAATGTTTACAATGCCATGGCGGCTTCTATTGCATCACGTATTGTTGATGTAAGAAAAGACATTGTAAGAGAAAGTATGACCGATTTCGTGAATGCAGAACACCGTTTGGAGTTCGTTGCAACCATCAACGGAATTGAATTCATCAACGATTCAAAAGCAACAAATGTAAACTCAACATGGTATGCATTAGAATCAATGGTAAAACCTGTTGTTTGGGTAGTTGGTGGTGTTGATAAAGGCAACGACTACAATCAATTGATTGATTTAGTAAAATCTAAAGTGAAAGCAATCGTTTGTCTTGGAACTGATAATCAAAAAATCATTGATTCGTTTTCTTCAGTAGTTGAAACAATTGTGGAAGCAAAATCTGCTAAAGAAGCAGTTGCACATTCTTATCAAATTGGTAAAAAAGGTGATGTAGTATTGTTATCACCTGCATGTGCAAGTTTCGATTTATTCGAAAACTACGAAGACAGAGGAATGCAATTTAAAGGTGCTGTAAGAAGCTTATAAATTTTTCACAAATGGTAAAGCTGTTTAATTATTTAAAAGGAGATAAGGTAATTTGGGTAGTAGTATTTATACTATCACTTATCTCTATTTTAGTAGTTTATAGCTCAAGTAATGCCTTAGCTCAACGTTCAAAGAGTGGAAATACTGAAGCATTTTTAATTCGTCATGCAGGATTAATTTTTGCCGGGCTACTCATCATGTTTGCTGTTCATCGTATGAACTACAAATATTTGTCGCGTATTTCAATGGTAGCTTATTTTATTTCGATACCCTTACTTGTTTATACTCTTTTTAAAGGTGTAAACTCAGGAGAGGCCAGCAGATGGCTTGAGATACCGGGATTAAAGTTAACTTTTCAAACATCTGACTTTGCAAAGTGTGCATTGATAATTTATGTTGCCAGAATGTTAGCCATAAAACAAGATCAACTTAATGATATTAAAGTTGTTTTTTGGTCACTACTATTTCCTATTGGTTGCATTTGCGTTTTAATTTTACCTGCTAATTTCTCAACAGCTGCATTATTGTTTAGTACGTGTTTGTTGATTTTATTTGTAGGAAGAGTACCATTAAAATTCATTTTTGGTATTGTTGGTAGTACGCTGATTGCAGGGTTTTTATTTGGGGCAGTCATTTGGTACAAACCTGATATCGTAAAACGTGGACCAACATGGAAAGCACGTATCGAAAACTTTGTTAATGGTGATACACAAAGTAATTATCAGGCAGAGCAAGCTAAAATAGCTGTAGCTAAAGGTGGTTTATTCGGGATGGGACCAGGAAACAGTACGCAAAAAAACTTTCTACCACAATCTGCATCAGATTTTGTTTATGCAATTATCATAGAAGAATATGGTTTTATATCGGGTTTTATTTTATTGTTTTTATATATGGTCTTATTATTTAGATCAATTCGAATTTTACGTGAGACAGAAAAAGTGTTTGGTGGATTACTGGCAGTTGGATTAAGTACTAGCTTAGTATTTCAGGCATTAATAAATATGGCTGTCGCAGTTAATTTATTTCCTGTTACAGGACAACCACTACCATTAATTAGTATGGGAGGAACATCCATTTGGTTCACAAGTATTACAATTGGAATCATATTAAGTGTAAGTAAAGATGCTGTTGAAGAGGAAGAAGAAAATGAGAAAAGTAAGTTACAAGTTGCATGATGTTTTAAAGCAATGAACAAAAAATTAAAATTCATAATAAGCGGTGGTGGAACAGGAGGGCATATTTTTCCTGCTGTAGCCATTGCGAATGAGTTAAAAAAAATGCAACCTGATGCTGAATTTTTGTTTGTTGGTGCAAAAGGGCGAATGGAAATGGAAAAAGTTCCTGCAGCAGGTTATAAAATTGTTGGGCTTTGGATTAGTGGATTGCAACGCAAATTAACCTTATCCAATTTGTCTTTTCCTTTTAAAGTTATCTCAAGTTTAATCAAAGCAAGAAAAATCATAAATGAATTTAAACCTGATGCAGTAATTGGAACAGGTGGTTATGCAAGCGGGCCAACATTAAGAGCTGCTGCATCAAAAGGAATTCCAACAGTAATACAAGAACAAAATTCATATCCGGGAATAACAAATAAATTATTGTCAAAAAAAGTAAATAAAATATGCGTTGCTTATGCAGGATTGGAGCGATTTTTTCCTTTGGAAAAAATCGTGTTTACAGGCAACCCTGTTCGTCAAGACATCAAATCAATTGAAGAAAAAAGACAAGAGGCAATTTCATTTTTTGGATTAAACGAAAATCAAAAAACAATTTTAATTATTGGTGGGTCACTTGGTGCTCGAACAATTAATGAAGCAATTGGTTCAGGATTGAAAGAACTTTCTGAAAATAACATCCAGGTAATTTGGCAAACCGGAAAAAGTTATATCGAAACTGCTCGACAACAAGCACAAGGTTTGAACAATGTAAAAGTGTTTGATTTTATATCTAGAATGGATCTTGCTTATGCGGCAGCTGATTGCATCATCTCGCGAGCAGGTGCAAGTTCGGTTTCAGAAATACAGATTGTTGGTAAACCTTGTATTTTAATTCCTTCTCCAAATGTAGCAGAAGATCATCAAACCAAAAATGCAATGGCACTCGTTAAAACTAATGCTGCGCTATTAGTTAAAGATACAAGTGCTAAAAATGAATTGATAAAAAAAGTAATCGAATTGATTAATGATAATCAATTACAAGAGGAATTAAAAAATAACATTTCTAAAATGGCAATGCCAAATGCAGCAGAACAAATTGCCAAAGAAATATTGAATTTAATAAAGCAATAACGTGAAACAATATACACTCATCTACTTTTTAGGCATTGGCGGAATTGGCATGAGTGCGCTTGCACGTTATTTTAATCATTATAAAATTAAAGTTGCAGGATATGACAAAACACCTTCAAGCTTAACCGATGAGTTACAAGAAGAAGGAATTAAAATTCATTTTGATGAATCACTTGAACAACTAAAAACTGAATTAGTTTCACATAATAAAGAAAATGTTTTAGTTGTTTATACACCTGCAGTTCCAATTGATCATAAAGAGTTTGTTTACTTTAAACAAGAAGGTTATCAAATAAAAAAACGTGCAGAAGTATTAGGAGAAATCACACAACATTTTAAAACCATTGCTATTGCAGGTACACATGGCAAAACAACGACATCATCGTTGATGGCTCATATCATTAAACAAGCAGGTTATAACTGTTATGCCTTTCTTGGTGGCATCACTAAAAATTACAATACTAATTTACTATTGGGAAATGATGCGGTAAGTGAAAACACTTTTTTAGTTGTAGAAGCTGATGAATACGATCGTTCATTTTTAACACTACATCCTGATTATGCAGTTATCACGAGTGTTGACGCAGATCATCTGGATATTTATGAGAATGAAAAATACATGCACGACAGTTACAAGCTGTTTGCACAACAACTAAAAAAAGATGGTTTTCTTCTTGTTAAAAAAAATGTTGATAACACATTGCAGCTTAACGGAAACACGCATACATACGATGTATCTTTAAATGCAGATTATTGTGCGCAAGAAATAAAAATTGAAAATGGTCAGTTCTTTTTTGATTTTGTCTCCCAAAACACCCAATTGAAAGGCATTTCACTAGGTATACCGGGAAAACACAATATTGAAAATTCAGTTGCAGCAATTGCAATTGCACTTCAAGTTGGAATTGATAAAAACACAATAGTAGATGCGTTGCGTTCTTTTAAAGGTGTGAAAAGAAGATTTGATATTAGAATTAAAAGTGAGAAATTAGTTTACATTGATGATTATGCTCATCATCCTGAAGAACTAAAAGCTTTCATCTCATCAGTAAGAGGTTTATTCCCCAATAAAAAAATAAGTGGAATATTTCAACCTCATCTCTTTACAAGAACAAGAGATTTTGCTGATGAATTTGCTAGTAGTCTCGATCTTTTAGATGAATTGTTTTTAATGGAAATTTATCCGGCAAGAGAAAAACCAATTCCTACTATCAATTCTGAAATGCTACTTGATAAAGTTAAATTGATTAAAAAAGAAGTAGTAAAAAAAGAAAACTTGCTTGATGTAATCAAGTCACAAAAAATTGAAGTTTTGTTAACCATGGGTGCAGGAGATATTGACCAGTTCTGCGAACCAATTGAACAATTACTTTCAGCGCAACATGAAAAAAATTAATTTAAAAAAAATAATTGTTTTCGTTCTTTGGATTATTGGAATATCATCTTTTGCTGTTCTGCTCGGTTTCGTAAATGCTGAACAAAAAGAAGTTGTTGGCAAATCAATTAACGTGATTGTAACTAACGAGTCAGAAAATTCATTTATTGATGAAAATATAGTTGGCTCATATTTAAATGATAGAAAGGATTTCGTTATTAATCAAAAGTTAAAAGACATCCGTGTAGTTGAAATTGAAAATGCGCTAAATGCTCATCCGGCTATAGAAAAAGCAGATGTATCAGTAGATATAAATGGTAGAGCTGAAATAAAAGTAACGCAACGTAAACCCGTAGTTAGAATAATGAATACGCAAGGAGAAAGTTATTACATTGATTCAAATGGTAAATTAATGCCTTTGTCTGATAACTACTCCGCAAGAGTTCCGTTTGCAAATGGATTGATTATAGAAGGTTATTCTTCTTTTTATAATTATTCTATAAATAAAATTGAAGAAGATACAATACTGAATAAGTTGTGTGTGATAGATAATGTATTTCGTGTTGCAGAGTATGTTGAAAAAGATTCCTTACTGAATAGTATGATTCAACAAATTCATTTAAATGCAAAAAAAGAAATTGAACTATATGCAACAATTGGCAATCATAAAATTGTGTTTGGTAATAGCGATGATATTTCAGAAAAATTCAAGAAACTGAAAATGTTTTATAAAGATGGTTTAAACAGTATTGATGCATGGAATAAGTATTCAATAATTAATTTAAAATATAAAAATCAAGTTGTCTGCACTAAAAAATAATAATATGGAAGCTTCTGACTTTGTAGTAGGTTTAGATATTGGTACAACCAAAATTGCCGCAATCATAGGTCGTAAAAACGAATATGGTAAAATTGAAATTCTCGCATTAGGTAAAGCACCTTCTTTGGGCATTAAACGTGGTGTTGTAGTTAACATTGAAGAAGCCATTGGCTCCATTAAAGCTGCAATTGCTGATGTTTTGGCAAAAGATGTAAACTTTAAGTTTAACATCGAAAAAGAAATTAATGGTGAGAAAAAATTTGTTGAAGAATCATTTGTTGGTAAAGCAGAACAAATCATCGACTTAAACGAAGTGGTAGTAGGAATTGCTGGGCAACATATTAAGAGTTTACAACACCGTGGGATGATTACTCGAAAATCAGTTGATGAAGAAATCAGCCAAAATGATGTAGATAATTTAATAGAAAACATGCATCGTTTGGTAATGCAGCCGGGTGATGAAATCATTCATGTTATTCCACAAGATTACTTGGTAGATAGCGAACAGGGCATTCGTAATCCAATTGGAATGGCAGGTGTAAGATTAGAAGGTAACTTCCACATTATCTCCGGACAAGTATCAGCTATTAAAAATATTTATAAATGTGTTGAACGTTCCGGATTAAAAATCGCTGATTTAAATTTAGAACCTTTGGCTTCTGCAGATTCTGTATTAAGTGATGAAGAAAAAGAAGCAGGTGTTGTTTTAGTAGATATAGGTGGAGGAACAACTGATGTGGCAATTTTTTATGATAACATCATCAGACATACTGCTGTTATTCCTTTAGGTGGAAATATCATTACAGATGATATTAAAGTAGGTTGTTCTATTATTGCAAAACAAGCAGAACAATTAAAATTAAGATTTGGTTCAGCTTTAGCTACAGAAAATCAGGAAAATCAGGTTGTTGCAATACCGGGATTAAAAGGCAGACCACATAAAGAAATTTCGGTAAAAACATTAGCAAACATTATTCAGGCAAGAGTAGAAGAAATTTTAGCTTTTGTAATGTATGAAATTAAAAATTCAGGTTACGAGAAAAAATTATCAGGTGGTATAGTAATTACAGGTGGTGGTTCACAACTCAAACATTTACCTCAATTAGTGGAATATTTTACAGGTATGGATTGCAGAATTGGTACACCAAACGAACACTTAGCAAAATCCTCTGAAAATATTACTAACCCAATTTTCGCTACAGGAGTTGGTTTAGTCATGTTAGGAATTAAAAAGATTGAATCTGAATTGGAGCGCAACAACAAAGTAAATAAGGTACAAACGGTAATAGCAAAAACACAGGAGAAAGAAGAGAAACCAAAAGTTGCTACCCATTCAAAACAACCAAGAACTTCTATTTTAGAAAACTTTACTAAAAAAGTTGGTACCTGGTTAAAAGATGATATTGAATAAATAATTAATAAGTACTAAATAAACAAAAACCCAACAATTAAAACCATAAATACCATGATGCAATTCGAATTACCTTCAGAAACTGGATCAATTATTAAAGTAATTGGTGTAGGCGGCGGCGGTAGTAATGCCGTAAATCACATGTTCCGTCAAGGAATACAAGGAGTAGATTTCATAGTTTGTAATACAGATAAACAAGCGCTTGAAATTAGTCCGGTGAACAATAAAATTCAATTAGGATTTAATCTTACAAAAGGATTAGGTGCAGGTTCAATTCCTGAAATGGGAAAAAATTCAGCATTAGAAACAATTGATGACATTAGAAAATATTTATCTGATGGAACTCAAATGGTATTCATTACAGCAGGTTTAGGTGGTGGAACAGGTACTGGTGCTGCACCAATTATTGCTTCTGTTGCAAAAGAAATGGGTATTCTTACCGTTGCAATTGTTACTCTTCCATTTGCATTCGAAGGTAAAAAACGTAAATTACAAGCTGATTCCGGATTAGAGGAATTAAAAAAATACGTTGATACGTTGCTTGTAATTTGTAATGATAAGTTACGTGAAATTTATGGTAATCTAAAAATGAGCGAGGCATTTGCTCACGCTGATAATGTTTTAACAGGTGCTGCAAAATCAATTGCGGAAATCATCAGTTTGAATTTACATATCAATGTTGATTTTAATGATGTTAAAACTGTTATGAAAGACAGTGGAAGAGCAATCATGGGTACTGCATCTGCATCTGGCGAAAACAGAGCTATTAGAGCAGTTGAAGGCGCGTTGAATTCTCCATTATTAAACGATAGCAATATTCGTGGTGCACGTCATGTATTATTAAACATCATGAGTGGAAGTGATGATATTTCGATGGATGAGTTTACAGAAATTACTGATTACATACAGGAAGAAAGTGGATACAGCGCTGAATTAATTACCGGTTACGGAATTGACCAGTCGTTAGGAGATAGTGTAAATGTAACAATAGTTGCAACAGGATTCCAGACAAATGATCAGTTTGGATTTGAGGCCCCAAAAAAATTAGAAAAAGAAGTGGTTACTTTAACTGATGAAGTAAAAACTCCTAGTGTAGAAGAAGCTCCTAAACAAACTTCTATCATTTCAGAAATTGAAAACAGTATTGAAACAAAAGAAGAAGAACCTTTTTTAATTACTAAATCATCTGTTGAAGAAGTTGCTGAAGTAGAACTTCCAACTGAATCTATTGAAATTCCTGTTGCTCAACTTCAAGAAGAAATTATAGTTGAAGAGGTAAAACCTACAGTTGTTTTTTTAGATGAAGAAGAAAAATCAAATGAAGAATTAACTGCTGTTGAGTTTGAAAAAATAGAACTTAATAATGAAGTTGCTAATGTTTCAAGTGAAGTAGAATTCTCTACTACAACTACAAATGAGTTTGTAAATCAAGCAGAAGATTTTAAAAACGAAACTATTGAAGTTAGTGAAAAAACAATTGACGAAATTGTTTTTATAAATTCTGAGGTTAACGAAGTGCAGGCTGAAGATAAACAAGTGGAATTAACTCAGGAGGAAATTTCAAAAATTGAGCGTGAAGAAAAAATAAAAGCTGCGCAAGAACGAATCAGAAAACTGAAAGACATTACTTTAAAACTAAAAAGTCCTGATGGATTACAAGAATTGGAAAGAGAGCCATCATTTGTTCGTAAAAACGTGAAATTGGAAGACAATAACAATTACTCTACCGATTCAAAAGTTTCACGTTATTCATTATCAGAAGGCGATGATAAAAAAATGGAAATAAAACCAAACAATTCATTTTTACATGATAATGTTGATTAATTAATAGATTCTACTTTTATAAAAAGCTACCAAAATAAGGTAGCTTTTTTTTTGAATAAAATTTTTCAATTCATTCATAATTTTATAATTTTCAATTTCTTTAAATGTATTCATTTAACTAATAAAATGAAACCAAGAAAAATTGAAATCTATCATAATAATCGTTGTGGAAAAAGTAGATGCGCACTTGACTTACTTCAAAAAAGTGACAATGAAATTATTGTTATCGATTATCTTAAAAATCCACCAACAACAAATGAGCTAAAAACAGTTCTTTTTAAGTTGGACCTAAACGTAAAAAAAATCATCCGTGAAAAAGAAAAAATATTTATTGAGAAGTTTAAGAATAAAAATTTTACAGATGATGAATGGATTCAGGTTTTGTGTGAGCACCCTATTTTAATAGAACGACCTATTGTGATTGATGGATTCAAAGCTGTAGTAGCTAGACCACCTGAATTAGCTGAAGAATTAATTAATCGAAAAAACAGAAAATAATTTTTTAAATTTTAATCCATGAAAAAACTATTACTTCTTATTCAATTTAGCATTTCTACATTCATCATTGCTCAACAACTTCCTCATGCATCCATTATGCAGGAACAAAGTTTATATTACCGAAAACTTGGAGTTAAAACTGACGCAGAATGGGATGTGATTATGGAGAAAAAAAACAAATCTATAAATACTAATGCTACCGATCGAAATGTTTGTACCTTAACTAAACGCGTTTTTGGATGGCATCCATATTGGGTTGGAACAGCATATCAAAATTATCAGTGGAACTTAATCAGTGATTTTTGTTATTTTGATTATGCTGCAGATCCAGCTAACGGGCAAAACACCAATACTTCTTTTGCCTGGACAACTAGCGCAGCGGTAACAACTGCAATCAACAATGGTGTTAAAACACATTTTAGTGTTACCATGTTTGGCGGACATTCAACCTTCTGGGCAAGCTCAACTGCACAGCAAACATTAATTACTAATATCATTAATTTATTAAATGCACGACCTGGAAGCAAAGGTGTAAACATTGATTTTGAAACTATGGGCGCTTCATCAAAAGTTCCCTTTACTACTTTTATGCAAAACTTAGTTTCACAAGTTAAAGCAGCAAACCCAAACTATGAAGTTAGTGTTTGTCTATATACAGTTGATTGGAGTGCTGTTTTTGATATG
>Ga0172373_10006295_pt1 | contig 15848 bp, 11 predicted proteins | sample Lak10m_2_FD_114546 | JGI IMG/M metagenome (GOLD analysis project Ga0172373, IMG submission 114546) | Freshwater microbial communities from Kabuno Bay, South-Kivu, Congo - kab_092012_10m | ecosystem: Environmental > Aquatic > Freshwater > Lake | place: Democratic Republic of the Congo...
CAAGTCCAGCAGCAGTTTGGCTGACAATGCCCGCAACGCCGCGTCCCCCAACCGTTCAAGGTAGGCCTCGTCGATCTGCCGTAGACTGTGGTCGCTCAGTTGCATCGGGGGGGGGGGAAGCTCGGCGTTGGAGGCTCATTGTGCACTCGTCATCGAAAATGAGCGATAGGGGGGTGATCGTTTACTTTGCGTAAAGCTATAGCTAGCAATTTCAGCTTGGCTGTTTGAACCAGTTGGTGTTGAATCACCAAACTCGATCATCGGTCCATAAGGATATAAATTACCACTTCCAGTCGTGATTAAAACGCCATCAATGTAAAATTTATAACTAGAGCCAGGGACTCCATCAAGCCGGTAATCATGAAATACTGATGTATCAATGCCTGTTGTTAGGACGTTGTGGAAACCATCTTCTATAATGCCTGATGCACCAAAACTAATAATACTAGTCCATGTGCCACTTAAAAAACCAAAATCAAAACCAGACGCATCTGATCCGTTGTCCTGCGCTAAAATCCTAGCGCGTATAGTCATGCTAAAAGGTTTGGAAACATTAACATCACTGCGATTATATCTAGCTGAAAAACTGCCTTTTACAAGCGTGTTTTGATGAAGTACCCCTTTGCTCACAGAGAAAATAGATGCTTCCGGGACCGATGAGTCAGATGTTGAATATGTCCATCCTTGTTTGCTAGGCAAAGATTTGGCATTGAGTGTGATAACTCGTGCTGTCGCTGTTTGTGCTAAAGCTAACAGCAATGCCGCTCCTAAAAAGGATTTACTGATGTTGGCGAATACCATGATGCTTGTCTCCGAATTTTCCTGAATTTGTTTTGCCTAACTAGAAGTAGACATCAAATCTGCCATGTAAGCCGCCAGCTTATACGGCAATTTTGATGTGTAACCGGTAAAATACGCTCTACAATTGGGGCTGTCAATCGTGCTTTTTCCGCAAAATCAAGCGGTTGGGAGGAACGGTCATGACCGATGTGTATCCGCGTATTGAAACGGGAAATGCCGCACCGGCGAACCCGCCGCGACTACTCGATGTGGTTCGCGAGAAGGTGCGAGCCTTGCATTACAGCCGGCGCACGGAAGAGGCCTATGTCCATTGGATCAGGGACTACGTGCGTTTCCATGGTAAACGGCATCCGCGGGAAATGGGCGCGGCCGAAGTGGAAGCTTTCTTGAGCCATCTCGCCAATGCAAGAAACGTTTCCGCCAGCACCCACCAGCAGGCGCTTTCGGCGTTGCTGTTTCTTTACAAGCGCGTCCTGGATATCGATCTGCCCTGGCTGGGCGATCTGATCCGGCCCAAGAAGCCTCAGCGCCTCCCGACGGTATTGACCCGCGAGGAGGTGAACGCGCTGTTGGCTCACATGGAGGGCACGCCGTTGCTGATGGCACGGCTGCTTTACGGCACCGGGATGCGTTTGATGGAATGCGTTCGCTTGCGGGTGAAGGATGTGGAGTTCTCTCGCCACGAGATCGTCGTGCGCGACGGCAAGGGTGGCAAGGACCGGATGACGATGCTGCCGGAATCGTTGGTCGCGGACTTGGAGGTGCAGTTCCGACGGGTGCGTTCACTTTGGGAGGCGGACCGCAACCGGAACGCGCCGGGTGTTGCCCTGCCGGACGCCCTGGAGCGAAAGTACCCGAACGCTGGCAAACAGTGGGGGTGGTTTTGGGTGTTTCCGGCCAGGGGCGAGAGTACCGATCCCCGCAGCGGCATCGTCCGCCGCCATCACACCTTCGAGCAGAACCTGCAACGGGCCATCAAACAGGCCCTTGCGGCGGCCGGGATCGTCAAGCCGGCCTCGACCCACACCCTTCGCCATTCCTTTGCGACTCACCTTCTGCAATCGGGTTACGACATCCGCACGGTCCAGGAACTCCTGGGGCATAAGGACGTGAGCACCACGATGATTTATACCCACGTGCTGAACCGGGGCGGCCAGGGCGTCGTGAGTCCTTTGGACCGGATGTGATCGGCTGATTTACAACCAACAGACATCATAAAAGATAGGTCGCGGCGATTCATGATTGATCTGCCGCGACTCACTTGCATGTCGGCTTGACTCAAGGTGCCGGACTACGCCAGCACCTCGCGCTACTCCCTCACTTCGCTTCCGCGATCACCGAGAACACGATGCGCCGATCCTTGACATCCGCCGTGACGGTATCGCCGGAGCCGATGCGGCCGGCGAGGATGTCCTGCGCCAGGGCGTTCTCCAGTTCCTGCTGGATGGCGCGCTTGAGCGGGCGGGCGCCGTAGATCGGGTCGAAGCCGGCCTCGCCCAGCAGGTCCAGGGCGGCATCGGTGACCTCCAGTTCGATGTCGCGCTCGGCCAGGCGCTGTTCCAGGAAGCCGACCTGGATCTTGCAGATGGCGCGGATCTGTTCGCGCTGCAAGGGATGGAACACCACCACCTCATCCACCCGATTGATGAATTCCGGGCGGAAATGCAGCCGCACCACGGCCATGACGGCTTCCTTCATCAGGGCATAGTTTTCCTCGCCGGCCAGTTCCTGGATGCGGTCGGAGCCGAGGTTGGAGGTCATGATGATGACCGCGTTGCGGAAGTCCACGGTACGGCCATGGCCATCGGTCAGGCGGCCGTCGTCCAGCACCTGCAGCAGGATGTTGAAGACGTCCGGGTGGGCCTTCTCGACCTCGTCCAGCAGGATGACGGCGTAGGGCCGGCGGCGCACGGCTTCGGTCAGATAGCCGCCTTCCTCGTAACCGACGTAGCCAGGCGGCGCGCCGATCAGCCGGGCCACGGAATGCTTCTCCATGAACTCGGACATGTCGATGCGGATCATGGCCTCTTCGGTGTCGAACAGGAAGGAGGCCAGCGCCTTGCACAGCTCAGTTTTACCGACACCTGTGGGACCGAGGAACAGGAACGAGCCATTCGGCCGGCGCGGATCGGACAGACCGGCCCGCGAGCGGCGGATGGCGTCGGACACGGCGCGGATGGCTTCCTGCTGACCGACCACGCGCCGGCCCAGTTCGGCTTCCATCTGTAGCAGTTTCTCGCGCTCGCCCTCAAGCATCTTCGACACCGGAATGCCGGTCCACTTGGAAACGACCTCGGCGATTTCCTCATCGGTGACCTTGTTGCGCACCAGGGTCGCTTCCTGCGCCTCGGCGGTGTCGGCGGCTTCGAGCTGTTTTTGCAACTCGGGGATCTCGCCGTACTGGAGCTGCGACATGCGCGCGAGGTCGCCGGCGCGGCGGGCGGCTTCCATGTCGAGTTTGGCCTTTTCCAGCTTTTCCTTGATGGCGGTATTGCCTTGCAGGGCCGCCTTCTCGGCCTTCCAGATTTCCTCCAGTTCGGCGTATTCGCGCTCCATCTCGTCGATGCGCTCCTGCAACTCGCTCAGGCGACGGCGCGAGGCCTCGTCGGTCTCCTTCTTGAGCGCCTCGCGCTCGATCTTGAACTGGATGAGGCGACGGTCCAGGCGATCCATCTCCTCCGGTTTGGAGTCGATCTCCATGCGGATGCGGCTGCTGGCCTCATCGACCAGGTCTATGGCCTTGTCCGGCAGGTTGCGGTCGGTGATGTAGCGGTGCGACAGCGTGGCCGCCGCGACGATGGCCGGGTCGGTGATGGTGATGCCGTGGTGCACCTCGTACTTTTCCTTGAGTCCGCGCAGGATGGCGATGGTGTCCTCGACGCTGGGTTCGTTGACCAGCACCTTCTGGAACCGACGCTCCAAGGCGGCATCCTTCTCGATGTACTGACGGTATTCGTCCAGCGTGGTGGCACCAATGCAATGCAGCTCACCGCGCGCCAGGGCCGGCTTGAGCATGTTGCCGGCGTCCATGGCTCCGTCGGCCTTGCCGGCACCGACCAGGGTGTGCAGTTCGTCGATGAAGAGGATGACCTGGCCTTCCTGCTTGGCGATGTCGTTGAGCAGGGACTTCATGCGCTCCTCGAACTCGCCGCGATACTTGGTGCCGGCGATCAGCGCGGCCATATCCAGCGCCAGCAGGCGCTTGGACTTGACGCCCTCGGGGACCTCGCCGTTGATGATGCGCAGGGCCAGGCCTTCGACGATGGCGGTCTTGCCGACGCCGGGCTCGCCGATCAGTACCGGGTTGTTCTTGGTGCGGCGCTGCAAGACCTGGATGGTGCGGCGGATCTCGTCGTCACGGCCGATCACCGGGTCCAGCTTGCCCTGCTCGGCGCGGGCGGTCAGGTCGATGGTGTACTTCTGCAGGGCCCCGCGCTGTTCCTCGACGTTGGGATCGTCGACCTTCTGGCCGCCGCGTACCTTGTCGATAGCCTGGAGCAGATGCTCGGACTTGAGCCCGGCCTTCTTCAGCGCGTCGCCGACAGCCCCCTTGTCCTCCAGCGCCGCCAGGACGAACATCTCGCTGGTGATGAATTGGTCGCCGCGCTTCTGCGCCAGCTTGTCGGTCAGGTTGAGCAGCTTGAGCAGGTCGCCGGAAATCTGCACGTCGCCGCCGGTGCCTTCGACCCGGGGCAGACGGTCCAGCACCTGGCCCAGAGTGGTCCTCAGAGCGGCGGCATTGACGCCGCACTGCGTCAGCAGCGGGCGCACGGTGCCGCCCTCCTGGTCCAGCAGGGCCAGCATGACATGCACGGGCTCGATGAATTGCTGGTCCTTGCCCAACGCCAGGCTTTGTGCGTCCGCCAGGGCGGCCTGGAATTTACCGGTCAGTTTGTCCATTCTCATGGTGAATCCTGTGTGTGATTGACAATTGCCTGGGATGTTGGGGTATTTCGGCCGCTATCAAGGCCCGGCAGTCGCCCGCTGCGCCGAAATGTGACTGCTGGGTTCTCGCTGGCGGGGATTCGCTGATATTCTGCGCAGCTTTCCGGGCCATCCATACAGGTCATCTCATGCTGCTTTCCCTGCGTTACAACTTTCTGTTCGTCCACATCGCCAAGACGGGAGGGACCAGCATCCGCGACTCGCTCTGGCGCTACAAGTGGACGGACCCCTACCGCCTGCCGCAATTCCTGTGCAGCCGATTGAGTGCGATGACGGGGCACCGGATCGGCGCCAAATTTCCCCGCCACGCCAAACTGATCGCCGCCAAGGAGATGCTGCCGCGCGAGGTGTTCGAACGCCTGTTCAAGTTCGCCTTCGTGCGCAACCCCTGGGACTTGCAGGTCAGCTCCTATCACCATATCCGCCGGGAACGGCCCGATGTCATCACTCACATCGACAGCTTCGAAGCCTTTCTGCGCTGGAAATTCGATCCCGCCCGACCGCCGCAATATCACGCCGACATGTCGGTCGAATTGCAAAGCGATTACCTGATCGACCTGCATGGCAACAGCCTGATCGACTTCGTCGGCCGTTACGAATTTCTGCATGACGATTTCGAGGAGGCCTGCCGCCGCATTGGCATCACCTGCCCCATTCTGCCGCATGCCCGCAAGGCCCGGGACCGGCAGCGCGATTACCGTGCCTATTACAACGACGCCACGGCCGAGCTGATCGCCCAGCACTACGGGCCCGATATCGAACGCTTCGGCTACCGGTTCGACGAGCCGCTGGCTTCGGGCCTGGGTCGCCCGGCATGAACGCTCCGGGCCGCATCCTCATCATCCGCCTTAGCGCCATCGGCGACATCATCATGGCCTCCGGCCTGATCCCGGCGCTGCGGGAATTGTGGCCGGAGGCGCATATCGCCTGGCTGGCGGAGGAGGGGCAGACGGAATTGTTGCGGCATAACCCCCGGCTCGATCGGGTGATCGGCCTGCCGCGCGCGCGCTGGAAGGCTTTGCGACAATCCGGCCATTATCGCGAGCTGACGCGGGACATGGCCGCCATGGTGCGCGAGTTGCGTGGAGAGCGCTATGGCCTGGTGCTGGACCTGCAGGGGTTGCTGAAAAGCGGGGTCTGGGCGCGGGCCACGGGGGCCGCGCGTCGCATCGGCCTGGCATCGCGGGAAGGCAGCCAATGGCTGATGACCGAGGTGATTCCTTCACCGTCCCTGGAGGACGATCCAAGCATCGGTAAGGAGTACCGCGATCTTGCCGTGCGGCTCGGCGCCCGGCCCGAGAGCTTCGTGATGGATATCGCCGTGCCCGCGGCCGCGCGGGATACGGCGGCGGCCTTGCGGGACCGGGCCAGCATCGGCAAGGATTACGTCGTCTTCGCCCCCTTCACCACCCGCCCGCAAAAACATTGGTTCGACGAGCGTTGGGCGGAGCTGGCGCAACGGCTCCCGTCCGGCTTCACACCGGTCATGCTCGGAGGACCCGGCGACAAAGCGCGGGCGGCCGCCATAGAGGCTTTGAGCGAAGGCCGCCTTGTCAATCTCGTCGGCCAGACCACACTGACCGAATGCGCGGCGCTGATCGATGACGCCCGCGCCCTGGTAGGCGTCGACACCGGCCTGACCCATCTCGGCCTGGCCATGAACACGCCGACGCTGGCCCTGTTCGGCTCGACCACGCCTTACCTCGACACCACGCGCACCAGCAGCCGCGTACTATACGAGCCCCGCGACTGCTCGCCCTGCCATCGCCGCCCGACCTGCGCGGGCCGCTTCGACTGCATGCGCGTCCATACGGCCGAATCGGTAATGGTTGCGCTGGCAGGACTGCCTGGCGCCATGCCCGAAACGGGTGACGCCCGCTAGCTTCGATGCGATACCAGACCAGGGTAAACAGTAGCCCCGCGCGCGGTCGACGGGCAATGCCGGGCCGGACTTGAGGAAACGGCAATCGGGTGAATGACCCATCCGGCGCTGGGCCGCTTGACCGGGCTTGACTACCGCATGCTGCGCTTTCTCGGCCTGCCTCTCGGGGCTTCCAGTTCGGCGATCAGCTTTTGCGTGGCTGCCAACGCCTGCCGCCATTGGGCCTGGTCCGGGGCCATGGCGACCAAGGGGTCGAGCCGGGCGAGGCCGGCACGGAACTCGGCGAGGGCTTCGGCGGGTCGTTTCATCTTCCGTAACAGACGGCCGAGTTTGCCGTGACAGAAGGCCAGATCGGCTTGCCAGTCGACGTTGGCCGGGTCCTGCGCCGCCAGCTTTTCGGCGATGGCGAGGCTGGCCCGGTAGCTCGCCAGCGCCCCGTCCAGGTCGCCCTGGGCGCTGAGCACGTCGCCGATCCCGCTTTGGCTCACCAACAGGTCGCGCTGCCAGCCGGCGTTGGCGGGGTCTTGCGCCGTCAGCTTCTCGGCGATGGCGAGGCCGGCCCGGTAGCTCGCCAGCGACCCGGCCAAGTCGCCCTGATCGTTCAGCAGATCGCCGATGTGCGCGTGGCTGACCGACAGATCGCGTTGCCAGCCCGCATTGGCCGGGTCTTGCGCCGCCAGCTTCTCGGCGATGGCGAGGCCAGTCCGGTAGCTCGCCAGCGCCCTGGCCAGGTCGCCTTGGGCACTCAGCACGTGGCCGATCTTTAGGTGGCTGACCGACAGGTTGCGCTGCCAGCCGGCGTGGGCCGGGTCTTGCGCCGCCAGCTTGTCGCTGATGGCGAGGCCGGCCCGGTAGCTCGCCAGCGCCCCGGCCAAGTCGCCCTGGGCGCGCAGCACGTCGCCGATCCTGCCATGGCTGACCGACAGGTCGCCCTGCCAGCCGGCATTGGCCGGGTCTTGCGCCGCCAGCTTTTCGTGAATGGCGTGGGCCGCCCGGTAGCTTGCCGCCGCGTCGGGCAGATCGCCCTGAGCCAGCCGTTGATCGGCACGGTTTACGAAATTCACTGCTTTTTCCCTTTCCGACTCCGCCGTCTCTCCCCGCAGCTCATCGATCCGCCGCAGCAACTCGGCGTTCTGCTCAAAGGTCTCCTGCAAAATCTTCAGCGTGCCCGGCACCGCACTTAGCCGGTCGGGCAGTTCATAAGTCAGCCGATTGACCACCTGCATCACCAATTCGGTCGTGTTCTCCGCCCGCTGCCGCTGCCAAACGCTATACCAGGCCAGCCCCGCGAACACCGCGATCCCCGCCATCGCCCCCGCCGCGATGCGCCGCGCCCGTTGGAGTTGCCGCTCATGCTCCCTTTGCCGCAAATCGTCAAAGCCGCAGCCCAGAATTGGCGCCAGCAGCCGCAGCTTCTCCGTGTTCAGCTTGCGCAGCGCCGCCTTGGGTGTGGCCGCCCGGATATCCGCCGCGAGGGGTTCGGTGTCTTCCTCCCGGCGGGCGTAGAGCAGAGGCGGAAACGCCGCCGCCGGTTCGCCCTCGATCAGCAGGGTCAGAATCCGCCCGCCCCGCCCCAGGGCCTGGAACAGCTCGATTTCCCGCGCCACCCACAGGGACAGCGGCGTGCGCGGCGAGCACACCACGATGAGGAAGCGGGATTCCCGCAGGGCCTCGACGATGCTGGCGCTCAGGTCGCCCGTGGTGGGCAGTTCCTCCTGGTCCCGGAATACCTTGCCGATCCTTGCCGGAAAGCCCAACTCCCGCATCGGATTTTTCGGGGTGCGGTAGGTCTCCAGCGCGCCATGCAGACGCCGGGCGATGCTGGTGTCCGGTTCAATATGGCGGTAGCTGATGAAGGCGGCGTAGCGGTAATCCTGTCGTTCCTCGGTCATGGCGGTCACTCCCCAGAAAGTCAACGATGGCTCAAACCTTAGCGGATATCGGGCTCCCTTGCCGGGATTCCCCGCCCCGCGCGCGTCGCCACTCAGGCCAGGTCCCCTTGAGGGAGCGAGTGTCGCGGGTCGCTGAAGCATCGCGGCTATCCATGACCGCCGGGGCCGCGCCAGCGGCGGCGGGCGTGAAGCCGTCCGTCAATCGCGCCTTCAAGGTCTCTTCGGGCCGGGCTAGAGGTAACGGCATCGGGTGAATGAATCATCCGGCAATTGTGCGCTTGACCGGGCTTGCCTACCGCATGCCGCGCTTGATCGGCTTGCCTCTCGGGGCTTCCAGTTGGCTGATCAGCTCTTTCGTACCTTCCAACGCCTGCCGCCATTGAGCCTGGTCCGGGGCCAAAGCGACCAGGGGGTCGAGCAGGGCGAGACCGGCGCGAAACTCGGCGAGGGCTTCGGCGGGTCGTTTCATATCCAATAACAGCAGGCCGATCTTGCTGTGGCTGAAGGCCAGATCGCTTTGCCAGCCGGCATTGGCCGGGTCCTGCGCCACCAGCTTCTCGTCGATGGCGAGGCTGGCCCGGTAGCTCGCCAGCGCCCCGGTCCCGTCGCCCTGGGCGCGCAGCACGTTGCCGATCTTGCCATGACTGACTGACAGGTCGCGCTGCCAGCCGGCATTGGCCGGGTCCTGCGCCGCCATCTTGTCGTCGAGGAAGAAACTGGCGCGATAGGCCGCCAGCGCCCCAGGCAGGTTGCCCTGTTTGCTTAGCACATCGCCGATTCTTGTGTAGCTGAGCGCCAGATCGCGCAGCCAGCCGGCATTGGACGGGTCCTGTTCCGCCAGCTTCTCGGCGAGGTCGTAACTGGCCTGGTAGCTCGCCAGCGCCCCTGCCAAGTCGCCCAAAGCGATAAGCACATCGCCGATCTTGCCATGACTGACCGACAGACCGCGCTGCCAGCCGGCATTGGCCGGGTCTTGCGCCGCCAGCTTGTCACGGATAGCGAGGCTGGCCCGGTAGCGCGCCAGCGCCCCAGCCAGGTCGCCCTGATCGCTCAGCACATCGCCGATATTGTCATGACTGGTCGACAGGCCGCGCTGCCAGTCGGCATTGGCCGGGTCTTGCGCCGCCAGCTTCTCGCGGATCGCCAGGCTGGCCCGGAAGTTCGCCAGCGCCCCGGCCAGGTCGCCCTGGGCGCTGAGCACATCGCCGATATTGTCATGACTGATCGACAGGCCGCGCTGCCAGCCGTCATTGGCCGGGTCTTGCGCCGCCAGCTTCTCGGCGATGGCGAGACTGGCCTGGTAGCTCGCCAGCGCCCCGGCCAGGTCGCCCTGGGCGCGCAGCACGTCGCCGATCCTGTCATGGCTGACCGACAGGACGCGCCGCCAGTCGGCATGGGCCGGGTCCTGCGCCGCCAGCTTCTCGGCAATGGCGAGGCCGGCCCGGTAGCTCGCCGCCGCGCCGGGCAGGTCGCCCAGGCTCAGCCGCTGATCGCCCTGCTTTTGCAGATTGGATGCCTTCTCCCGCTCCGACTCCGCCGTCTCCCCTCGCAATTCATCGATGCGCCGCAGCAATGCGGTGTTCTGCTCAAAGATCTCCTGCACAATCTTCAACGTCCCGGGCACGGCTCTCAGCCGGTCGGGCAAGCCATAGGTCAAGTGAGAGACCACCATCATCGCCAATTCGGTCGCCTCCTCCGCCCGCTGCCGCTGCCAAACGCTGTACCAAGTCAGCCCCGCGAATACCGCGATCCCCGCCAGCGCCGCCACCGCGATACGCCGCGCCCGTTGGAGTTGCCGCTCGTGCTCCCGCTGCCGGAGGTCGTCCAAACCGCAGCCCAGAATCGGCGCCAGCAGCCGCAGTTTCTCCGTGTTCAGCTTGCGCAGCGCCGCCTTGGGCGTGGCCGCCCGAATGTCCGCCGCGAGGGGTTCGGTGTCTTCCTCCCTGCCGGTGATCGGGTTCACCCGGCGGGCGCACAGCAGGGGCGGAAACGCCGCCGCCGGTTCGCCCTCGATCAGCAGGGTCAGAATCCGTCCGCCCCGCCCCAGGGCCTGGAACAGCTCGATTTCCCGCGCCACCCACAGGGACAGCGGCGTGCGCGGCGAGCACACCACGATGAGGAAGCGGGACTCCCGCAGGGCCTCGACGATGCTGGCGCTGAGGTCGCCCGAGGTGGGCAGTTCCTCCGTGTCCCGGAATACCTTGCCGATCCTTGCCGGAAAGCCCAACTCCCGCATAAGATTTTTCGGGGTGCGGTAGGTCTCCAGCGCGCCATGCAGACGCTTGGCGATGCTGGTGTCCGGTTCAATGTGGCGGTGGCTGATGAAAGCGGCGTAGCGGTAATCCTCTCTTGCCTCGGTCATGGCGGTCACTCCCCAGAAAGTCAACGATGGCTCAAACCTTAGCGGATATCGGGTTCCCTTGCCCAGATTGCCCGCCCCGCGTTCCATTGCCCCGCATCGTCGGCGGGCGATGGCCCGCGGCACGCTTTCACCGGTGCCGCCCTTCTCCACCCGATCCATCCGGGGAGATGATCTGTGCTCATCTGGCGCCCATATCATAGCCAATAGGCCGTCATTTCCGTCAGGCCATAGCCGAATCCAGCGTCTGGAAAGCCGGCCAGATCTTGGGCCCGATCATTGAATCAAGGCCTTGGACACTAGCGGGTTCACGTCTCCGTGAACGGATGGGACACTCTCCCGGGTGTGTCAGGGGGGCACGCCTGGACTCTGGCTACCATCGTGAATGGCTGCCGCTCTTTCGGCCTTGCTCCCGCAGGGCTAAAATAGCCAGCCATTCTCAGAGTCCTGTTCATGCAGATCGGCCCCTACACGCTCGCCAATCGTCTCATTCTTGCGCCCATGGCGGGTGTGACCGACCGACCGTTCCGACGGCTCTGCCGACGTTATGGCGCGGCGCTGGCCGTGAGCGAAATGATTTCCGCCAACCCGGCGCTGCGCCATGATCGCAAGACCTTGCTGCGGACCGACCATCGGGGAGAAGCGGGATTGCGGGCCGTGCAGATTCTCGGCAACGAGCCCCGCGACATGGCGGAGGCCGCGCGCATCAATCTCGACCGGGGGGCGCAGATCATCGACATCAACATGGGCTGCCCGGCCAAAAAGGTGTGCAGCAAGGCGGCGGGGTCGGCGCTACTGCGCGATGAAAAGCTGGTCGGCCGGATTCTCGACGCGGTGGTCCGGGCCGTGGACGCGCCAGTCACACTGAAGATCCGCACCGGCTGGGATGCCGGCAACCGGAATGCCCTCACCATCGCCCGGATCGCCCAGGACAGCGGCATCCAGGCGCTGACCATACACGGCCGGACCCGGGCCTGCGGGTTTTCCGGCCAGGCTGAATACCTTACAATCCGTGACGTCAAACAATCGATCCAGATACCCGTGATTGCCAATGGTGACATCGACCATCCGGCCAAGGCGCTCAAGGTACTGCGGGAAACTGGCGCGGATGCCATCATGATAGGACGCGCGGCGTTGGGTCAACCCTGGCTGTTCAGTGCTTTGGATCAGGCCTTGCATGGACGCGGCGACACGGCCCATCCCAGCCCGGCCGACATCGGAAACCTCATCCTCGAACACCTCCAGGAGCTTTATGCATTCTATGGCGAACACCAGGGCCCGCGGATTGCCCGCAAGCATGTCGGCTGGTACATGGGTCAACTGGCCTGTCCGATGAGCGATAAATCCGGCTTCAACCGCGAAACCACGGCCGCCGGACAAACTGCCTACATCCACCGATTATTCGAGAGTATTGGCGAGAGACAGGCCGCATGAATAGCGATTTCGAACCCCACGCCCCCTCCGGCGCCGAGCAACCCCAACGCCCGCCACAATCCGTCCTCGGCCAGCACGTCCGACAGGCAGTTGAAGCCTATTTCGCCGAACTGGATGGACAGAGTACCAGCCATTTATACGACCTCGTTCTGCGTGAGGTCGAATCCCCCCTGATCCGGACCGTACTGGAGCATTGCGGCCACAACCAGACCAAGACCGCGCAAATACTGGGGGTCAGCCGCAGCACGCTGCGCAAGAAGATGACCCAGTACGGCCTCGACTGAATTTTCGACTCTACCCAAGGAAAGCCATGAACACGCCCATCACCAGAGCCCTAATCAGCGTATCCGACAAGACCGGCCTGATCGATCTCGCCCGCGGCTTGCGGGAACTGGGCATCGAGATCCTCTCCTCGGGCGGCACCTACAAAGCGCTAACCGCGGAAGGCATCCCCGCCGTCGAGGTCTCGCAATACACGGGCTTCCCGGAAATGATGGGCGGCCGCATCAAGACCCTGCATCCCAGGATTCACGGCGGCATCCTCGGCCGGCGCGGCACCGACGAAGCCGTCATGGCGGAGCATGGCATCGGCCCCATCGACCTGGTGGTCGTCAACCTGTACCCGTTCGAGGCGACGGTAGCCAGACCCGATTGCCCCCTGGCGGAAGCCATCGAGAACATCGACATCGGCGGCCCGGCCATGGTTCGCGCCGCGGCCAAGAACCACGACGCGGTGGGCGTGGTCGTCGACCCGGCCGATTATGTCGGCCTGCTCGCTGAGCTGAACAGCCATGGCGGCGCCCTGACCCAGGCCACGCGCTTCCGGCTGGCCATCAAGAGCCTGCGCCATACCGCCGCCTACGACACAGCCATTTCGACCTACCTCGGCAAAATCGAGGGGAGCGAGCCCTTCCCCGATCCCCTGGTCCTGCGCTTCAGCCACGCCCAGGGCATGCGCTATGGCGAGAACCCGCACCAGCAGGCTGCCTTCTACGTGGAGTCGAATCCCCCTCGTGGCAGCATCGCCACGGCGTCTCAGGTACAGGGTAAGGAGCTTTCGTACAACAACATTGCCGATGCCGACGCGGCTCTGGAGTGCGTGAAGTCGCTGGACGAGGGACCCGCCTGTGTCATCGTCAAGCATGCCAATCCCTGCGGCGTGGCCATCGGCCGCGACCTGTACGAGGCCTACGACAAGGCGCATGCGACCGATCCCACCTCGGCCTTTGGCGGCATCATCGCCTTCAATGGCGAACTGGACGCCGAAACCGCCAAGGCCATGATCGATCGGCAGTTCGTTGAAGTGATCCTGGCGCCGGCGGTCAGCGCCGAAGCCGTGGCCGTGCTCGCTGCCAAGCCCAATGTCAGGGTTCTCGAAACCGGCGCCTGGGATGCCACGCCGCCGGCCGAGTGGGACTGCAAGCGGGTCACCGGCGGCTTCCTGATCCAGGATCGCGATAACGGGCGCGTACTGAAGTCGGACCTGAAGGTCATGACCCGGCGCGCGCCGACCGAACAGGAACTGACCGACCTGCTGTTCGCCTGGCGGGTGGCCAAATTCGTCAAATCCAACGCCATCGTCTACGCCAAAAACCTCCAGACCATTGGCGTGGGCGCCGGCCAGATGAGCCGCGTCTACTCCGCCCGCATCGCCGCCATCAAGGCGCAGGATGCCGGTTTGAGTGTGGCCGGATCAGTGGTGGCCTCGGACGCCTTCTTCCCCTTCCGGGATGGCGTGGATTCGGCGGCGGCGGCCGGCGTGACCGCGCTGATCCAGCCGGGCGGTTCACTGCGTGATGGCGAAGTCATCGAAGCCGCCGACGAACATGGCATGACCATGGTCTTCACCGGCATGCGCCACTTCCGGCATTGATGACGCTATTGAGCCTCAGCGAAGCAATCCTGCCCTGAGTTCCGCCTATGTGCGCGGCCCCGTTCCGAGCGCCTCAGGCGGAACGCCAAACCAGGAAACCTCCATGAGCGACGCCCAGCTTGCCGCCCAGACCGATGTCTGCGTCAAATGCGGACTGTGCCTGCCGCAGTGCCCTACCTACCTCAAGACCCAGGACGAGAACGAGTCCCCGCGCGGCCGTTTGTCATTGATCCAGGGTTGGGCGCGGGATGAGTTGAAGGCCACACCGAAACTGACCGGGCACGTCGATAACTGCCTGCTATGCCGGACCTGCGAGTCGGTTTGCCCGGCCTACGTGCCCTATGGTCAGATCATCGACCGCTTCCGCGCCGCCACCCACGGCCAGGCCAGCACCCTACCCCTGACCCGGCGGCTGAAGAAAACCGCCATGCGGCTGTCCCTGACTAGCGCGACCTTCGCCCCGTTGTCGGGGCGGCTGATGTCAGGACCCCTGGCGGGCGGACTCAAATCCATGGCCAGACTGGCCGGCGCCGGCGACCTTACCGCCGGTCTCCCCGCCCCGGCGCCGGCATTGCCCGAACCCGGACTGCATGCACCAGATGGGAGAATATCGCTAAACGAGCATCAACCCCCTCTCCCTCTGGGAGAGGGCTGGGGTGAGGGGATTTCAAATGAATCCTTACCCGCTCATCCATCCATCATAGGTACGGTCTCGCTGTTTATGGGCTGCACCGCCGACCTGGCGGATCGGGAAACGGCCTGGTCAGCGCTGCGGGTGCTGAATCGCCTCGGCTATGCCGTCCACATTCCGGCCGGGCAATCCTGTTGCGGGGCGCTGCATCAGCATGCGGGTGAACCGGAGACAGCCGCATCCCACATCCGGCGCAATCTCGAAGCCTTCGGCGCGGACGCGGGGACGCCCATCCTCAATTTCGCCAGCGGCTGCGGCGTCATGCTGAGCGAATACGACCGTGACGACGCCACCGAGACCACCCGCCAGTTCAGCCAGCGAGTGCGGGATCTCAGCCAGTTCCTGGCCGGGCTGGACTGGCCCGAAGACCTGGCGCTCCGCCCCCTGCCTGCCACCGTCGCCCTGCACACCCCGTGCAGCCTGCGCAACGTCCTCCGCGCCGAGGCCCCACCCCTGAAGCTGTTACGGCGCATCCCCGAACTGAAGGTTGTCAGCCTGTCGGCCCCGACCCGCTGCTGCGGCGCGGCCGGCAGCTACATGATCGACCACCCCGAGATGGCCGCGACCTTGCGCGCCGATCTCCTTGACCTGATCCAGGCCGCCGCTCCCGCCTGCCTGGTCACCTCCAATCCCGGCTGCGCCCTGCACCTCCGCGCCGGCCTGCGCGAGCGCGGGCTGGGCCATATCGAAGTGCTACATCCGGTGACGCTGCTGGCCCGGCAGTTGCAGTAAGGCTATGGGAGACGGGTAGGCAGGCAGGGCGATCGTACGAAGAACCTCTATATTATTGATATTTATCAGATTTACTAAATTTTGGCTAGATTTTTACCAAATATTTCATCAACCAAATCAGTAACAATCCCCCGGCACAGCCGGGGGCTTTCGAATGTGAGCCGCTCAAAGCGGCTAAACGGGGACGCTAACGCGGCCCCGTCGTTTATGAACCACCCAAGGTGGCCAACTTAATCAAC
>Ga0172373_10006296_pt1 | contig 15848 bp, 14 predicted proteins | sample Lak10m_2_FD_114546 | JGI IMG/M metagenome (GOLD analysis project Ga0172373, IMG submission 114546) | Freshwater microbial communities from Kabuno Bay, South-Kivu, Congo - kab_092012_10m | ecosystem: Environmental > Aquatic > Freshwater > Lake | place: Democratic Republic of the Congo...
CGCTGGAGGCTGCTGGCTATCACGACTTGCGTGCAGAACAGGCGCGACGTCGTGCATCGGGTGATGTCCTTCAACTTGGAATTGGCCTTGCGTCGTATGTTGAAACAACTAATCCCATGGGATCAGGCGATTACGGCTCTGTGGAAATTACGGACGATGGTGGCGCAATCATTCGCACCGGCTCATCGTCGCACGGCCAAGGTCATCACACGGCGTGGGCAATGTTGGTGTCTGATGCAACTGGCATTCCATTTGAGAAAATTGAATTCCGTTTCGGCGACACTGATGACATCGTTCGTGGTGGAGGAACCGGTGGTTCGCGATCCCTGCAAGTCGGTGGGTCCGCGGTCAAGCTTGCAACAGACGCCGTGATTGAAAAGGCCCGCCAACGTGCTGCTGACTTGTTGGAAGCAGCGGTGGAAGACGTTGTCATTGACACCGTTCGTGGCGGATTCCATGTTGTTGGTTCACCTACACCAATGCGTACGTGGAGCGAATTGATGGTGGGCGTCGACGCTTCGATTGAAGCCGAAGTTGATTATGTGCCTGAGGGTGCAACATTCCCATTTGGAACACATGTGTGTGTTGTTGAGGTTGATATCGAAACTGGTGCAGTCGGTGTAGTGCGACACATCGCGTGTGACGATGCTGGCACCATTATCAATCCATTGATTGTTGATGGTCAGGTTCATGGCGGAATTGCTCAAGGTGTTGCGCAAGCACTTCTTGAAGTTGTCGCATACGACCCAGATGGAAATCCCATCACATCGAATCTCGCGGACTACGGAATCATTTCCGCCGCTGAACTTCCAAGTTTCGAGCGCGTGCCCATGGAGACACCCACTCCACGCAACCCGCTCGGAGCTAAAGGAATTGGCGAAGCAGGAACCATTGGCGCAACTCCGGCAGTGCACAATGCGGTGATAGATGCAGTGAGCCATCTTGGGGTTACACACATTGACATGCCATGCACATCGGTGAATGTGTGGAACGCAATTCAATCAGTGCGTTGAATCTGCCTTGATTCCCAAATACTGGCGTGCAAGTAATGCGCCAGAGTAAATCAACACAATCATCACGGCTGCGCAGACAACGTATGTGCTTTGGCCAATGCGGTCGTACGTTGCGCCCGCGAGCCCGGCAGCGAGACCGCCTGACAACGTGAGAACGCCGTTGTAGACACCTTGCGCGGATGCAAGACGATTTGCTGGTGCCACCATGGCGAGCGCGGCTGAACCGCCAGTGATAGTGAGGCCATCAACAACGCCATGGAGAAGACCCACACCCAACATGAGATAGGGCGACGACAAAGTTCCATACATGGTCATGAATACAGCGGCAATGGTGAGCCCTGAGATGCTGGCGCGGAATGGTCCGTACTTCTGAGTGAGGCGACCACCAAGTGGTGCCAGGAACATCATTGGAAGCGCAAACACGGTGATGCCCACACTTGCCACCCAATCTGGCGCGTTGATGTCATCCATCATCACGGACCAAATCGAATCGAATGTTCCAATCATGATGTACAACGCAAGACCAATCACGATGACGCCTGCGATTGGTCTCACAAACATGAGGTCAAATGCAAAACGTTGTGATGGCACGTCGTCTTCGGCCGCTTCATTCACGTGAACACGTGCCAACAAAACAAGGACAACAACAAGTGCTGCCGCAACAATGAGGAAGGGGCTTGCAAGACCGAGTGGTTCAACAGTGACCGCTGCAATCACTGGGCCGAGAGCAAATCCTGCAACACCTGCGGCAACGATTCGTCCGAGATTGGATCCCATTTCGTCTGGATTATCAAGAATGATGATGCGTCGAAGTGCTGGGTCCGCAGCACCGCTTCCAATGCCGGTGAGAAACCGACCCAGTAACAGCACAATGAACGATGCGCCGAACGCCATGACAATACACCCGAGGATTTGAGTAATAATTCCCACTGAGACAAGGCGACGTGCAAATCCCTTGTCTGCGATGGGCGCCACAAACATGTTGGAGAAAAATCCCGCAACAAAACCCGACGCAACAATCAGGCCAAGTTTTGATTCGGTAATTCCGTACTCATTTCGGAAGTCATCGAGAACGGTAAACATCACGCCATAACTCATGGCACCAAGTCCACTGGCGCATTGAAGAATGGTGACGAGTCGCTTCTGCATTTGTATCTAGTTTTCTAGATGAGTGAAGTCTTCACGTGATCAATGAGTTGTGGCCATGTGGCGCGAAGTCCTGGATGCAAATTGAATCCACCCACATTGTCGATTGGAACCCACTGTAAATCTTCAGACTCCGCATTTGCTTCAAACGCACCGATATCGCTGTGACAATGGGCAATTACTGTGTGGTACTGCCAATTGCCGTGGTCGTCAGTGAAGACAATTTTGAAATCCAAAACTTCGGGGTCGATTCCTGCTTCTTCATTGGCTTCTCTCGCGGCTGCAATCACAGGATTCTCGTGTGAATCAAGTGCGCCACCTGGCAACGCCCATGTTCCGCCGCCGTGCACCCAACTTGCGCGCAACTGAAGAAGTACGCATGCGGGGGAGAGGTCGGTGCGAACCAGCAATAGCCCAGCAGCTCCGAAGCGGCCCCAATGACGTGCATCGCATTGAATGCAATGCACCCAACCGTCGCCGTCCCGAAAAGCCATTTCTAGATGTTGGCACAATCAGCTGCCGTATTGACGAGCGGTCACGATGTTCTACGGTGTTTCCATGCAGATTGAACGGCTCACCGGTGTACTCGGGGCTCGAGTTACTGGCCTTGACGCTTCACAGATGTCAGATGCTGACATTTCCGAATTACGAGAACTTGTGTGTCAACACGGAGTCGTCTTTCTTCCCGATCAACATCTTTCGGTGCAGCAGCAGGTTGAATTTTCACACCGCTTTGGGCCTGCCGCTGAGTCTCCATTTATTGAGCCAAGTCCAGATCACCCTGAAGTCATCAAAGTGTTGAAAGAAGCACGCGATGGAAATGCTTTCAATTTCGGTGGCGCATGGCATAGCGATTTCAGTTTCCTTGCAAACCCTCCGTCGTTCACTATCTTGCACGCATTAGATATTCCGCCATATGGGGGAGACACTCTCTGGTCGTGTATGGCTGCTGCGTACAACGCCCTGAACGAGCGACAAAAGGAAAAGCTCTCGTCACTACAGGCCGTTCACACCGCCCGCGATGCATATTCGCCGAAGTTGCAAGCAGTTCATTCTGGGCTGTCAAGCATGAACATTGTGTGTGACGATTCCGCTAACGATGTGTCCTTGCATCCGCTGATTACAAATCACCCAGAAACAAAGAAGAAGATTCTTTTTTTCAATCGGGCGTATGTGCGCGATCTCGTAGGTGTCGATGATGCAGAAAAGAAGCAATTATTGGACTGGTTGCATCTCCACACGACTGATGCAAAGTTCACCGTGAGACATAAATGGTCAGTAGGAGATCTAGCACTGTGGGACAACAGGTCAACCCAGCATTACGCCTTGAACGACTACGCCGGTTTTCGCCGTGAACTGCACCGCACAACTGTTGCAGGAAGCCGTCCAACGTTGTGAGCAATTTTGATTGGACGACAGCAACGGACGAAGACGTTGACTTTCAATATTCGCCTTCGCGACACGCCTTGCGACCTTTAGATGAATATTTACACGAGTACGCCGAGCTGAGTAGTCCATACAGAACGACTCAACTCACAACGTCTGGTTCGCCTTTGTTGATTTACATACATGGCGGCTATTGGCAACGACTATCCGCTGGTGATTCCTTATTCAACGCACCCGATGCAATATCGCATGGAATTTCTCTTCACGCCGTGGAATACACGCTTGCTCCTCATGCGTCGGTGGAAGAGATTGTCCAAGAATGCATTGCGGACGTCCTAAAGGTCATCAAAGAATTGCAGCCATCACGCGTTGTCGTTGCGGGATGTAGTGCAGGTGCGCATCTTTCGGCAATGTGTGCACGTCATTCAGAGATACAGCCCCGAATTGATGGAGTTGCTCTTCTCAGTGGCATTTATGACGTTCAACCAATTGTTCGTACGCCAACAAATGATCCATTGCATCTCACTCTCGAATCGGCTCGTGATATCAGTCCGCAACTTTTGCGGGCAGTGACTCCGCCTGAACGCGCATTATTGGCGGTGGGGCAACATGAATCCAGCGAATTCATCAGACAAAACGCCGCATACGGAGAGTTATTGAGAGAAAATGGTTCAGATGTCTCGATCTCCGTGGTGCCAGATCGCGACCATTTCAACTTGCCCTATGACTTATTGAGGTCGGGCACCCTCGTGGGAGACTGGGTTCTAAACGTGTTGAAAGGAAAAGAGAGATGAGCTTCACCGAAGCACGACAACAAGCACAGACGTTGGATGCGCAAGATTCACTCTCTCATCTGCGTCAGCACTTTGACATTCCAGAAGGAACGTTGTACTTCGATGGAAACTCTCTCGGACCGCTTACCTTCGCATCGCGCGAGGCATTGCATCGCACTATTGAGTTTGAATGGCGCGAGCGTTTGATTCGTTCGTGGAATGAAGACTGGCTAGCAATGCCGGCGCGAATCGGAAACCAAATTGCTCCGCTCATTGGTGCTACGCCCGACACTGTTATTTCTGCAGACAACACTTCAATCAATCTCAGTAAAGCACTTCATGCCGCGGTTGCGTTACGTCCAGGTCGCACGGACATTGTCATTGACATCAATAATTTTCCAACGGATATTTACATTGCGCAAAGTGTTGCCGATCAACACGGGTTGACTTTGAAGGCAGTCCCAGCAGACGACATCATTTCAACAATTTCGTCATCGACGGCAGTGGTGACTGCAACGCATGTTGATTATCGAAGCGCACACATTCTTAATGCTGCTGCAATCACTGCTGCTGCGCATCAGCATGGTGCACTCATGGTGTGGGACCTCGCCCACACTGCGGGTGCAGTGCCCATTGATCTCACCGCACTCGACGCCGACTTCGCAGTGGGATGTGGCTACAAGTATCTAAATGGTGGGCCCGGCGCACCCGCATTTATTTACGCAGCACCTCGACTTCTTGAGGATGCGGGGCAGCCACTTCAGGGTTGGTGGGGCCATGCAGAACCGTTTGAGTTTGAAGTTGACTACCGCCCCGCTCCCGGTATCTCGCGTTTCCTCACCGGGACTGCCAACGTCCTCAGCATGAAGTCATTGGAAGCGGCGCTTTCGGTCTTCTCTGAAGTCACAATCGCACAATTGCGGGCAAAGAGCGTGGGGCTCACGTCGTTTTTCATTGAATTGTTCGATCAACACCTTGCTGCGAAAGGCTTCACATTGGCAAGTCCACGGGACGCACAAGTGCGCGGAAGCCATGTGGCGTTTGGGTTTGCGGGCGGCAAGGCCCTGGTGGAGTCCATGGCATCCCAGGGCCTCATCGCTGATTTCCGCCCGCCAGACCTCATGAGGTTCGGTTTCGCACCTCTTTATAACTCATATTCAGACGTCGTCAACCTGGCAGAACATCTCTCTAACCATTGAGTTAGGCCACTAATACAGGTAGTTTTTCCCTACTACCCAGTAACGGCGGATTCCCGCCATTCATTCCTTAAAAGGGGAAAACACATGAAGAAGAGTGTGCTGCGCGTTGGCGCAACATTGCTCGCATTGTCACTCGTAGGCGTTGCCTGCGGTGGCAGTGACGAAGCTTCCGGCAACGGTTGTGAAGGTGAGTTGAAGATTGCATTCTTCGGCGCATTGACAGGCGATGCAGGAAACCTCGGCATCAACATCAAGAAGGGTTTGGACTTCGCAGTTGCTGAACACAACGAAGCGAATCCAGACAACCAGATTGCCGTTGAGGCTTATGACTCACAAGGTGACCCAGACCAGGCTCCTGCACTTGCCGACAAGGCAATTGCAGATCCATGTGTTGTGGGCATCGTTGGACCTGCATTCTCTGGTGAGTCTGCAGCAGTTAACCCGAAGTTTGAAGAAGCAGGATTGCCAATCATTACTCCTTCGGCAACGAACCCAGCATTGTCAACGAACGGTTGGGACATCTTCCACCGTGCACTTGCGGGTGACGACAAGCAGGGCCCGGGCGCCGCACAGCGCATCATTGCTGACGGCAAGACAAAGGTCGGCGTTGTCGATGACAACTCTGAATACGGCAAGGGACTTGCTGACATCGTTCAGGAATCACTTGGTGACAAGGCGGTTGAACTTAACAGCCTCGACCCAGAAGCATCGGACTACTCAGCAATCATCACTGCAGCAAAGGACGCAGGCGTTGACGCAGTGTTCTTTGGCGGTTACTACGCAGCAGCAGGAAAGCTTGTTAAGCAGATGGCAGATGCTGGTGTGACAGCACAGTTCTATTCAGGTGACGGAACACTCGACGTTGGTTTCATTGAGGCAGGCGGCCCAGCTGCAGAAGGTGCAATTCTTACCTGCACCTGTGCACCGAAGGACACCAACCCAGAATTCCTGAAGGCATTCCAAGATGCGAACGATGGCGAAGACCCAGCAACCTACGCAGCTGAGGCATACGACGCAGCATCTGTATTCATTGCAGCAATCAAGGACGGCAAGACAACTCGCGCCGACATTCTTGAGTTCATCAATGGATACGACGCAGCTGGTGTAACAAAGCAGCTCAACTGGGACGAAACAGGCGAAGTCACTGGCTCGGCTGTTTACGCATACGAAATCAAGGACGGCGCCATTAAGGGCATCGGACTTATCGAGTAATCCTTCGGGACTACTACGTAGATCAGAAGCAGACGGTCGGGGAACTTTGTTCCTCGACCGTCTGTTCTATCTAGGCTCTACCTACCACGTATCAATCTTGACCTTTAAGAGATTTGGTTTTTCTCATGCCTGATTGGCTCATTATTCGAACTTTCTGGGACCTTACCGTCACCGGTCTGGCGCTTGGTTCCATTTATGCGCTTGTAGCGCTTGGTTACACGTTGGTGTACGGCGTCTTACGCCTCATCAACTTTGCGCACTCCGAAATTTTCATGGTGGGCACATTCGGCTCACTTCTTGCATCGTCGCAGTTCCTGAATATTCCTCTGCTTGAAGATGGCAACTATCCATATCGCACAGGAATGACATTGATTTTCTTCCTTGTCATCATCCTCATTATCGCCATGCTGTTCTCCGGCATTAGCGCCGTGTTGTTAGAACGCGTTGCATATCGTCCACTACGTGGAAACGGAGAGGGAGTCGGAGCAGTTGTTCTCGCTTTTCTTACCGCATTCATCATCTCGTTGATTTTTCTTGACGACACAAAAACAAATCTCATCGTTGCTTTAGCACTTACGGCGCCAATCTCGTACAGCTATCTGCGGATCTTCAAGCGCGGTCGTCAAGCACCACGTCTTGCCTTCCTCATCTCAGCCATTGGCGCATCGACGGCAATTGCAGAAGCAGTTGGTGTCTGGAGCAAGAATGGCCGCGATCAATATCAAACTGTTCGCATCCTTGAGAAGAAGACATTGTTCAATTTGTTCGGTACCAATGTTCGTATTGACTATGTCATCGTGATTGTGGGCGCCATGTTGATGATGACCGCCCTCACGCTGTTCGTGAATAAGACACGCTTGGGCCGTGGTGTTCGTGCGGTTGCACAAGACGCTGAAACATCACGAATTCTTGGTGTCAACGTGGACATGATCATCATCGTCACGTTCGCCTTGGGTGGCGTCATGGCCGGTGGTGCTGCAATGTTGTTCACATTGGTGTACGACCAGACACGATTCAACATTGGGTTTATTCTCGGCGTGAAGAGCTTCACCGCTGCGGTGCTCGGCGGAATTGGCAACTTGAAGGGTGCTCTTTTGGGTGGCTTGGTGCTTGGTCTCGTGGAGAACTACGGCTCGGCGATTTTCGGTGGCCAGTGGAAAGACGTCATTGCATTCACGGTTCTTCTTGTGGTGCTGATGTTCCGACCCACCGGTCTTCTTGGTGAATCACTTGGAAAGGCGCGTGTATAGAAATGGCTAACGCAATCGTTTCCTCATTCCAGCGTGGCGCAGATTCGTTTGGTGATGCATTTCATCGAATGAACAAGTGGCAGAAATATTCTTTCTACGCCATCGTCATCGTCGCGCTGTATCTGGCTCCGTTCTGGCCAGACATTCCAGTGCTTGGACAAATCATCGATACACCAGGAACTCAGTTCTCCACAGTTCTGAACGACCAGGTCATCATCTTTGTGTTGGTGGCGTTAGGTCTCAACGTGGTGGTGGGTTTAGCCGGACTTCTCGACCTTGGGTATGTCGGTTTCTACGCTGTGGGCGCATATGTCACGGCCATTCTCACGAGTGCCCATGGAAACCTTCCGTGGTTGTTGGCATTGCCCGTTGCGGTGTTGGTGTCAATGGTCTTTGGCGTCGTTCTTGGTGCACCAACGTTGCGTTTACGCGGTGACTATCTCGCCATCGTGACACTTGGTTTCGGCGAGATTATTCGCCTCACTGCAAAGAACATGGATTGGCTCGGTGCAAGCCGCGGCATCAGCAAGATTGGTAAGCCACCCTCAATTCTTGGATTGAAGTTTGGTGTACTCGACCCGAAGCCGTACTACTACCTCGGCCTAACGCTTGTGTTGATTGTGGTGTTCGTGCTTCACCGGCTTGAGTATTCGCGTGTAGGTCGTGCATGGGTGTCTATTCGTGAAGACGAAGACGCAGCCGAGTTGATGGGCGTTAACACCTTCAAGTTCAAACTATGGGCTTTCACCATTGGCGCAGCCGTTGGTGGTTTGGCCGGTGTGCATTACGCAGGCAAAGTGGGATTCATTAACCCCGACAACTTCCCATTGCAGTTGTCCATTTTGTTTTTGGCGGCAGTAGTTCTCGGAGGCTCCGGCAATATGTACGGCGCCATCCTTGGTGGAGTTCTTGTTGCATACGTGCCAGAGCGTCTCCGTAACTTTGCCGACAAGCGCGTCTTCGTGTTTGGTGTTGTTCTTGTATTGATGATGGTGTTCCGCCCTGAGGGAATTCTTCCAAAGCGTGTGGGAGATGAACACAAGAAGCGAACTACATCCACGAGCGCAGAGGAGGTGGCGTCATGAGCGAAGTTCTCCTTGACTTCAACAACGTCACAATGCAATTTGGTGGTGTGACCGCACTCAGCGAAGTCACGCTGCAAATTCAACGCGGCGAAATTCTCGGCCTCATCGGACCAAACGGTGCTGGAAAGACGACATGCTTCAACGTGATGACTGGTGTGTATTCACCAACAATCGGAAGCGTTACTTTCAATGGCCAGTCTGTGACTGGTTTGAAGCGTCACCACATCACCAAGGCCGGCATCGCAAGAACATTCCAAAACATTCGCTTGTTCTCACAGATGACAGCACTTGAAAATGTCATGGTGGGCGCCGACGCACGTAAGAAGTCGTCTGTCGGTGGTGCAATTTTGCGCACGCCTCGTCAGCGTCGCGAGGAAAACGAAGCACGTGAGCGCTCTATGGAGCTGTTGACGTTCATGGGTATTGCAGACCGCGCAAACAACGCTGCACGCAATCTTCCATACGGATATCAGCGTCGATTGGAGATTGCACGCGCCTTGGCAACCGAGCCTCAACTGTTGTGCTTAGACGAGCCCGCTGCCGGATTCAACCCTGCTGAGAAACAAGAACTGAACGAACTGATTCTGAAGATTCGTGAACAGGGCTACACGGTGTTGTTGATTGAGCACGACATGAACGTTGTGATGAAAGTCAGTGACCGCGTTGCGGTTCTTGACTTCGGCAAGAAGATTGCCGACGGTAAACCAGACGATGTTCGCAATAACCCAGACGTGATTGCGGCTTACTTAGGAGTGGACGACAATGCTTCTTGAGGTTTCAGATCTCCACGTGTTCTACGGACGTATCGAAGCGTTGAAGGGAATTTCCTTTGGCGTTGGCGAGGGCGAAATCACCACGTTGATTGGTGCAAACGGTGCCGGCAAAACCACCACCATGCGCACCATCTCGGGTGTTCGTACGGTTACTCAGGGTTCAGTGAAGTTCGACGGCCAAGACATCACAAAGATGGCTCCGCATGAACGCGTGAAGTTGGGAATCTGCCAGGCCCCAGAAGGTCGTGGAATTTTCCCCGGCATGACCGTGCGAGAGAATTTGGAAATGGGCACGTATGTGCGCGGGGGAGACGCTGCTCAAAAGGCGGCCGACCTCGCACACGTGTTCCATCTCTTCCCACGTTTGGAAGAGCGAATCTCACAGCTAGGTGGAACTCTCTCCGGTGGTGAGCAGCAGATGTTGGCAATTGGTCGCGCATTGATGAGCCGTCCTCGTTTGCTGTTGCTGGATGAACCTTCAATGGGTCTTGCGCCAATGTTGATTGCGCAGATTTTTGAGATCATCAAGCAAATCAACTCAGAGGGCATCTCTGTGTTGCTGGTGGAGCAGAACGCAACTCAAGCGCTTCGCGTGGCCCATCGTGGCTACGTTCTCGAGACTGGTTACGTGGTGAAAGATGGCTCTGGTCACGACCTGCTGGAAGACCCCGCAGTGCGCGCTGCCTACCTTGGTGGCTAGCGGACACAGCCCTCAAAAATTCATCTGCCTGTTCACCTCTCGTTCACCTTCTCGTCTTTTGGGGTACAGGTAGCACTGGGAAACTTTCTTCGTGCAAACGTTGGAAACCCCTCCAGATCAGCGCGAGATTCGGGCGTACTTCACCCCCGTTGACAAGGTATTCCGCGGTTTCGTGTCAACTGCGGCTTTGTTTTCGCTGGCGGTCCTTGTCTTAATCGCAGCGTTCTTGTTGTATCGCGGTTTTGAAATTTTTTCTGATTTCGGTATGAAGTTTCTCACCACCTCGAAGTGGGAAATCTTGAATCCCGAAGACGCATCAACTGCAACATTTGGAATCGCAGCCATGTTGGTGGGCTCTGTTATCACCGCAACAATTGCCATCGTCATCGCTGTTCCGTTTGCGATGGCAGCCGCGCTGTTCATTGAGTATTACTCGCCAAAGTTTCTTCGTACTGCTCTCACAGCACTTCTCGATTTGGTAGCGGCGATTCCTTCAGTCATCTACGGTATTTGGGGATATGTGGTGTTGTTGCCATTGGTGGAAGATTGGTCCGCCACTCTCAACAAATACCTCGACTGGATTCCCATTTTTTCCGTGCGAACACCCATCTTCGGGCGCTCGCCATTTCTCGCAGGTCTGTTGTTGTCCATCATGATTCTGCCCATCGTGACGTCAGTGGCTCGTGAGGTGTACAGCCAGGCACCGCGTGAACTGGTGGATGCCACATACGCACTCGGCGGTACGAAATGGGGCGGCATCAAGACAGTCGTCTTGCCGTTTGGACGAAGCGGTCTCGTTGGTGGAGCAATGCTTGGCCTTGGTCGTGCACTTGGCGAAACCGTTGCGGTGTATCTCACCTTGAACCTTGTGTTTGAAGTCAACTTCAAGATTCTTGCTTCAGCCGGCGGAAACGTTGCGTCGTTGATTGCTACAAAGTTTGGCGAGGCATCGGCATATGAAATCAAGGGCCTTATGGCTGCCGGACTCGTTCTGTTCCTTGTCACTCTCGCCGTGAACTTCATGGCCACTGTGATTGTTAATCGTGCGAGGAAAATCGTATGACCACCTATCAGTACACAGATGTAGTGCCAGCTCCGCGTCGTCCGTGGGATCATTCGCGAAGCACCATGATTCGCACGGTCACTCTCATTGTGCTCGCAGGGCTATTCGGATCTCTGCTCAACAAGTTCACAGGCCTTAGCGGATTCTTGGGATGGTACGTGGGGCTTGCGATTGCGGTTCCAGTGATTGCATTCGTCGGTTCGGCCCGCCATGGATGGAACATTGCAAGTGATCGCATTGCAACGTCACTTGTCTCAGTTGCCTTTGCAACAGTTGCGATTCCGTGGGTCTCAATCTTTGTTGAGGTGTATAAAAAGGGATCAAAAGCGTTCCACGCCTCTTATCTCACCGATGACATGAGAATTACCCCATCCAGTGATGCTCTGCAGTACGGCGGAGTCGCACACGCAATTTTGGGGACACTTTTGATGGTGTTAATTGCATCGCTCATTGCGGTGCCGCTTGGAATCTTGGCAGCGGTGTACATCGTTGAAGTGAAAGGTCGATTCGCAAAGATGGTGCGATTCCTCACGCAAGCAATGAGCGGTGTGCCCTCAATTGTTGCCGGTTTGTTTATTTACTCCACAGTGGTGATTTTCTTTGGCGGGTTTAGCGCCATTGCAGGTTCTCTCGCGCTGGTGATTCTCATGTTGCCAACGGTGGCGCGCACATCTGAAGAAGTTCTCAAGATTGTTCCTGACGAATTACGTTCAGCTAGCTATGCACTTGGTGCAACGCAGGCACGCACAACATTCCGCGTGGTATTGCCGACAGTGGCGTCTGGCTTGTTGACTGCTGCCGTCTTGGGAGTTGCACGTGTTGTCGGTGAGACCGCTCCACTCATTCTCACGTCGTCGTATTTTGTTGCCAAGAGCACCAACATCGGCGAACCAATCGCCAGCTTGCCGATTTATATCTTCTCCAGCCTTGGGTTGGGGGATTCAAACGCAACCACACGCGCATGGGGTGGGTCCCTCGTGCTTCTCGGAGTTGTCTTCATTCTGTTCGCCATTGCCCGCACCATCAGCACCCGTTTACGTAGAAAGTAAGTACGTCATGGACAACAACATCAACAACGAAACATCGACTCCAGAAGTCATTGTTCCTTCGGTTCCTGCAGATGCAGGGGTGCTTGAAGATCGCACGCAGCGCAACGCAGGAAATCTTGAAGTGTCACGTCGTGGTGGTCTGGAAGCGGTTGGAGTACATGCCTGGTTCAACAAGCATCACGCACTTGCAGATGTGTCGTTGCACTTTCCAGAGAACACTGTCACCGGATTGATTGGCCCATCAGGCTGCGGTAAGTCCACCTTCTTGCGCCTTCTGAACCGTATGCACGAGTTCATTCCAAAGGCGGCGATGGCTGGCGAAGTCCTCTTTGAAGGAAATGACATTTATGCACAAGGGGTCAACCCGATTGAAATTCGTCGTCGCATTGGCATGGTGTTCCAGAAGGCTAACCCATTTCCCGCAATGAACATTGGCGAGAACGTGATTGCTGGTTTGAAATTGGCTCGCGTCAAAGTCGATGACAAAGATGCTCTCATTGAGGAGTGTCTCACACGTGCCGGCTTGTGGAACGAAGTAAAGGACCGTTTAACGGCCGCTGGTGGATCATTGTCAGGTGGACAGCAGCAGCGCTTGTGCATCGCACGAGCACTGGCGTTGAAGCCAGATGTACTGCTGCTAGACGAGCCATGTTCCGCTCTCGACCCAGGCTCAACGTTGCGCGTTGAAGAGACAATCGTTCAATTGTCTGAATCAATGACCATTGTCATCGTGACGCACAACATGCAGCAAGCCGCACGAGTCTCTGACTACTGCGCTTTCTTCTTGTCAGACGGTGGTCCCGGTCGTCTCGTAGAAGCCGACCTCACCACAAACATTTTCTCGAACCCATCAGATCAGCGCACCGCTGATTATGTGCAGGGTCGATTCGGCTGATTTTTCGTTTACCGATTGTTCACCCAATCATCCTGATGCGTTCAGCGTGAGTCAGGATTGGCGAAAATTACGACTCGTAGTTTCTCAGTGGGAAAGAAACCCAGAAGGAGAAACCCCTATATGAAACTTCGTCGTAAGTTTGCAACAGTTGCAGCAATCGCAGCTCTTGCAAGTGTGGCACCAGTCAGCTCAGCAATTGCTGGCACCGCACTCGGTGGTGGTGGCGCAAGCTTCCTCGCCAACATGATGGACATCTGTGCTGCGCAGTACAACCGCAACCAGACCTACAACCCAAACACTGACACCGTCACATATGCATCCGTTGGTTCAGGAACTGGAAAGACCAACTTCGCAAACGGCACATACAAGTTCGGTGGATCAGAATCAGCCTATTCATCTGGTGCCCCAGCCGGCTTGGTGTACATTCCACTTGTTGGTGGTCCTATCGCAATTGGCTACCGCGTCGATGGTGCAACACCAGCAACTGCACAAGTTCGCCTGACTGGTGAATTGGTTGCGAAGATTTTCGCTGGTCAAATCACCAACTGGAATGACCCAGCAATTGCTGCAGCAAACAAGGCGACAACAGTCAAGAAGAAACTCACCGCAACAAGCACTGGTGTCACCGCATCTGTGAAGAAGGTTGGCACAAAGGTCAACTTCACAGTGAAGATGAACGCAGCTGCTAGGAAGAAGTTTTCTAAGTCAAAAGTTGTGATCACTCGCACTGCACTTGGTGGATCACCAAAGATTGTTCTTTCATCTGCACCGAAGGCAACACTGACACGTTCAATTGCGTATGCAAAGAACACCTTCTACACAGTGAAGGCTGGCAAGACCACCATTGGAATTTTGGCAGTAGAGCAAGTGAAGGACGGCGAGACAATTACTTTCCCGAACTTGGCAATCCGTGTTGCGTACCGCAGCGGTGGCTCTGGTACTACCAACAACTTTGCGAATTACCTCAACAAGTCGTTCCCAAGTATCTGGACCAAGCCAACAAATGACACATTCGGTACAGCGTTCCCAGGAACAGTTCCATCAGATGGTTCCTTCCAGTCGGCCAGCGGTAACGAAGGTGTGTCGAACTATGTTCGCGACAACAACGGTGCAATCACATACGCAGAAATTTCCTTCTTGGAAGAGCGCAATGTGAAGGCCGCTGCCATTCAAAACCCAGGCAAGAAGTTTGTTGCGGCATCACCAGTGTCATCGGCCATTTGGTTTGAGGCTGCAGAAGTGTCAGCAGATGGTCTAGTGACTCAGAACTACACAAACACCGCAGCAGATGCATACCCCATCAACGCAATCTCCTATGGACTTGCATCAAAGACCACCAGCGCAGACAACACCGCAGTGAAGAGCTTCTTCAGCTACTTCATCAGCCAGTGTGCTCCAAAGAATGCTGCTGCAGTCGGGTACACCGCACTGCAGGGTGCAATCCTCACAAAGGCTCAGGCTCAGGTAGCCAAGATCAGCGCAGGCTGATAAATCCACCCCATCAGTTGGAATGGCCCGGTGCATTTGCACCGGGCCATTCTGCGTTTCTCGGGCAGAATGAAGACATGACTGCAATTGAAGTTCGTAACCCCGCTACTGACGAAGTGGTGGGTTCGGTGCCCCGACACTCCATTCAGCAATGTCTAGACGCCGCCACGACGGCGAGATCCGCATTTGGCGCGTGGAAGCGCCGTACGGGTCGTGAACGCGGTGAGATGCTCCGCAAAGCATTTGAAATGATGATGGCAGAGCAGGAACATCTCGCAGAACTCATCGTGAGAGAGAACGGGAAAATACTCAGCGATGCCCGCGCCGAAGTTGCTTATGCCGCTGAATTTTTCCGTTGGTTCAGTGAAGAGGCAGTCCGCATAGATGGCGACTTACGTAAAGCTCCGAATGGCACTAACTGGATTGCGGTCACCAGAGAACCTGTTGGAGTCGCGTTGTGTATCACCCCGTGGAACTTTCCCGCCGCTATGGCCACACGCAAAATTGGCCCCGCACTTGCGGCTGGATGCACGGTGCTATTGAAGCCGGCATCTGAGACACCGCTCACAGCATTCGCAATTGTTGACATTTTGCATCGTTGCGGAGTCCCGCAAGATGTAGTTCAAATTGTTATGCCAGATCCACCCGGCGATGCAGTTCAGTCATTGTTGGAGTCTGGGCTCGTCAACAAGTTGTCGTTTACGGGAAGCACTCGTGTGGGCTCTTTGTTGCTGGCGCAATCCGCCACACGAATTGTGAATTGCTCAATGGAATTAGGCGGCAATGCTCCGTTCATCGTGTGTGAGGATGCGGACA
>Ga0172373_10006301_pt1 | contig 15843 bp, 24 predicted proteins | sample Lak10m_2_FD_114546 | JGI IMG/M metagenome (GOLD analysis project Ga0172373, IMG submission 114546) | Freshwater microbial communities from Kabuno Bay, South-Kivu, Congo - kab_092012_10m | ecosystem: Environmental > Aquatic > Freshwater > Lake | place: Democratic Republic of the Congo...
CTAAGATAGGTGAAATGTACTCAAAGTATCTAAGAGCTTTGACCGGTAAACTTACGGCTTCATTTGTTTGTCATGATATGTTTACGCATTCCGTATTTTTAAGAGATGTGAGCAATAACTACATATTAGCGCAGTATCTTTGCTACGTCTCTGAAATTTATGATAATCAAGGACAATTAGTAGGCGGCGCGCTTGGTGATCCGAAGATGTTTGCACAGTTTACCAACTTCTATGAAGTGTACAAAATGCTGTGCGATAATGCGCTCGAAACAGTACGGCCTACATATAGTTTCACTTCAGGAACGCCCGATGCCTATACGCTCACTATGGTATCTTCAAATCCATATCCGGTACTAGGCACGCCTTCGATTACTTTTGATCAAGATAATACCTATGGCAATTTTAAGATTAAGATGTTTTCTGAAGTGCTTAATCAAGTAACTACTGAAGTAAGCAGCATAACAGGAAGTAGCGATACGACTTCATTCCCAAGCGGAAAGCAAGGTACAAGCGGCGATAATAGCAAAGACTTAAAGATTATGTTTCATAATGCGCCACAGCTTACAAGTAGATCCGCAAACTTAGCATCTTATGCGGATGTGCCATATTCAACGTATATAAAATGGCAAAGAAACACTATCAATAGTGGATATATGCTATATTTCGAGTCAAGCGATATTATCATAGTACCTAAGCCGATTGTAAATGTATTTTTTGGTGGTGAGGATTACGCCGCGCCTACAGATACAAGCCCTTACTCAGACCCTACTACTCAATTGATTTGGAAACAGCAACATGCATACTTGCCTCAAACCATTGCAGATGCTATGGTCTATTTTCTAGGCCGTAAAAAGCAAGCAGAGGCTACGCTAACTACCACATATACAACTGCAAAATTTACAGACGTTGGTAAGCGATGCACAATTGACATAAATGATTACAATACGCTCTTAGAGTCAATATACAACCAAGAAACCGTACTTGCTGTGATTACAAAGCATTCACACAAGATCTATGAAGGCATGGCAGATGTTACATTACGAATCGATGCGGAGTCAGAATGAAATTTAATGAACCCGTAAGGCCTTCAGGAATAGGCCGTAAACAAGTAGCTTTTAGCATGCCGGATTTGCCTAATAGCTTGACAATTGTTGAGCAACAAGATGATATCGAAATAAATAATACTGAAGAAAATCTAGCCGTACTTGCACAAGCGAACGCTCATTCACGGGTTATTGCTTACAGCGCGGCAAGCTCTGCAATGTCGAATAATCAGAATGAAATTTGGGGTATTCGAGGCGTTGCTGACTTCACTACTGATACCAATGGATACGGATATGTCAAGTGGGATCATTCAGGTACTAAATACCGATATGCAACCCCGCAAATCAATAACCCATTCATGTATGTCGATACTGAAGACCCCGCTAAGATTAGAGTAAATAGACCGGGCTGGTATCTTGTCGATGCTATGGTCGTAGTGGAAAACTACAAATACTCGCAAGATTATCGCATGGATATTTTGCTTGATGATACTGAAATAATTGTGGTAGGTTTTGATGCGGTGCATACGAATCAATACCCTACTATGCGAGTCAATGCAATAGTACCGGTGCCAGCCGTGGTGACCGACATAACTCCGACAAGTACAAGCTATTTTAGAGTGCGTTGGTACGGATCCGGTATAAGCACAGCTACAACAATCGAAGCCGATGGCTTTATTCATGCAATTTGGCTTAAGCCTTGGGAAGCCGATGAAACACACGCAACTACATAACAGGATAACTCATGGAATTTTACACCGGTAAAACAGGACAAGACCGCTCGCTTCAAGCTATCGACTTCGGAACGCTCGATACTGCGGCCTACGCGGCTAATGATATACTAACTTCAGGTGCAGTCGCTATCGACTCTGCACGCTTTTTAGGCTTCTCTGGAACGCTTGAGCGTATCTTATTGAAAGAGACCTCTTCAGGCACTCTTCAAAAGCCTGCTATGCGCCTTTGGTTTTTTGGCTCTGCTATCTCACCAGCCACGCAAAACGCCGCACAAGCCTTCACAAGCGCACAATTTGATGTGCTTGTCGGTTATGTAGATGTTGCCGAAGCAGACTGGATCAACGGAGCTTCAGGCGTATGCACGTTGCAACTTACACCCAACTTGCCATACGTATGCCAAAGCACAAGCCGAACTCTCTACATGGTGCCAGAAATCAAGGATGCTAATACATTCGCAAGCGGTACGACCATCAAAGGCCAAATCGTATTAAGGCGCGACTAATGAACATACGCATAACCGATCCATTCGATGAAGAGCGTATCCGTAAGTTCGCCGCTTTGAAACGGCTACCTATCACAAAGGCCGTAGGTGAGGCCGTACGGCTCGCTGAAGAGTCGATAATGCTTCAAGGTAAAGTAGCAAGCCTTCAGTTCCTTATCAAAGCTCTACGCGAAGAGTATGCAAAAAAAAACCCGCTTATCAGGTAAGATAGCGGGCTTGCTTGGGGGGGAGGCAGGCGGCTGTGATAGGCCGCTGAATGCAATATAACTACCCCGCGCTTGTTATCCAAATAAAAAAGGCGATCTCCCCGAGATCGCCATACGCCCCAAACCGACATAAGTATTAGTGCAACCGCAGTTAAGGTTGCATCGCAAAATACCTATCTTTGTTAAATGTACCAAATTAAAATAATAAAAAAGAGCGGCTCCAATTACGGATGCGCCGTAGCATCGCTATCTGCAGTTATTTCACTAGCCGAACTCACCAGCGTAAGTGAAATTATTTTATTTGCCATAACTCCACGTGAATACAAGCACTTACAGAGCTTGCACCTACCCGTAAAAATAAAAATATCACGATAAATAAAAAAAAAGTTTGCATTGCTTTTGTTTTGTTCGTAAGTTCGCACCGTAATCAACAACACACAAACAAACGGAGAACGGCATGAAACTCTACAGGCTTTACAAAACAAGAGAAGAGGCGCAAAAAGACGCGCCCAAAGGATCAAAAGTGGTCGCATATCGTGACCGGTTTATTATAGTCGCAAAAAACTTTGCACTTGTTAACTTCGGAATCGCAGTCGGTACTATTCTCACTTATATCGGAGGTAAGATATGAAGACCCGCGAAGAGTTGTTATTTGATATTCAGAACGAACCTACGGTATTTGAATCATTTGAAGAGGCTCGCAATTTTGCACTCAAAATGAGCAACTACTACGACCTGCAGAATGAAATCGAGCACGCTTTTACTAAGTATTATGTAATTTTTACGGAGATCGACAATGGATAAGGACAGAGAGTATTATTTGCTTCATCATTTTTACACTACCGATCCAGATGAAGCCAGAGAATTTGCGAAAAAAGTCGCATTAGAGCATCAAGTAAATTTTAGTATCTATAATGATGAAGAGTCGGATATACTTACCATTGAATTTAACGACAAAAAGCGAGGCATACTATGGCCTGCTACTTTAGCACTACTCGGCTTTTGGATTATGACACAATTTGAGATATACACACTCGGCGAGGTTATTAGATGAGAGAATGGCTAACTATCCGAGAGGCCTCGGAGATATTCGGACTTTCAATGCGATACCTTCACTACCTAGCACGCGGAAGACCTGAAACAGATGAAAGAAACGCGAAGCCGCCTGTACTTCGCAAAATAAAAGAAATAGCATACGGGCAAAAGTCAATGTATTTACTTAATTACAAAGAGCTTAAAAAGCTCATGGGAGGCAAAGATGAGATTGATTCAACAAACAGATGACATGCACGTGCTCGGACTTAACGTGCTTTTTTACGGCGATCCTGGCATAGGCAAAACTACACTAGCCTTTACCGCGCCTAATCCTTTACTGCTTGACTTCGACCGCGGAGTGCACCGCGCTTCGCATCGCAAGAACGCCTTGCAGTTTGACTCATGGCAAGATGTGATCGATAGCAAGCTCGAACTTGATAAGCTGATTACTCAACACGATAGCATTATCATTGACACAGCCGGAACGGTTATTGAAGCTATGCAAGCCTATCTAGTGAAATCAAACCCCTCGCTCCTTCGCAATGGCATAAAATTATGGGGAGAGACTAAGCGATTATTCCAAGAGTTTTTCTTGCCTCTCAAATTAAGTGGTAAGAATGTGATCTTCATCGCACATGCAAAAGAGAAAGAGGAAGGCGATGTACGGATTAAGCGCCCGCTTATACCGGGATCAAGTTACGACCTACTTATGCAAGCATGCGATCTTGTCGGCTACTATACCACTATCGGTAATCAGCGAGTTTTGACCTTCGACCTATCCGACACCATAACCGCTAAGAACTGCGCAGAGATTGCACCAGTGTATATCGGAGGCCTTCATCAAATGACTACGCAATTAACCGACATCATTACTCACACTAAGACCGCGATCGCAAAGCGCTCTAAAGAGCAAGAAGAAGCCATTGCACTCGTAGGTGAGTGGGTAAAGAAAGCCGAAGGCGCAAAAGATGCTAATAAGTTTGTCGCTGAACTAGGCAAGGCAGGTTTAGGTGATGCAGTGAAGCGCGCGGTTTGGGCTGGAGTGGTTACTACATTCGGAGCGCGTGGCTTGGCATGGAATAGTGAAACTAAACAATTTGAGGATAAGAAAAATGTTTGATTTTCTAACAAAACTATTCCGCAAAAGCGGACATCGTAAAGCTCCCCGCTTTGTGTTTCCTGAAGACAAAGTATTCAAAGGCATCAAGGTAAAAGTAGTGACCTACAACCTTATTAGAGATTATGCGCAAAGACATAATCGCTCGATGGCTACCGTAGTTTATATTGCAATGAATCACTTACTCTTATTGGAGAAAAACTATGCGAAGGATATTAACGAGTCTAATTGAGTTTATTATTTTATCACTCGCCGTATGTGCAGGCGTTCTGCTTGCTTTATGGCTACTCGTGGAGTTGTTATGAGCAAATTAGTTAGGCTTCCGGATTATTACTATGAAGGTTATGTGCTAATGAATGCGAATGAAGACATCATAGACTATACTCATTTTTGGAGCATTGCGCTTCATTGGTACGAATACGGCGCTAGCGGTCGCAAAATTGCTAAGATAATTATTTATGATCAGGAGGAAGTATAATGGAATGGATTGAACTTGATATGTACAACCGCCCTTTAGGTTATGCGGTTATGAAAGAAATAGAACCTGAAGGCACGATAAAGCTCGTAGTCGGCGAGTTCGATGAGAGCGGCTTTCTTGCACTTAATTATGATGAGAGCTGGGCTTTTGAGTTCCAGCCGTTTAGCAAATACTACTATAAACCTTTGGAGGTTTGACCATGACACGCACGGTATTAGGAGAGCTTATTTACAAAATGCCTATCTCTTACGGTGGAGAGGTAGGCTTGCTTACCGCGAATCAAGTAGTCGATCTTTTTCAACGTGAACTTGAGGACTTGATAGTAAACGAAAAGGCGCAAATTATGCGAGCGTTCGAAGATGGTCGCAAGCTTGGTGAAGTTTGCACAAGCGAGGCGTATTATACACTTAAGTATGAGAGGAGGTAGGATATGGTAATTATTTATATGATTGTTTTCAGCGTTTTGTTTTGCATTCCTTTTTTGGCTATGAGTTACTTATTTAATCTGAACTATCTTTTTTTTGAAGGATATTTTACCGGAATGGGTACTTTTTTTGGTTGGGCGTTTTATCATTACATTCAGAAAAAAAAGGCTGGTGAGTATGATCAAAATTAGTGCAACCCAGCTCGAGAGCTACCGCCGTATCTTAGACGGCACGCTCTCTACAGAGCAGTTCGAGCGCCAGCTCTTACGGCTTGACCCGCCTAATGAAATGATGAGTAAAGGCATAGCATTCCATGAAATGATGCAAACCGAAGACCCGACGCCATTTGAAGGCATGTTTTCAAGCGATTGCATCGCCGAGGCGCGCTCTAAAATGGATTACCGCTCCAAAGTATTCGAGTACAAAGTTCGCCGCGTATATCGCACTCAATTCGGTGATATATCCGTAACCGGTGTAGCCGACCAACTACTCGGACTCGATGTCGTAGAGATTAAAACCAAGTACAGCCCAATATCATACGATGCCTATGCTGATTCAATGCAATGGAGAGTGTATTGTGAGCTTTTTGCTGCAAAGTTTGTAACCTATAAGGTCTTCGAGTTCGCCGATGTAGAAGCCGATGACTTCAAAAATTATCAGCAGTTCACTTTTGCGCGCCCCGCTTACAATGATGCAAAAGTATTCGATATGATTCACTTTTTACATGAGTATATCACGATTCGAGGGCTCGATCAAGAGCCGGTATTGCAGATGAGTCAAGGAGTTTTAGCATGAGATATTCTGAAATTTTACGAAAAGAACGCGAAATGCTTGCAAAGACTGCTATCGCACCTGAACCCGTGGAAGTTGAAAAACCTATGAGTAAAAAAGAGTTTAGAGAGCTATTCGGTATTAAAGTGCAAAAGCGTGTATTAAAGAATGTTATCAACCATAAACAAAAATCTAGAGGCACCTACCTCCAAAGCTTGTCAGATAGAGTCGATAGCATGAAGCATCGCAAGCATGTGTACTTACCAGCGCCTATTCACCTTTATATCGAAGACAAAGCAAAAGAGATGGGAATAGCAAAAGCAGATCTAGTGAGAAGAGCTATTATGAACTATATTGAATGGTGTGAAAAATGACATATAAGGAGTTTATTGAGAGCAAAAAACATAGCTCGATAGATTATGGCATAGATACTTCATTTTTACCCGATGACATGTTTGACTATCAAAAGCATGTAGCCGAATATGCAATTAAAAAAGGTAGATGCGCGGTATTTTTAGATACAGGATTAGGAAAGACCATTTTAGAGCTTACAATTGCAGTAAACTATTCAAGAAAAACAAATAAGCCGGTACTGATTATAACACCGCTTGCAGTCGCTTTTCAATTTATTAAAGAAGCTGAAAAGTTTGGAATCGATGACATAGAATATAGCAAAGATGGTAACTTCAAAACAAAAATAGTAGTCTGCAATTATGAGCGTTTAGAAAACTTCAGCTCTAACGACTTCGACTGTGTTATTCTTGATGAAAGCTCTATCTTGAAAAACTTTGAAGGTGCTACAAAAAATGCTATTACAGCATTCCTAAAAAAAGTCAAGTATCGATTCCTATTCACTGCGACTCCAAGCCCGAATGACTACATAGAATTAGGCACAAGCTCCGAAGCTCTTGGATATCTTGGCTATATGGATATGCTTACAAAGTTTTTCAAAAATAATCAAAACAATGTAGCCAAGTTATCACAAATAAGCAAAGCAAGGCAGGGCGAAGAGTGGTATCTAAAAGCTCATGCAGAGCAAGACTTTTGGCGATGGATATCATCTTGGTCAATATCAATGCGAAAGCCTTCGGACTTTGGATTCAGTGATGAGCGGCATATTTTGCCTGAACTTATCGAGAATGTTACGATAATAGAAAATACTGATCCGCTCGCTATCGATGGTCAAAATACAATGTTTGCTATGCCCGCTACAGGATTCAAAGAGATAAAAGCTGAAGTAAGAGCTACCCTAGAAATGCGATGCCATAAAGCAGTTGAGAAAGCAAAAGATCATGAGTGCTCTGTTTACTGGGTTAATCTTAATGATGAAGCGGATTTAATCGGAGAACTCGACAAAAGTACAGTCGAAGTCAAAGGCAATATGAATATAGATAAAAAAGAGGAAATACTTTTAGGATTTAGCGCTGGTGATATTAAGAAACTAATTACAAAAACATCTATTACCGCTTTTGGTCTTAACTGGCAGCACTGCAATCATACGACATACTTTCCTACTTATTCATACGAGCAATACTATCAAGCTATACGACGCTTTTGGAGATTCGGGCAAAAGAAACCAGTAACAGTAGATCTTATTTTATCGGATGGTCAGACTAAGGTAATGGAAAGTCTTTTGATAAAAAAAGATCGTGCTATTCAAATGTTCGATAATCTAACAAAGCAAACATCTCAAGACTTCAAAATAGAAAACAAAGAATTTAATAAACCAATTACCCTACCGAGTTTCTTATGATTAAAGATCAAGTAATAACCGAAAATTATGCAATCTATAATAGTGATTGCATGTATGTACTACCAACTTTGTCAAATAATAGCATAGATCTCTCAGTCTATTCTCCACCATTCGCAGGGCTATACAATTATTCATCTCATGAGAATGATTTTAGTAATTGTGAAAGTCGCGAGCAGTTCCTAGAACAATACGAATTTTTAGTTCAGGAAATAGCACGAGTAACTAAGCCCGGTCGTATTACTGCAGTGCATTGTACAGATGTATTTGATAACAGATGCTATCTATGGGATTTTCCACATGAAATAATTAGGATTCATGAAAAACACGGATTCCACTATCGCAACCGTATAACTATTTGGAAAGAGCCGCTAAAAGTTCGCATGCGTACAATGGTGCAATCTTTAATGCATAAATTTATCGTCGAAGACTCTACAAAGTGTTTCACTGCGATGCCGGATTATGTTTTGATATTTACTAAGTCAGGAGATAATCAAGTACCAGTTACGCATCCATATGGACTCACTGAATACTTTGGAGATACGCCATTCTTAGAAGCTCATAAAGAAACATACGGTAACTACAAAGACTTTGTCAAAAAATGGAAAGACTATGACGGCGATCCTTCAGGAAATAAGCTTTCTCATCTTACATGGCAAAGATATGCTAGTTCCGTTTGGGATGATATTCGTATAGATAATGTTTTGCCGTTTAGAGACTCAAAAGATGAAGATGACGAGAAACATGTTCACCCTCTTCAACTTGATGTAATCGATAGAATAGTAGAACTTTATTCCAATCCAAAAGAGGTCGTATTAACTCCTTTTATGGGAGTTGGTTCTGAAGTGTATAGCCCCGTTTCACTTGGTCGTAAAGCTATCGGAATAGAGCTGAAAGAAAGCTATTTCAAGCAAACTATCTTAAATTTGAAAGAGGCGGGCAAAAGATTCGAAGACAAAGTACAAGAGGAGATATTCTCATGAGTTCACGATCAGAACAACTACGATTAGAACGCGAGCGGATTGAAAAGTGTATAAAACCTAAAAAAAAGATTAAGAATCGTATCGATCTTATGATTCCAGATATAACAAAAAGTTCAGGAAAGTATATCAAAAGATCCTACGGACTCGACTTTGATAATCCTGCAAAACTTTTGCCAAAATTAGAAGCCATGATACTTAAAGAATTTGCAGTTCTGGAATATACGCTTAAAACAAAACTCAGATATCAAGAGATAATTCAAGCGAAGCGAATGTTTATATTCTTTGCTACTACTTATCTAAATTTACCGAGCTCTACAATTGCAAAGTATCTCAATATGGAACGATCCACGCTATCCTATCATGTGCACTGCTGTATAGATGAGATTGATTATTATAAAAAGTTTAGAGTTATTGCAGATAAAATTGATGCATATCTTTATGAGATAGCCGATAGAGTCTCAGTGCAAAGACCTGTAAGACCCGGACCTACTTTACAAATTGAGGAGGTGGAAGCATGAAATGGACAAAACTCGAATACGGCGAATGGCCGAAAGGTGAGATCGTGATGAGGATAAATGATAATGACTTTATTTATTATGTAATCGGCGAATTTGTGACATGGGACTTTAGAGGAGTATATTTTATGAAAACGCAAGATGGAAAACATACTAAATTAACAATCGATTCAATCTACGACCTTAAACTTTACTACATAGTACTTAAGGAGATAGAGATGCTATGAATAACTATGACAAGCAAAGCCTAGATGAGCTTGCACAATCATTCACTAACATCGGGCAAAAATTATGCGGCTTCCTGCAATCGGCCATATCTATGACCTCGCGGCTGATAACAACCGCAACCCATTGGCTACGCTCCCTCTTTCGCAACAACTCAAGATAGAGAAAGAGATACTCTCTGGCAATAGGCCAAAGAAGCCACGCGGTAAGATTAAGCGCCTAACTAATGCTCAACTTTATTACATCGCCGAGCGCGCGGCTGAGATAACAGCCCGCGCTTATGGCCTCGAACCTTACGCAGTTTTTACTCAACAAGGATTCCCAAGATACCTCGCGATTACTCTTTGCTATATTCATAATGGTTTTACTAAAAAAGATTGCAGTTTTATTTTTAACTGCAATCATAAAACTCCTATCTTAGCCGCCCGCGCTGTCGAAGACCGCGCCATCATAGACCCTGACTTCCGAACGCTTTACAGAACCCTAATCAAAGAGAGTAAGCATGAGTAATGTTATCACACTTTTTGCGAATGCAGAGGCCACGCGCCCGCAAGAGCTAATAGAATTTAATGAGTACCTATACCTAATCAAAAACGGCCACTGGCAAGATGAAGTAATTAACTTCAGAACTATCCAAGATCCAGAAGAGCGCAAAGCCGCAAAGCGTAAAATAATTGCAGTAACTCCAAGCGGTGAGTTTACCGGGCGCGGACAAGCAGGCCTCAAGAAACACAGCGGCCTAATCTGCATTGATGTAGATGATAAAGATAATGACAATCTTTTTGATAAAGTTAAAGGGCTCAAAAACGATCCCTTTGTCTATGCCTATCATCAATCACTCGGAGGGCTCGGATATGCTATCTATTTCAGGATCGAACCGACAAAGCACTTAGAAGCCTACCTCGCGCTTGAAAAATACCTCGGAGATACTTACCACCTGATAGCCGATAAAGCATGTAAAGATGTGACGCGCCTGCGCTTTGTATCTTTCGACCCGTTCCTGTATCTCAATGCCAAAGATACACCGGTATTTAAAAAGTACCTCAAAAAAGAGGAGCGCGTCGCTTCGCATGTTATCCATGCTCATACCTCAAAGGATATGGAGTATATCATTAGCCAAATCCGAAGCCGCCGTATTGATTTAACCGGTTCCTATCACGATTGGATTCAAATCGGCTTCGCACTCGCAGATCACTACGGCGAAGGTGGCCGCGATTACTTCCACGCGATAAGCGAAATCCACCCAGAGTACAACGCGCAAAGTACAGATGCGAAGTACGATAACTTCTTGAAAACAAACGACGGTAGCGTAGGTATCGCGACGCTATTCTTTAAGTGTAAAGAGCACGGTATTAAGTTCCAAACCAAAGAAACGCAATTCTTAGAAAATACTGCTATCGTACTTGAAAAGACTAATAAAGATAAAACCACTACAACTGAAAAAAGGCTTATTAAGATTGCAGAGCAAGAAGGTATATCAAGCGAATTAGCAAAAGAGGTATTTGAACAACTTAGTGGACATAATCTTGACGATGCAAAGATAAAACGCGAAGAGAATGTTATCCCCCTCATCAAGGCCGCCCTCGAAGCCTATGACATCAAAAAGAACGAAGTAACTCAAGAGATCGAGTACAAAGGCAAGCCGATGACCACAAGCAATCTCAATACGATCTGGAGCGAGATTGCAACCGCTCTAGGCACGAAATGCACTCAGTCTCATGTGGATTCACTGATCCACAATGATAACACTCGCACTTACAATCCGTTCTTAGATTTCTTTGAACGCTATCAAGATCGCGAGATCAAACATGGCACCATTGACCGGCTCATAAATACCGTAACCGCACGGCATATAATAAGCGAAAACGGCGATGTAGTTGACCTAGGGCCTATGATTACTCAAATCTTTATACGCAAGTGGATCATTAGCCTAATAGCTTCAATGCACGGAACTTATTCGCTCCTTATCCTAGTGCTTTGCGGTGAGCAAGGCATAGGAAAGACTAACTTCTTCAGGCGGCTACTTCCTGAAGAGCTTCGGAACTACTACGGTGAGTCTAAACTTGATCGAGGCAAAGATGATGAAATCCTAATGTGCAGAAAGCTGATACTATGCGATGATGAGTTCTCCGGTAAGTCAAAACTTGAGTATAAACACCTTAAGCAATACGCCTCGACTCAATTCTTTAATCTTAGGCAACCATATAGCCGAAAGTTTGAGGATTACAGGCGATACGCCGTGCTCTGCGGTACTTCAAATGAGAATGAGATAATTAACGATCCGACCGGCAACCGCCGGATTATTCCGATTAACCTTATTAGCATAAACTGGCAGGATTACGAAAAGATAGATAAGATAGATTTACTCATGGAAGCCTATTACATCTGGAAAACCGAAGGCGATAGCTCTTGGCAACTCAACAAAGGCGAAATCACTCAGCTCTCAATGTCAAGCGCTGACAATGAGCAAGTAGATACAGCCGCCGAGGCACTCGATGTGGTATTCGAAAAACCGACCGCTTCCGAAGGCACTTGGATGACTGCAACCGAGGTACGAGATAAGATCCTGAAGCATCTGGAGGTTAAATTTGCGGAAAACAGGCTCGGCATCGCTCTCGGTAAAGCGGGCTTCGAGAAAAAGAAAAAGAAGTACAATGACATCCCCAGAACGGTCTATCGCGTCAAGGTTCGCAAGCGTTTCGACACTTATGGCGATTATTCGCAAAATTCCGACTGAGGTAGGTAGTAAGATCTCGTAAAAATGTGCCCTCGTGTATCCTATATATGTATGTGCGTGTGTGTGCGTGTGTGTGTGCATGTGTATATATATAAAGTATATATAATATTATATTATCTTACTACCTTCGCTGTAAACAATTGAATTTTAATAAACTTACGCGGTAGCAAGTTCTCGAAAGAACCGACTACCGAACCGACTACCTACTACCTATGAATTTACGACCATACCAACTAAAGGCAATTGATAAACTCCGAGCCGCTTTTGCTCAAGGCCATAAGCGAGTGATACTTTGCGCTCCGACCGGAGCGGGTAAAACGGTGATGTTCTCGGCTATTGCTCATGGCGCTATGCAAAAGGGTAAGCGAGTCATGATCATAACCGACCGAGGCGAGCTTCTTTGGCAGGCGGGCGGGGCGCTTAATAACCTTGCCATAGTACCGGAACTGATAACAGCCGAGACCTCGCGAATCAATGCGAGTCAGCGTATTTTTGTGGCTATGATAGAGACTATCTACCGCCGAAGAGAGCAACGAGACTACAAGTCACTACTTGAGAGCGTGGATTTATTCATATTTGATGAGTGCCATAAGCGAACATTCGACAAGCTACTTCCCTACTTGCCAGAGTCCGCTCTTGTGCTTGGAGCGACGGCTACCCCATGGAGAGAGGGTAAGGGAACCACCTTGAGTGATGTCTATACGGCTATGGTCGAGGCATCTACCATACCAAGCCTGATCCATGAGGGCTACCTTGCGAAGCCCTCGTATTACTCGGTTCCGATAGATCTTAGCCAAGTGAAAACCAAGTGCGGTGACTATGATGCCGACTCGCTCGCTGAAGTGTACAGCTGTTCGCAAATTTACAAGGGCGTGGTGACCAATTACAACCGGTGGGCAAAGGGGTCGAAGGCGATCCTATTTGCACCTAATTTACGGAGCGCGGAGGAGGTATTGCAAGAGTTCAAGTATGCGGGCTTGCCAGCTTTATCATTAAGCGGCCTTGCGGGGCTTCAGGAGAGGCGAAGCGTACTAAAGTGGTATAAAGAGACGGCGGGTGCAATTTTAGTGAATGTAGGGCTTTTTACTACGGGTTTTGATGAGCCGAGTATCGAGACGGTAATCTTATACCGAGCTACCAAGTCTTTGCCTCTCTTTCTCCAGATGGTCGGGCGCGGATCAAGAACATGCGAGGACAAGACCGAGTTCAAGGTTTTGGACTTCGGGAATAACCTTTACCGCTTTGGCATGTGGGATGAAGATAGGGACTGGACAAAGCCACCTAAGAAGCCTCGCGATGGTGTGGCTGTGTATAAGAATTGCCCGAAGTGTGATGCGTTTATTTACGCCTCGGCTCGAGTGTGTAATTACTGCGGAGCGGAGATCCCGAAAACCGAGCGCGAAGTTCTTGAGGAACTTGCTATATTGCAACCTCACGAGGCTCGTGCCATGGCAAAGCTCGGAGGCTTGGCCGATTGGGTGGCTTTAACGAAGGTTAATAAATTGCACCCTCTCTATGTTCTGCAAAGTTTATGTAAGTTGCGAAGTGAAGCTGAAGAGTATCGAGATGCGATGGGATATGCAAAAGGCTGGTTATTTATACACAAAGACAAGACGAGGCATTTGGTGTGAACTACCGGCAAGTATCTCAAGACTTTATAGATGATATCGTGATGGAGTATGGCGTGAGTTATGATACGGCTCGCGTGCTCTTCATGGTGTGGTTAATTGGCATGAAGCACTGGGAGCGTAAGTGTGATTTAATGATTGAGTATATTTTAGGAGACGAGTGATGGTAGTTCTTAGCCTTGGAGCAGGCGTGCAAAGCTCTACTATGGCTCTCATGGCTTCAAATGGAGAACTTGAGTATAAGGTAGATTGTGCTATCTTTGCTGATACAGGATGGGAGCCAAGAAAGGTATATGAGTATCTTGATTGGCTTGAATCAGTAGTTAGCTTTCCAGTTTACAGAGTGATGCACAAAGAAGGTCTCAAATCAGCTTTGCAAGGTAGTGGTAGGTTTGCGGCTGTCCCTTTCTTTACAGAGAAGGGTGGAATGGGTATGAGGCAATGCACAGGCGAGTATAAGATCATGCCTATACAAAAGAAATGCCGAGAGCTGTTAGGTTATAGCAAAGGACAAAGGATACCACCTGATGCGATAACAATGCTTATAGGTATTTCTACTGATGAAGTAATACGAATGAAGCCGAGCCGCGTGGCATGGATTAAGCATGTATGGCCTTTAATAGATAAAGGCATGAGTAGATCGCAATGTTTGCAATATATGCAAGCAAATGGCCATAGAATGCCAGATAAGAGCTCTTGTCTTGGATGCCCTTATCATTCTGATAGGCAATGGCTTGAGATCAAGAATAACAATCCTCAAGAATGGCAAGAGACCGTAGAAATGGATAGGATTATCCGAGATCGTTCACAAGGCATGAAACAAAAACAATATATGCACAGGTCTTGCAAGCCACTTGACCAAGTGGATTTTTCAGCAATAGAAGACCAAATCGATATGTTTGGTAATGAATGCGAAGGGATGTGCGGAGTATGACTGAACACCAGCTCCAAGCTCACTGCTTTACATGGCACTGGAATAACCGCCCTGACGAGCGGGGCTTATTGTACATGAATCACAATAACCCTCGCGATGCGAGGCACGGCGCGAGCCTTAAGGTTATGGGTTTGGTGTCAGGCGTAGCCGATATGACCTATATCCATCCGGACGGCTCTGGCATAACCTTCTTGGAGTTCAAAGCAGAGCGAGGTAAACAAAGCGCCTCGCAGGTTTGGTGGCAAAACACGGTCGAGCGTGCTAATTGTAAGTACAAGATTATCAAGAGTTTTGAAGATTTTACAGAGAGCATAGCATGAGGCATATCGGATTATTTGCGGGTATCGGAGGTTTTGAACTTGCATCCCGTTGGATGGGATGGAATACCATTGCATGGAGTGAATGGGATCCGTTTTGTCAAAAAGTTTTATCATACCACTTTCCGGAGGCAAAAGGCTATGGAGACATCAAACAAGCAGACTTTACTGAATTTCGAGGTCAATGCGACATCCTTACAGGCGGATTCCCTTGCCAGCCGTACAGCGTTGCAGGAAAGCGACTCGGCAAAGTAGATAAGCGACATCTTTGGCCGGAAATGCTTAGGGCTATTAGAGAAATACGGCCAAGGTGGATTATTGGAGAGAATGTACGCGGGCTACTTAGTTGGAATGAAGGCTTGGTATTCGAAGAGGTGTGCGCTGACTTGGAAAGTGAAGGATACGAAGTCCAAGCGTTTATTATTCCAGCTGCAGGCGTTAA
>Ga0172373_10006303_pt1 | contig 15831 bp, 11 predicted proteins | sample Lak10m_2_FD_114546 | JGI IMG/M metagenome (GOLD analysis project Ga0172373, IMG submission 114546) | Freshwater microbial communities from Kabuno Bay, South-Kivu, Congo - kab_092012_10m | ecosystem: Environmental > Aquatic > Freshwater > Lake | place: Democratic Republic of the Congo...
GCGCGGCGCGCTCAAATCCAGGATCACCACAATCACCGAAGTCCACATGCCGATCAGCAGCACGGATAGGATCGGCAGGGATAGTTTGCGCAGTCCCAATTGATAGCCGAGTGCACCAATACTCAGCACCGCAATGCCCATCAGCAGCCAGATCATTTGCGCCGGCATGGTTTGGGCGAAGGCAAAGCGTTCCGCCGTCGCACGGTCAAACACTTCATTTGTGGCGGCCATCAGGGAGGATGAAATCGCATCCGGCCTTTCGCGCACAATGGCGGTGACATGTTCCCAAATGCGGTTTTGCAGCGCTGATGTCTGGTCATTGATGGCGCGCACCGCGTCCCGGTCCGCTGGTGCCCTGATGAAATCAGCGCGAACCTTCGTGTAATCCTCAAATAGTTTCGCCACTTCCTCACCGCGCGGATGACCAATCGCCTTGGCGCGCAGCCAGGCGGTGCCAATGGCATTGGCTTCCATCAGCGTGCCCTGGCGGCGTTCCTCGAACCGCGAACTCGCGAAGGAAAGTGTCAGCGCCAGCACGAAGGCGAGCAGGCCGAGCATGCCGCCCACGACCACACCAACCCCTTCTGCCGGCGCGGCCCCGCGTGAGGCATGGCGCTGGCCAAGCCAGGACCCGATTCTTTCAGCCAGCCATTGCAGCAGGAAGAAAAACAACCAAAAGGCCAAAAGGCTGAAGGCGAGAATTTCGCCAAGCAAGGTGATCATGCAGGATCCTCCGCGCTCAAGAAATCAAACCCGGCCAGGGCATGGATTTGGGCAATCGCTTCCAGCTCCACGACCGAAACCCATTCATCCGCGCCGCCCATATTATGCGGTGTTGGGCCATAAACCACGGTGGGCAGGCCCGCCATGCGGAACCAGCGCGCATCGGAACCGCCAACGCGCATATTCACGGCGACGGGTTCGCGCAACACTTCCTCCGCCGCCTGATGCACATGGCGGATGATGGGCAAGGCCGGGTCGGTGTGGTTGGGTTCAAAGCAGCGCAGCACGCGCCAGGTGATACCGGGCAGCGCATCCAGCGCCCCATGCAGCGCGCCGAGCAGCCGCGCGCTGGTCACACCCACCGGCAGGCGGATATCGCAGGCCGCCCGCGCCGAGGCCGGCACCAGATTGGGCGAGGCCCCGCCCTCGATCCGCCCGATATTGACCGTGACACTGCCCAGCACCGCGGCTTCTCCGGCACCTGACAGCGCTTCACTGATGCCACGCGCGGCGGCGATGGCGGCGGTCACGGCGGGCGGCGCTTCGGGCTGCATGGCGCGCAGGGCGGCCACGGCATCCAGGGCAGCGCGCAGCCGGTCAATGGCGTTATCCCCCAAATGCACATGGGCGCCGTGGGAAGCGCGGCCTGCTGCCTCAATCTCGATCCAGACAAAGCCCTTTTCGCCAAAGCGCAGCACGCGCGGGCTGCCGGCATCGCCGATGATCACGCCATCGGCTTGCGCCAGGCCGGGCACGTGATCGAGCAGCCATTTGGTGCCAAGCGGGCCCATGCTTTCCTCATCGCCCGCCAGCGTCAGCAGGGCTTCGCCGCGCCAAGCGTCGCGGTATTCGGCAAGCAGCGCAAAGGCCAGCATGGAAGCGGCAATGCCGCCCTTCATATCGGCGACACCCCGGCCGTATAGCCGGCCTTCGCGGAGCAAGCCGCCCAAGGGGGGCACGGTCCAGGGCAGCGCCTCATTCACCGGATAGGTGTCCAGATGGCCGTTATAGGCGAGCAAGCGGCCCGGCCCGGCGCCATGAATGCGAGCGACCAGATTGGTCACCTGGGGATCCGTTTCATGCAGGGTGATCTCGGCGGCCGGCGCCAGGGCGCGCAGCATCTCGGCGGCTTCTGCCGCCACATCCCGCACATCGCCGGGCGGGTTGGGGGAAGCAATGGCGGTCAAGCGCTGGGTCAGCGCCACCACCTCGGCCGCGCGGCGGGCGGCGGCGGCGGCGAAAGCGGCGCGGGCTGAGGCGTTCATCCGGCTACCCTGCGGGGCGGCGACGAGGCTGGCAAGCCGTATCATGCTTGCAATATTGGCCCGCGCGGGCGTATCCGCCCCGGAAGGGCTTTCGAGCGACCGCAGTGGCCGCTCCGCCGCCCCTGGAGAGACCCCATGCGCATAGATGCCATTCCCATCGGCAATGATCCGCCGAATGATGTGAATGTGATCGTTGAAGTCCCGATTGGTGGCGAGCCCATCAAGTATGAGATGGACAAGGCCGCCGGTACGCTATTTGTGGACCGCTTTCTGCACACGCCCATGCGCTATCCGGGGAATTATGGCTTTGTGCCGCATACGCTTTCCGAAGATGGTGACCCGATTGACGTGCTGGTGGCCAATACGCGCCCCATCGTGCCCGGCGCCGTTTTGAATGTGCGCCCCGTTGGCGTGATGATGATGGAAGATGATGGCGGGGGGGATGAAAAGATCATCGCCGTGCCGTCCCCCAAGCTGACCCAGCGCTATTTGCATGTCTATAACCACACCGACCTGCCCAAGATCACCATTGAGCAGATCCAGCACTTCTTTGAGCATTACAAGGACCTGGAACCCGGCAAATGGGTGAAATTCACCGGCTGGGGCGATGCCGAGGAAGCGCGGCGGCTGATCCGCGAAGCGATTGAACGGGCCAAAAACGCTTGACTTGTCCTTAAAAGAGCGGGTTTTCGGCTGGAAACCCGCCTCCCCCGTTGCGCCCCCGCCCTACCCCTTTTAAGGAAGCTGCCCATCAGGACCGTCCTGGGGGTCAGACTCCGCGCCGGTCATCATGCCGGCGCGCGGCGGCCCGTTCCGCGCCACGAAGGGGGAGTCTAAGCTTTGTTGACCTTATCGCTGATCCTTGTGATCGCGCTTGGGGCGTTGTCCATCGCCTATGGTGTGATCACTGCAAAGGATGTGCTTTCACGCGATCCCGGTTCGCCGCGGATGCAGGAAATTGCTCTCGCCATTGAGGAAGGCGCATCGGCCTATCTGAAGCGGCAATATGGCACCATCGCCATTGTCGGCGTGGTGCTTTTTGCGCTTGTTGCCTGGCGGCTTGGTTTCGCTGTGGCCATTGGCTTTGCCATCGGCGCCATCCTGTCCGGCGTGGCGGGCTTCATCGGCATGAATGTCTCCGTGCGCGCCAATCTGCGGACAGCGCAGGCTTCGACGCAATCGCTCGCGGCCGGGCTTGATGTTGCCTTCAAATCCGGCGCCATTACGGGGATGCTGGTGGCTGGCCTCGCGCTGCTGGGCGTCGCGGTTTACTTCTTCATCCTGAGCGTGCTGGGTGGTTTCGCGCCCAATAGCCGCACGGTGATTGATGCGCTGGTGGCGCTCGGCTTCGGCGCTTCGCTGATTTCGATCTTTGCGCGTCTTGGCGGCGGCATCTTCACCAAAGGTGCGGATGTGGGCGGCGACATGGTGGGCAAGGTTGAAGCCGGCATCCCCGAGGATGACCCCCGCAACCCCGCCACCATCGCCGATAACGTCGGTGACAATGTGGGCGATTGCGCCGGCATGGCCGCTGACTTGTTCGAAACCTATGCGGTGACCATGGTGGCCACCATGGTGCTGGCGGCGATTGCCTTCGCCGATCCGGGCAACATGGTACGCGGTATGATCTATCCGCTCGCGATTGGGGCGGTTTGCGTGGTGACCTCTATCGTTGGCACCTACTTCGTGAAGCTGCCGGCGAATAATTCCATCATGGGGGCCATGTATCGCGGCTTCATCGTGACGGGCATCTTGTCGCTGATCGTGCTGCTGCCGCTGACCTATCTGGTCTTTGGCTTCGGCAAGCTGACGGCGGCGGGCACCAGCTTCACTTCCTTCGACCTGTTCCTTTGCGGCGTGGTCGGGCTGGCGGTGACGGGGCTGATCGTTTGGATCACCGAATACTACACGGGCACGGGCTTCCGCCCGGTGAAGGCGATTGCCGAAAGCTCGGTCACCGGTCACGGCACCAATGTGATCCGCGGGCTTGCGGTTTCGATGGAAAGCACGGCGATCCCGGCGCTGATCATCATCGCGGGCGTGCTGATTACTTATGCGCTGGCGGGGCTTTACGGCATTGCCATTGCGGTGACGACCATGCTGGCGCTGGCCGGTGTGGTGGTGGCTTTGGATGCCTTCGGCCCGGTGACGGATAACGCGGGGGGCATTGCCGAAATGGCTGGCCTGCCCAAGGAAATCCGTCAGACGACCGATGCGCTGGATGCGGTTGGCAATACGACCAAGGCGGTCACCAAGGGCTATGCAATTGGTTCAGCCGGTCTTGGTGCGCTGGTGCTGTTTGCCGCCTATACGCAGGATCTGAATTACTTCGTGCAGAATGCGGCGCAGTATCCGTATTTCCAGGGCGTGGGTAATCTGACCTTCTCACTTTCCAGCCCCTATGTTGTTGTGGGTCTGCTGTTTGGTGGCCTGTTGCCGTATTTGTTCGGCGGCATGGCGATGACAGCGGTGGGCCGCGCGGCAATGAGCGTGGTTGAAGAGGTGCGGCGCCAGTTCAAGGAAAAGCCGGGCATCATGCAGGGCACCGACAAGCCGGATTACGGCCGCGCGGTGGATATGCTGACAAAGGCGGCGATCAAGGAAATGATCATCCCGTCCATGCTGCCGGTCTTGTCTCCGCTGGTGGTGTATTTCGGCATCAATGCCATTGCGGGCAAGGCAGCTGCCTTCGAAGCGCTGGGGGCGATGCTGCTGGGTGTGATCGTGACCGGCTTCTTTGTTGCGGTTTCCATGACCACCGGTGGTGGCGCTTGGGATAATGCGAAGAAGTATATTGAAGATGGTCATCATGGCGGCAAGGGCTCTGAGGCCCATAAGGCCGCTGTGACTGGCGATACTGTTGGCGACCCGTACAAGGATACGGCGGGCCCGGCGGTGAACCCGATGATCAAGATCACCAACATCGTCGCCTTGCTGCTGCTGGCGATGCTGGCGCATAGCTAAAGTCTTGGCGGGGTCCGGGGTGGCACGGCCACCCCGGCGGAGGTTCAGGAGGCAGCGCCTCCTGAGTTTTTTGTTTGGTCGCATTTTCCGAGCCGCCAAGCGTAACCACTTGGCTTGAAAATGCTCCTGTTTTTGGTCGCATTTTCCGAGCCGCCAAGCGTTCCGCTTGGCTTGAAAATGCTCCTGTTTTTGGTCGCATTTTCCGAGCCGCCAAGCGTTCCGCTTGGCTTGAAAATGCTCCAGGCGTCGCCTCCTGAGTTTTTTTATTACAACTCGCCGCCCTTGCGGCCAGCCATGGCACCCAGCCGCAGGCGCAGCGCATTCAGCTTGATGAACCCTTGCGCATCAAACTGGTCATAGGCGCCCTGGTCATCTTCGAAGGTCACATGCTTCATGGAATAAAGGCTATTGGGTGATTGCCGCCCAGTGACGATGGTATTGCCCTTATAGAGCTTGAGCCGCACCGTTCCTGTGACGCTGCGCTGACTTTCATCAATCATCGCTTGCAGCATGCGTCGTTCGGGCGCGAACCAGAAGCCGTTATAGATGATTTCCGCATAACGCGGCATCAGGCTGTCTTTCAGATGCGCCGCTTCGCGATCGAGCGTGATGCTTTCCATGGCGCGATGCGCGACATACAGGATCGTGCCGCCTGGCGTTTCATAGCAACCGCGGGATTTCATACCGACAAAGCGGTTTTCCACCAGATCAAGCCGGCCGATACCGTTTTCCTTGCCGAGTGCATTCAACTTCGTGAGCAAGGTTGCCGGTGACAGACGCTCCCCATTGATGCCAACCGCATCGCCGCGTTCGAATTCAATGGTGATTTCGGTCGCGCGGTCTGGTGCATCCATCGGGCTGATGGTGCGCTGCCAGACCATTTCATCGGGCGCGTCCCAGGGTTCTTCCAGAATTTTGCCTTCGCTGCTGCTGTGCAGAAGGTTGGCATCCACGCTGAAGGGCGCCTCACCGCGCTTGTCCTTGGCGATGGGGATCTGGTGTTCCTCGGCGAATTGAATGAGGCGCGTGCGGCTGGTGAGGTCCCATTCGCGCCAGGGGGCAATCACCTTCACATCGGGCTTCAGCGCGTAATAACTCAGTTCAAAGCGCACCTGGTCATTGCCCTTGCCGGTTGCGCCATGCGCCACCGCATCGGCGCCCATGGCTTCGGCGATTTCGATCTGGCGCTTGGCGATCAGCGGTCGCGCGATGGAGGTGCCGAGCAGATACATGCCTTCATACAGCGCATTGGCGCGGAACATGGGGAAGACGAAATCGCGGGTGAATTCCTCGCGCAGATCATCCATGAAGATGTTTTCTGGCTTGATGCCCAGCAGCAAAGCCTTGTCGCGCGCCGGGCCCAATTCCTCACCCTGGCCGAGATCGGCGGTGAAGGTAATGACCTCACATTTGTACGTGGTTTGCAGCCATTTCAGGATGACGCTGGTATCCAAGCCGCCGGAATAGGCGAGCACGACCTTCTTTACATCTTTGACGCGCATGATTTTTCCCTTGGGAAGTGCAAGATAGGGGGGCGATATGCCCCCCGCGCGCAGTGAGGGCAAGCGGGGCTTGCGGCGGCGGCCCTGGCTTGGGAAGATGCCTGGGCATGAGCGGGGAGTATCGCATGGCGGCCTGGAAGGGCCTTGTCGCGGCGCTTGCGGGGCTGGTTGGGCTCGCCTTGGCCCCGATCAGCCATGCCCAGGCGCCGACGGCACCCATTCTGGAAGCGCCAACCAACCTGGGCCTGCCGGAAGCAAGCCAGGCGAGTGTCCGGCGGTTTCTGAACCTGAATACGCCGCGGGTGCTGGCCTTTGGGCCGAATGGCGCTTTTGGCTGGCAGGCGGGCGGCGGCGATGCGGCCTTTGTTGAGCAAACCGCGCTGGCCAGTTGCGAAAGGCGCGCAGGGCCTGGTGCGTGCACCATTGCGGTCCGTGACCTTTCGATTGTGAAGCCGGGGCGGGAATGGGCACCAAGCCCGCCGCCTGAAGGGGTGGCCATTGCCTCCGCCCATCACGCGACGCTACCGGATGAGCGCTTCATCTGGTGGGGGCCGGAACAGGCGCGCGGTGTGCTGGTATTCGCGCATGGGAAGGAAGCGCTGACCGATTTGCGCGGGCGGCAACCGCAAAGCTGGACACGACATTTCAACAATGCCGGCTTTGATGTCTGGCGCTTTGATCGGGAACCCAATGCCGATAGCGCGCGCCGCGCTGCGGCCTGGCTGCGCGATGATTTGGCGGAATTGCGCGGGCGTGGCTATCGGCAGGTGATTGTGGCCGGCCAATCACGCGGCGGATGGAATGCGCTGATGGTGCTGAACCGCGCCGGCCTTGCCGATGTGGCGATTGCGATTGCCGCCGCCGCGCATGGCCGCCCGAGTGACGAAAACAACCGCCTGCATGCGCAGATCGCGGAGTTGGAGGCGGTATTGGCTGAAGCCGCTGACCTGCGGCGCATGCGGCTGGCGGTTGCGGATTTTCGCGATGATCCCTTCATGGCGGAACCGGACAAGCGCGCTGAGATGCTCAAGCGACAGCGTGACCGCTTTGGCGCGTTCTTGTTGATTGATCGGCCGGAAGGGGTCACTGGCCATGGCGCGGGCGGCACCACGGCCTTCAATGATCGCTACGGGGCGTGTTTGCTGCGCTTCGCGACCGCGCCGCGCCCGCCGGCGAGTTGTTGAAGCATTTTCAAGCCAAGTGGGGCCACTTGGCGACTCGGAAAATGCGACCCAATAAATTTCCAGTGCGTGTCCGGTGAACGCAAGTGAACGGGACATGCACTAAAGCGGACGCTGCCCGATCATCACATCCGCAAGGTGCCGTTGCGCGCCGCGTCATAGCGCGCGGCGATCCTGTCCCAATTCAGCACCTTCCACCAATTGGTCAGGTATTCCGCTCGGCGATTCTGATAGCGCAGGTAATAGGCATGTTCCCAGACATCATTGCCCATCAGCACGCGCTGACCATCCATCAGCGGATTATCCTGATTGGGCCTGATGACAATGGAAAGCCCGCCCGCCGGTGTCACCACCACAAAGACCCAGCCAGAGCCAAAGACGCGCATGCCAGCCGCGTTGAAATCCGTTTGCATTTTGGCGAAGCCGCCAAGGTCTCGGTCAATTGCGGCTTTCAGATCGCCGCCGGGTTCTCCGCCCTGACCGCCCATGATTTCCCAGAACATGGCATGGTTGGCATGACCGCCCGCACTATTGCGCAGCGCTGTGCGAATGGCATCCGGTGCCTGGGACAAGCGCATCAGCACATCATCAACGGGCGTGGTCGCAAGTGCGGGATAGTCGCGCGCCATATTGTTAAGATTGGCAATGAAGGCCGCATGATGCCGGCCATGATGGATTTCCATTGTCATGGCATCAATGGCCGCTTCATTGGCGTTGTTGGCATAGGGCAACGGCGGCAAGCTGAAGGGACCGGCTTGGGCCTGCGCCAGCGCAGGATGGCGTGCTGAGGCGAAGACACTTGCCGCAGCAAAGCCAGCCGCGAGAAAACCCCGGCGTGGAACGTGAATGGTCATGATGTTTCTCCCCAAATATTGCGCACCGCGTCGTATGGGCAGCGCGATGGGAGAGCTTACGCCCTATGGCGAAGGCTTGTCTAAGAAAATCAGCGATAATGTCTAAAGAATCTCAAGATCAGACACGGCGTCAGCTCAATATCAGTTGTGCTGCACCTTCACCACTCAACCAAGCACCCGCAACGGTTGCAGCGAAGCGCGGATGGCAGGCTTCTCCGGCGAAGATCAACCGGCCATCGCCAACCGGTTCCGAAAGTACGCGCCGCGCTGCCTGCCCGCCTGGGATGGCGTGGCTATAGCTGCCGAGGAAATGCGGATCGCCGCCCCAATCGGTGATGATGGGCGAGCCGAGTGCGGCGGCGGCTTCCGGGCCAAAAACGCGGGCGAATTCAGCGCGGGCATGCGCTTCGGTCGCCTGCTTGCCGGCGCGTGATAATTCCCAGGCGAGCGACCCACCGATGAAGGCGAGCATCACCGGTGCGCCAAAGGGCCGCGCGATCCAGGAAATGGGCCGATCACCAGCTGCGGCGATATCGCGCCTCAGGCTGGCAAAGGGCCCGAATTCCGGCAGCACGCCGGGCGGGATGGGAAAGGCAAGCTTGTTCAGCAAGCCAAGCGGTAGCGCCTTGATCGCTGCGTGCTTTTCGGCGGGCAAATCGGGCGTGAAAGTGATGCCACCTTGCGCCAGCACGCCCGTCGAAACTGTGATGATGGCAGCGCGCGCGCGGAGGCGTCCGAAAGCGCCGCTGGCTTCAACATGATTGCTGCTCCAATCCAGCTGCATCACGGGCGCATTCAGGCGAATGGGCAGGCCTTCCGCCAAGGTGCTGACCAAGGTGCCAAGGCCGCGGCGCAGTAGCAAGTTCGGGCCATCCAGCGCGGTGGTGGCGAAATCATGCAGGCTCATGCGCGAAAGCTCGGCGGCGCAAATCTGGGCACCTTCCCAATGCGCGACCAAAGGATCAAAGCGGCCGCCTTCAGGTGCGGCATCGGATGCGGGTCGATCCGGTGCGCCATCCGCGGCAGCGGCTTCAATCACGCGCCAGAAATGATCTTCCGCCGCCGCAAAGGCTTGGCGTTCGGCGGCAGTGGCGAAGCGGCCTTCGGTAAACAGCAGGCGCTGGCGCAGCTTGTCGTGATCTACAGTTTCGAAACCAAGCGCCTCGGCAAAGCCAGTCAGTGGATTGTCATTGGCCTGATGCAGCCAGGAAGCGCCGTGATCAAAGCACGTGGTATCCGTATAGGCGCGACCACCGATGCGGTCCTTCGCTTCTAGCACCAGGCATGAAAGCCTGCGCGCACGGAGCGCTCGCGCCGCGGCAATGCCCGCGACACCGGCGCCAATGATCAGCACATCGGTTTCAGCAGCGCTCATGCAGCGTTGTTACGCTGCCAGAGCTTCACGCATTCCCACTCAGATAAGCCATCGCCGCCTGTACGCCGCCCGATTGATGTGGCACGCCGGCAGCGCGCAGCCCCATTTCAACCCCGCCCAAGGTGCCGATCAATTGCAGATCGCCGAAATCACCCAAATGACCAATGCGGAAGACGCGATCATTCAATTGGCCAAGCCCATTCCCGAGGCTCATGTTGAAGCGTTCCAGAATGGTGGCGCGCAGCGCATTGGCGCTATGGCCTTCCGGCAGGCGCACCGCCGTCAGCACGGATGAGTAATGGCGCGGATCGGCGCATTGAATCTCAAAACCCCAATGGCGCACGGCGCGGCGCGCGGCTTCTGCGTGGCGATCATGCCGAGCGAAGACGTTATCTAGCCCTTCTTCCAGCAGCATATCCACCGCCGCATCCAGACCATACAAAAGATTGGTCGCAGGGGTGTAGGGGAAATAGCCGGTGGCGTTGGAAGCGAGCATCGGCTGCCAATCCCAGAAGCTGCGCGGCAGCTTGGCCGTTTCGCTGGCCTTCAGTGCCTTCGCGCTGATCGCATTGAAGGACAGCCCGGGCGGCAGCATCAGCCCCTTTTGTGAACCCGAAACGGTGACATCCACGCCCCATTCATCATGCCGGTAATCCATGGACCCGAGTGAGGAAATGGTATCCACCAGCAATAGCGCCGGGTGGCCGGCGGCATCCATCGCGCGACGCACTTCGGCAATGCGGGAAGTGGCACCTGTGCTGGTTTCATTATGCACCACGGCCACGGCCTTGATGGTGTGGGCCTTATCTTCGCGGAGCTTTGCCTCAATCGCTTCCACATCCGCGCCGCGGCGCCAATCCGTTCGCACGTAATCGGTCACGATCCCAAGGCGCGATGCCATTTCATGCCAAAGATGCGCGAACCAGCCTGTTTCGCACATCAGCACCCGGTCGCCAGGTGAAAGCGTATTGGCAAGGGCTGCTTCCCAGGCGCCGGTGCCGCTGGCGGGGTAGATCACTACCGGGCCTTTGGTGTTGAAAACATGGCGGATTTTCTCCAGCACCCCCTTGCCGAAGACGCCAAAATCCGGCCCGCGATGGTCCATGGTGGGGTTATCCATTGCGCGCAGCACCCGGTCTGGCACATTGCTGGGCCCCGGGATTTGCAGGAAATGGCGCCCGGCAGTGGGCTTGGATTGGAAGTAAGCCATGGTGGAATCCTTGTTTGTGGCCCCTACATGGGCGAAACCCCCCATCCGTGCCAAGACCAATTCCGCATAAGATGTTTCAGGACCGCCCCGTATGAATGCCCTGCCCCCTGGCCGGATCAACCCCGGAGACCCCCGCCTGGCCGCGCGCCTCAGCCGTGAGACCAGGGCCGAGGTGCTGTTCCGCCCCGCGGATCGCGGCCGCTATGCGAATGATGCCTCCATCTATCAGCAGGAACCGATTGGGGTGGTGGTCCCGCGGTCACTGGCGGATGTGGAGGCGGCTTTGGCGATTTGCCGGGAAGAAGGCGTGCCGCTTTTGCCAAGGGGCGGCGGCACCAGCCAATGCGGGCAGACCGTCAATCGCGCTTTGGTGCTGGATTGCACCAAATACCTGAGGCGCGTGCTGGAGGTGGATGCCAAGGCGGGCGTGGCGCGGGTGGAACCGGGCATTACCTTGGGCGCCTTGAATGATGCGCTGAAGGCCCAGGGGCTATTTTACCCGGTTGATCCTTCCACCTGGCAGCGCTGCACCATTGGCGGCATGGCCGGGAATAATTCCTGCGGGTCGAAATCCATCCGCTACGGGTTGATGGCCGATAATGTGCTGGCGATTGATGCGCTGCTCGCGGATGGCACGCGGTTTCGCTTTGGCGATCTGCCGGACAACCTCGGCGCCGAAGTGCCGGGCGGCATCGCTGATCTGATCCAGCGCCTGCGGGCACTTGGCGCGCGGGAGGCTGAGGAAATCGCGGCGCGCTTTCCCGAACAACTCCGCCGCGTGGGTGGCTATAATATCGAAGCGCTGACGCCGGCGGCGCGGGCAGCGGGGCGCGGCAATCTGGCGCGGTTGCTGGTGGGATCGGAAGGCACTTTGGCGTTTTCCGCCGCGCTTGATTTGAAGCTATGGCCGATCAAGCCGCGCAAGGTTTTGGGCATTTGCCAATTCCCGAGCTTCCGCAAGGCAATGGAAGCATCGAAGCATCTGGTATCATTGATGCCGGAAGCGGTGGAATTGGTAGATCGCACCATGATTGATCTGGGGCGTTCGATCCCGATTTATCGCGCGACGATTGACAAGATGCTGATCGGCGAACCGGATAGCCTGTTGATCGTGGAATTCCACGGCCAGGGAGATGGCCCGCTACTGCGTGATTTGGCGCGGCTGGAAGAAATGATGGCCGATCTCGGCCATCCCGGCCAGGTGGTGCGCGCGACCGATGCGGGTTTTCAGGCGGCGATTGCTGAGGTCCGTGAAGCCGGCCTCAATATCATGATGTCCATGAAGGGCGATGGGAAGCCGGTTTCCTTCATTGAAGATTGCGCGGTTGGCTTGGATGATCTGGCCGATTACACCGAAAAGCTGAATGAGGTTTTCGCCAGGCACGGCACCAAGGGCACCTGGTATGCGCATGCATCCGTGGGTTGCCTGCATGTGCGCCCTGTGCTGAACATGAAGGATGGTGCTGAAGTCGCAAAAATGCGCGCCATCGCCGAGGAATGCTTCACGTTGGTGCGCGCATACAAGGGCAGCCATTCCGGCGAACATGGTGATGGCATTGTGCGGTCTGAATTCCATCGCCCCATGTTCGGCGATAGGATCGTCACCGCTTTTGAGGAAGTGAAGGACGCGTTTGATCCGCGCGCTTTGCTCAACCCCAATCGCATCACGCGCCCGCCGCGCATGGATGACCGCAGCCTGTTTCGCTACGCGCCGGATTACGCCGCTGATACAGCGATCACGCCGGTGCTGGATTGGTCTGACTATCCCGGCCCGCTCGGCGGTCTGCTGAGCGCGGTTGAGATGTGCAACAACAACGGCACCTGCCGGAAGTTTGATGCCAATGTCATGTGCCCATCCTATCGCGCGACGCGCGATGAACAGCACTTGACGCGCGGGCGGGCGAATACGCTCCGCCTGGCACTCACGGGCCAATTGGGGCCGGATGCGCTGGCGGGGGATGAGGTTGCCGCCGCCATGGCGCTGTGCGTTTCCTGCAAGGGCTGCAAGCGCGAATGCCCAACCGGCGTGGATATGGCGCGCATGAAGATCGAGGCTTTGGCCGCACGCGCCAAGCGCCATGGCGTGCCGCTCCGTGAACGCCTGATTGCGCGCCTGCCGCGTATTGCGCGTTTTGCCTCCATGGCGCCCATTCTGTTCAATCTGCGCGATATGATCCCCGGCCTGCCGGCGCTGACCCAAAGCATGCTGGGCTTGGCGGCGGAGCGGCCCCTGCCGCGCTTTCGCGGTGATGCCTTCCATGATTGGGAATTGCGCGCCCCGGATGGCAGGCCGCATGAGGTGATCCTGCTGCCCGATGCCTTCAATCGGTATTTTGAACCGGAAAATCTGCGCGCTGCCATCCGCGTGCTGCGTGCGGCCGGTTATGATCCTGCCGTGGCGCGGCCGCCACGTAGTATGCGCCCCCTGGATGAAGGCCGCACGCTACTGGCCGCCGGCATGGTGGAGGAAGCGCGTGTTGAAGCGCGCCGCGTGATCGAAGCGCTAAAGCCCTTTGCATCGCCGGTGGTGGGCATTGAACCTTCATCACTCACGACTTTGCGCGATGAATTCCTGGTGCTGCTGCCCGGTGAAGAAAGCCGCGCCTTGGCGAAGCGTGCCGTGCTGCTGAGTGAATTGCTGGAACGTGACAAGCCGGCGCTGGCCTTCAAGCCAATTGAAGCCACGGTGCATATCCACGGCCATTGCCACCAAAAGGCTTTCGGTGCCTTTCCGGCGGCGGTGGCGTTGTTGAAGCGCATCCCAGGGGTGACCGTGAAGCCCATTACTTCGTCCTGCTGCGGCATGGCGGGGGCGTTTGGTTATCAGGCCGAAAGCCTTGAAGCATCCAAGGCCATGGCGGAATTGTCGCTGCTGCCGGCGGTGCGTGCCGCTGCGGCCCAGGATTTCATCATTGCTGATGGCACATCCTGCCGGCACCAGATTGGTGATTTGGGCGGACGAGAGGCGATTCATTCCGTGCGGCTGCTGGACCGCGCCTTGTCATGAGTGACGCCGAGGCCATCCGCGCCTTCTGGTATGCCGAAGGACGCGACACCTATCGCCCGATCTGGTTCCAGAAAAACGATGAATTTGATGCTGAAATCCGCGTGCGTTTCGGCGCGCTGATTCAACCGGCGCGCGAAGGCGCTTTCGATTCCTGGGCTGAAACGCCGACAGGTGCACTGGCACTGCTGATCCTGCTTGATCAATTCCCGCGCAATCTGTTTCGCGGCAGCGCGGAAGCCTTCGCGAGTGACGCGCATGCGCGTGCTTTGGCCCGCAAGCTGGTGCTGGAAAAGCGCTTTGATCTGCGGCTTGGGCCGTACGAGAAGCCTTTTCTTTATCTGCCTTTTGAACATAGCGAATCACTTGCTGATCAGGATGTGTCTGTGACGCTGTTTGAAGGCTTGCGCGACATCCCGCATCATGCGCGCGAAAAAGGCGCGATTGACTATGCTTGGCGGCATCGCGTGGTGATCGAGGAATTCGGGCGCTTTCCGCATCGCAATGCCGCACTCGGGCGGGTTTCAGCGCCAGCGGAACAAGCTTGGCTTGCTGCCGGCGGAGGCTTTTGATGGCGCTGCCGATTGCCATTCTGGGCGCGGGGCTTGCGGGCATTTCAGCAGCGCGTGCCTTGATCGCGCGCGGCCATGCCGTGACGATCTTCGACAAGGGCCGCGGCCCCGGTGGGCGCCTGGCAACGCGGCGGATCGAAGCCGCAGGGCGCAGGCTGCAATTCGATCATGGCGCGCAATATCTGCGCGCCGAAAGCGCTGATTTCGCCGCTGCTCTCGCTGAGGCCGGAACCGCGCCCTGGCCGGATGCGGCGCGGCGTGTTGGCGTGCCTTCCATGTCTTCTGTGCCGCGCGCCTTGCTGGGTGAGATCCCCTGCATCGGCGCGCGCCATGTTGGGCAAATCACCGGGCGCCCCGGCGCCTGGATGCTGCGGCACTGGGATGCGCGGCTGGTGCGCCCGGGCAAGCCTTTGCCGGATAGCGCGCCGGAAGAAGCCGGGCCTTTTGCTGCGGTGCTGCTGACGATGCCGGCAACACAAGCGCGGGAAGTTCTGGGGCAGAACGCGCCGGGGCTGCATGAAGCGCTTGCCGCCATTCGCTACGCGCCCTGTTGGACCGTGATGGCATCCTTCGATACGCGGCTGCCCTTGCCGGAAACGCTGCGTCCCGAAGCGCACGCGATTGGTTGGGCCGCGCGGGATTCGGCCAAGCCAGGGCGTGATGCGCAGCAGGAAAACTGGGTGATCCAATCCGCGCCCGCCTGGACGCGCGCGCATCTGGAATTGCCTGCGGAAGACATCGCGCAACCCTTGTTGGCAGCATTGGCAAGTTTCAGCGCTACCTCCTTGCCGGCGCCCTTCATGGCGGTTGCGCATCGCTGGCGTTATTCGCTGCTGGAAGCGCCCTTGGGCGAGCCCTGTCTGTGGGATGGCACAGCGTGCATTGGCTATGCCAGTGATGGCTGCATTGGCGGGCGTGCCGAAGCGGCCTGGCAGAGCGGCGCGGCACTTGCCGCGAGGGTCTTGGCATGAAGCCCGCTCGCCCCGCTTTCGCTGATGATATCATGGCAAGCTTGCAGGAAGCCTTTCGCCTGTTGGCGGATGCGGTGCCGAATAGGCGTAGCCCCTTGCACACACCAACCATCGCCAGCCTGGATGAGACCGGCGCACCAAGCCTGCGCACCGTCGTGTTGCGTGGCTTTGATGCGGGGGCTCGCCGGCTGCGCTTTCACACGGATCGCC
>Ga0172373_10006306_pt1 | contig 15826 bp, 14 predicted proteins | sample Lak10m_2_FD_114546 | JGI IMG/M metagenome (GOLD analysis project Ga0172373, IMG submission 114546) | Freshwater microbial communities from Kabuno Bay, South-Kivu, Congo - kab_092012_10m | ecosystem: Environmental > Aquatic > Freshwater > Lake | place: Democratic Republic of the Congo...
ACACCCAGAAATGCATCCGCGCCGGCGGCAAGCACAACGACCTCGATGACGTCGGCCTCGACACCTACCACCACACGTTCTTCGAGATGCTCGGCAACTGGTCCTTCGGCGACTACTTCAAGCGCGACGCCATCGCGTGGGCGTGGGAACTCGTCGTCGAAGTCTGGAAATTCCCGCCGCAACGCATTTACGCCACCATCTACCAGCCGAACAAAAAGAAGAACGACCCCGCCGACCGCGACCAGGAAGCGTGGGAACTGTGGGCCGCGAAGTTCCGCTCCGTCGGCCTCGACCCCGACATCCACATCGTCAACGGCGGCAAGAAAGACAACTTCTGGATGATGGGCGAGACCGGCCCGTGCGGTCCGTGCACCGAAATCCACGTGGACCTCCGCCCCGGCCCGCGCGAGACCGACCTCGACGCGCAGCAGTCCGGCCGCCTGCTCGTCAACGGCTCCGACGCCCGCTGCATCGAGATTTGGAACAACGTCTTCATCCAATACAACGCCAACCCCGACGGCACCTTCTCGCCGCTGCCCGCGCAGCACGTGGACACCGGCATGGGCTTCGAGCGCGTCACCAGCATCATCCAAGGCACGAAGAACCTGACCGACTTCCAGAACGCGAAAATCTCCAACTACGAGACCGACGTCTTCCGGCCCATCTTTGACGAGATTGAGAAACTCTGCGGAAAGAAATACGGCTCCACGTTGCCGAAAGCCGGCAGCACCGGCGACACCGAGGAGGAGAAAGTGGATGTGGCCTTCCGCGTCATCGCCGACCACATCCGCACGTTGAGCTTCGCCATCGCGGACGGCATCCAGCCCGGCAACACCGACCGCAACTACGTGCTGCGCCGCATCCTGCGCCGCGCGGTGCGCTACGGCCGCACGCTGGGCTTCCACGAGCCGTTCTTCTACAAGCTCGTGGACGTGCTCGCCCGCACGATGGGCGATGTCTTCCCCGAAATCCGCGCCAAGCAACAGCATGTGAAGGATGTGCTCAAGCTGGAGGAGGAGAGTTTCAACAAGACGTTGGACAGAGGGATTGAGATTTTCGACCGCATGGAATTCGAAGCGATGGCTTCAATGAAGCCGGAGGACTTCGACCTCACCAAATACGATTCGCTTTGGTTCTCTGTGCCGGGAACCAAACTTTTCCACGAAACAAAACTCACTCGTAAAGAAGCGCTGCCAGAAGGATACAAGGCTCGGACTCTGACTCTAGCGGTTGGTATGATTGGGCCAGCAACTCGTGCTGATGTTTTCAAGAAAGCCCCTCAGGTCAGCGGCGCAAATGCATTTGAACTCTACGACACCTACGGCTTTCCGTTCGACCTCACCGAGTTGATGGCGCGTGAACGCGGCCTGACCATGGACAAGGATGGTTTCGAGAAGTTGATGGAAGAACAGCGCGCCCGCGCCCGCGCCGCGCAGAAGAAGACCGTCATCGAGCTGTCCCAAATCGAGACCAAGACTCCCACGCGCTTCCTCGGCTACGACGCGCTGGAGACGCCCGCGCGCGTGCTCGAAGTCGTCGGCCTCAAGGACAAGACCGCCGTGGTGCTCGACACCTCCACTTGCTACGCCGAGATGGGCGGTCAGCTCGGCGACACCGGCGAACTCACCGGCAGCGGCCAGCTCTGGCGCGTGGTCAACACCCAGAAGTCCGGCAACACCTGGTTGCACTTTGTCGAGGGCGGCGACGCCCCCGCCATCGGCACGACCGTGACGCTCACCGTCGAGAAGGCCCGCCGCGACGCCATCCAGCGGCACCACACCGTCACGCATCTGCTGCACTGGGCGTTGCACGAAGTCGCCAGCAAGGAAGCGTCGCAAAAAGGCTCCTTCGTCGGCCCGGACAAGCTGACCTTCGACTTCAACAGCGCCGCGCTCACGCCCGCGCAGGTCGCGGACATCGAGAAACTCGTCAACGAACGCATCCTGGAAAACGCCGGCGTCTCCTGGACCGAAGTCCCGCACGCCGACGTGAAAGGCCGCAAGGACGTGATGCAGTTCTTCGGCGACAAATACGGCGACACCGTCCGTGTGGTCCAAATCGGCGGCGGCGCGAACAAGCTCGACGGTTACTCGATGGAACTCTGCGGCGGCACGCACACGCGCGCGACCGGCGAGATCGGCCTCTTCCGCATCGTCGCCGAGAGCGCGATTGCCGCCGGCGTGCGCCGCATCGAAGCCGTCGCCGGCCTCACCGCCTTCGACGCGATGCGCCTCGACCGCGAACTCATCAAGACCGTCGCCGGCAAGGTGAGTTCCCCCATCGGCGAATTGGAGAAGAAGATCGAAGCCCTCCTCGCGCAGCAGAAGGAGCTGGAAAAGCAGCTCAAGGCCGCGCAACAGCGGGAAGCTGCTGAGCGCGCTAAGCAACTGCTTTCAACAATCCAGACTATCAACGGGATTCCCGCGATTCTCGCGAAACTTGAACGTGCAACCGGTGATGATCTCCAAGTGATCGGTGATGCACTCAAGTCCAGGGGATTTGAGGGTGCCTACGTATTTGCGGGAGTGGCTGATACTAATGTTTCGCTGCTTGCTGGGGTTACTCCCGGCTATCTTTCAAGGGTCCACGCGGGAAAAATCATCCAGCAGATCGCGCCGATCGTCGGCGGCAAAGTCGGCGGCAAACCCGACAACGCCCGCGGCGGCGGCAAGGACGTGACGAAACTCGACGAGGCTCTGGCGAAGGTGAAGGGCTTGCTCGGGTAGCCCGCCGGGCGCAGAGTCCCGTCATGCTAGCAGACGAACAGACCAGCCCGGAGCAGTTCGCGGCTTATCGTCGGATGACGCCTGAGCGGCGGCTGGCCCAAGCCGAGCGACTTTATTGGACAGCCCGTGAGTTGAAAGCAACGTGGCTTCGCTCGCTCCACCCCGATTGGTCCGAGGAACAAGTGGCTCGGGAAGTGACCCGTATTTTCCTCCATGCCCGAAGCTGAACTCTCCCTGCTGTTCGTCCGCCCGTTGAATCAACTTGGCGTGCGTTACATGGTTGGGGGCAGTGTGGCGGCGATTCTCTACGGGGAGCCGCGACTGACACACGACGTGGATTTCATTGTTTTCCTCCGTTACGAAGACATCGCCCGGTTGCGGCAGGTTTTTCCCTCGCCGGAATTCTATGTGCCGCCAACAGAAGTGATCATCGCCGAGATGGCGCGTGAGCAGAAGGGGCACTTCAACGTGATTCACTCCGACAGCGGCTTCAAAGCAGATTTTTACACCGCCGGCCGCGATGAGCTTCAGGCATGGGGATTTCGACATCTTCAGCGGAAAACATTTCGCAGCGAGCCTATCGCGGTTGCACCGCCGGAATACGTCATCGTCCGGAAGCTGGAATACTTCCGCGAGGGCGGCTCGGATAAGCACCTGCGCGACATCCGAGGCATCCTGAACGTCTCCGGCGAGCTACTGGATCGGGACGCGTTGCACGACTGGATCACGCGGCTCGGCGTGACGGAGCAATGGCGGAAGGTCATTCCCTGATTCCCATGGACTGCTCCCGCGCCCGCACCAAAGACCCCGGCGAGTGGCTGCAGACGTGTCCGGACTTTTCGCAGCCGCTGGCGGAGCAGGTCGTCGAGTGGTTCCTGAATTGGGAGCCGGACCTCGCGGAGTCCATCAAGTGGAACATGCTCTGTTTCTCCGGGCGCAAGCTGGTGTGCGGTCTGAGCGCGTGCAAGGCGCACCTCGGCATCGCCTTCTTTCGCGGCACGGAATTGCCCGATCCCAGACGCCTCTTCAGCCCCGGCGGCGAAGGCAACACGAACCTGCGCTCCCTGCGCCTGACCACGCTCGACGGGTTCGACCGCACCGCCCTGCGCGCGTTGTTGCACGCGGCGGTGGCGCTGGACGCAGACCCCACGCTGCCGCCCGCGCCGAAGGTGAACCGGAAGCCGTGGCCGGTGCCGGCGTTTTTCAAGCAAGCCCTGGCCGCGAAGCAAAACCGCGCCGCTGCCGAGGGTTTCAGGAAGCTTTCGCCCAGTTGCCAGCGCGAATACCTCGTCTGGCTCTCGACGGCAAAGCAGCCGGAAACCCGCGCCCGCCGGCTCGCCGAGACGCTCGCGGCGTTGCAGTCGGGCCGAAAGTGGGCGCAGCGCAAACTCGGCTGAGGATATCGGTTAGGACGTTGTCGCAGGTTCCCGAGGGCTGGCGACGGGACACTGGAGGATTGGCGAGCTGCGGCGGGCAAGTCAGATTCACGGCATGCCGGAACTGCCCGAGGTTGAAGTCCTGAAACGCCATCTTGCACCGCTGCTGCGGGGCAAAGTCGTGCGCGATGTCGCCGTGCGAAAGGCCAAGGTGCTGCGGCCCACGACGGAGTCGGACCTGCGTGCGGTGCTGGTCGGGGCGAAGTTCAGCGGGCTGGACCGGCGGGGGAAGTATCTCGTGTTCACGCTGAGTAGCCCGCATCGGCGCGAGCCGCTGACGGTCACCGGCCATCTGGGCATGACGGGCCGGATGTTTCTCCAGCCGAAAGCCATGGCACTGCCGAAGCACGCGGTCGTCGTGCTGGACCTGGGTCGGCACGTGTTCGTGTATGAGGACCCACGCCAGTTCGGACGGTTCACGCTGGACGACTCCGCGGTGCGGGCACTCGGGGCGGAGCCGTGGGATGAAAGGTTTTCGGTTGAGACTTTTACCGCCGCGCTGCGCCGCTCGACGCAGGCGATCAAGGTGAAGCTGCTCGACCAGTCGCTCGTGGCGGGCATCGGGAACATCTACGCCAGCGAGGCGTTGTTCCGCGCCGGCGTCTCGCCCCGGCGCGCCGCCCGCCGGGTGAAGACGGAGGAAGCCGCGCGGCTGCATGCGACCATCCGCGCGGTGCTAACCGAGGCCATCGAATGCGGGAGCACCATTCCGCTGGACTTCGGAGGCGGCGGAAAACGCGACGGACTGTTCTACTACGGTGCGGTGGAGGGCGAGTCCAAATTCTATCAGGAACGCCTTCTGGTTTACGACCGCGCCGGCCAGCCGTGCGTGAAGTGCGCCACGCCCATCCGGCGATTCGTGCAGGCGGCGCGGAGCACGTTCTGCTGTCCGCAATGTCAGCGCTGAGGTGGGGTTCGACGCCTTAACCGGACACGCGGGGTGCGTGCTGGCGCCGTTCAGCGCGAGATGTCGGCCTGCCCCAGCACCTTGAACTGATGCCGGCGCAACGCCTCCTCGGCCACGTCGCGATCCTCGAGATTCAGCGCCAGCGCGGTGCTGTCCTGCGAACGGGTCATGAACGAGTAGATGTAGTGGATGTTGATTTCCGCCTGGAGCAGCGCGGAGAGCACGTCCTTGAGCCGGAATTCGGATTCGATCTCGACCACCAGCAGGTCGCTCTCGCTGAAGGGAAAGCCATGCTCCTGCAGCAGGTCACGCGCGGCTTCGGGGTCATCCACCACGAGCCGGATGATTGCGCTGTCGGTGGTGTCCAGCACCGTGAGCGCGAGGATGTGGACGTTCCGTGACGCCAGGAGCGTGGTGAGCGTGTGGAGCCGGCCGAGGCGGTTGGGCGTGAAGACGGAGAACTGTTTCACCGGGCCGCCGGGCCGCTGCCGCATTGTCGTGGTGCCGCTCATGGCCGAAGTGTCAGCCCAACCCGCGCGGCGCGCAAGGGGCTTGGCGGCGTCCGGCCTCAGTCTTCCGCGCCGGTGTCCACGGGCTTCAGTTCGAACTCTCCGCCCGGCTTCTGCTCAAGCTGTTTCACCTTCAGCTCCGCCTCGGCCAGCTTGGCCTGGCAGACGGCCGCCAGCCGCGTCCCCTCCTCGTAACGGGCCAGCAGGGTCTCCAGCGGAAGATCCTGCGCCTCCATGCTGGCCACGATGCCTTCCAGCTTTTCCAGCGCGGTCTCGAAAGGCAGATCAGTCGGCTGGCTCGGGGCGGGTTTGGCGGCTTTTGACATCGGGCGGAAGTTAAGGAGCGGCTGCGGGAGCGTCCAGACCTTATCCCGGCCGGCCGGTTTGAAAGACGCTGAAGGATTAACCGCTCAGGTCGTCCATGTTGCTGGTATTTTACGACCATGAACGCATCCACTCTCTCCCGGCGCGCGGCGCTCAAGGGCCTCGGTGCCACGCTCGCCCTCCCCTGGCTTGAAGCGATGGGCCCGCTGACCAGTTGGGCGGGCAACACTTCCGCCAGCCAGGCCGCCCCCAACCGCATGGCGTTCCTATACGTCCCCAATGGCAAAAACATGGTGGACTGGACGCCCAAGCAGGACGGCGCGCTGCCGGACGAACTGCCCGCCATCCTGCAGCCGCTGGCACCACATCGCGGCGACTTCTCCATTCTCACTGGCCTCACCGCCGACAAGGCCCGCGCCAACGGCGACGGCGGGGGCGACCACGCCCGGGCACTGTCCGCATTCCTCACCGGCTGCCAGCCGCGCAAGACCGACGGCACCGACATCCGGGCCGGCGTCTCCGTGGACCAGGTGGCGGCCTCCCGCATGGCCGACCAGACGCGGCTCGCCTCGCTGGAAATCGGCACCGAGGCCGGCTCCATGGCCGGCAACTGCGATTCCGGTTACTCCTGCGTTTATTCCTCCACGATGTCCTGGCGCTCCGCCACGCAGCCGCTGCCCAAGGAGGTCAATCCCAAGCTCGTCTTCGAGCGACTCTTCGGGGCCGGCTCCGCCGCCGAACGGGCCAAACGGGATGCCCAGCGCAAGAGCGTGCTGGACATGGTCATGGCCGACTTCAACGACCTCAACGGCAAGCTCGGCCGCAGCGACCAGCGCAAGCTCGATGAGTATTTCTCGGCCATCCGCGACATCGAGCTCCGTATCGAGCGCGCCGGGAAGTTCGCCGAGCCCAAAGCCCCGGAGGGCTTCGCCACGCCCGCCGGCATTCCGCCCACCTACGACGAGCACATCCGGCTCATGTGCGATCTCATGGTGCTGGCTTTCCAGACCGACACTACGCGCGTCTGCACGTTCGTCATCGCGAACGAGGGCAGCAACAAGCCTTATCCCTTCATCGGCGTGCGCGAAGGCCACCATGATCTCTCCCACCACGGCAACAGCGAGGAGAAGAAGGCGAAGATCGCCCAGATCAACCGCTTCCACACCACGCAGCTCGCCTACCTCCTCGGCAAGCTCAAGTCCGTCAAGGAGGGCGACGGGACGTTGCTTGACCACATGATGCTCGCCTACGGCAGCGGCAACTCGGACGGCAACGCGCACAACCATGACAACCTGCCCCTGCTGCTCGCAGGCCGGGGCTGCGGCACCATCAAGCCGGGCCAGCATCTCGTTTACCCGAAGGAAACGCCGCTGAACAACCTCTGGCTCGCCATGCTCAACCGCATGGACATCAAGACCCAGCAGCTCGGCGACAGCACGGGCGAGCTGGCGCGGCTGGCCTGAGTTGGCCGGATCATTCTCCTCGGGCAAACGCGGGCGGCCTGCGCCCGCGTTTTGGCTTTTTCAACCGCCCCGTTGGGATAGGCTCCGCCCGTGCCAACCCCAACCCGCCGCCCCGCGTGAACGTCCCCGGTCCCGCCGCCCCCGCCGTGCCCACGCCTTGGTGGCGCGTGCTCTACATCCAGGTGCTCCTTGCCGTCGCGCTGGGCATCTTGGTCGGCGTCCTCTTCCCGCTCGACAAGGCCGCGCCGAACTTGTGGAGCGCCGCCAAGCTGGAACCGCTGGGCAAGGCGTTCATCGCGCTGGTGAAGATGATGATCGGGCCGATCATCTTTTGCACCATCGTCCACGGCATCGCCTCGATGAGCGACATGAAGAAGCTCGGGCGCGTGGGCGTGAAGACGCTGCTCTACTTCGAGGTCGTCTCGACCGTCGCCCTCGTCGTCGGCCTCGTGGTGGTGAACTGGCTCCAGCCAGGGGCGGGCTTCAACTTCGATCCCACCGCGCTGAACACGGCTGACTCGGCCAAAGCCAAGAACGCCGTGCAGGGCGCCGAGTCACAGACGATGTCGGCCTTCCTGCTCAACATCATTCCCGCGACGCTCTTCTCCGCCTTCGTCACCGGCGACCTCCTGCAAGTGCTCCTCGTCTCCACGCTCACGGCCTTCGCCATCACCACGCTGCCCAACCACCACCGGCTGGCCGTGCTTGGCGTGATTGAGCGCGCCTCGGAAATCCTCTTCGGCATCATGCGGATCGTGGTGCAGTTCGCACCGGTCGGGGCGTTTGGCGCGATGGCGTTCACCGTGAGCAGCTACGGGATTGGCTCACTGGAAAAGCTGCTCAAGCTCATGGCTGGTTTCTACGCCACGGCGGGCGTGTTTGTGTTCGTGGTGCTTGGCGGCATCGCGGCGCTCTGCGGCTTTTCGATCTTCCGCTTCCTCGTGTTCATCAAGGAGGAGCTGCTGCTCGTGCTGGGCACGAGTTCCTCCGAGACCGCGCTGCCGGGCATGATTCAAAAGATGCGGCGGCTCGGCTGCTCGAACTCCACCGTCGGCCTCGTCATCCCGACGGGCTACAGCTTCAACCTCGACGGCACAAACATCTACATGACGATGGCCGCCATCTTCCTGGCGCAGGCCACGAACACGCCGCTGGACCTGCGCGAGCAGATTACGCTGCTGCTCGTCGCGATGGTTTCCTCGAAGGGCGCGAGCGGCGTGGCCGGGGCGGGCTTCGTCACGCTCGCCGCCACGCTGGCCGTGGTGCCCAAGGTGCCCATCGCCTCACTTGCGTTGCTGGTGGGCATTGACCGCTTTATGAGCGAGTGCCGCGCCATCACAAACCTCATCGGCAATGGCGTGGCGACCGTCGTGATCAGCCGCTGGGAAGGCGAGGTCACACCAGAAACGCTGCGGAAAAACCTCGCCCCGGAGGAGACGGCGTGAAGGGTCGTTAACTCTCCTCCCGACTCCGGCGGGTGCAGTCGTAATTCATGGCGAGACCCCTTGCGGCGTGTCTTGCGGATCTGAAGGCGCGACTACTTCCGTTCCGCGAGTTGCGATTCCAATTGCTTCACGCGGCGCAGGAGTTCGGGCAACTGCTGGATGGCGAGGAGCTGGCGCTTGGTTTGGCGGTCGGGTTGCGCAGGCGAGCCGAACCATTTCTCGCCGTCGGGGATGTCGTGCATCACGCCGGATTGCGCGGCGACGGTGACTTGGTTGCCAATTTTGAGGTGGCCCGCGAGTCCAACTTGGCCGCCGAGCACGACGTAATTGCCCAACTTGGTGCTGCCCGCGATGCCGGTCTGCGAGACCACGATGCAGTGTTCGCCGAGCTGCACGTTGTGGGCGAGTTGCACGAGGTTATCCACCTTGCTGCCCTTGCCGATGACCGTCGCGCCGATCGCACCCCGGTCCACGGTCACATTCGCGCCCAGCTCCACGTCGTCGCCGATGACGACGTGGCCAACCTGCAGAACTTTCTGGTGCGCACCCGCATCGAACACGTAGCCGAAGCCGTCCGAACCGATGACGCAGCCGGCGTGGAGACGGACGCGTTTGCCGACTTGCGTGCGCGCATAGAGGACGACGTTGGGGAAGAGCTTCGTGTCCTCGCCCACCACGCAGTTGTCGCCGAGGTGGTTGCCGCCGAGCAAAACCGCGCGCGCCTCAATGCGGCAGTGTTCGCCGATGACGCAGTGTGGCCCGATGAAAGCCGTGTCATCCACAAAGGCGGTTTTCGGTATCACGGCCGTCGGGTGGCGTTGGCCTTCGAGCACCGGCTCAGCGAAAAAGAGCGGCAGCACCTTGGCAAACGCCACGCGCGCGTTCTTCACCCGGATGAGCGTCTTGGTGGCGGAAGTGCGGTCGCCCGCAACGAGGATGGCGGATGCGGCACTTGCCTCGGCGGCGGCGAAGTAGGCGTCGGTCTCGGCAAAGGTCAGGTCGCCGCGCTTGGCAGAGTCTGCCGGCGCGAAACGCGTGATGGGCGAAGTCGGGTCACCGAGGATTTCTCCGCGGACGTGTTTGGCGATGTCAGCGACGGTGTAGGGCATGAGGTATTGGGATGAGTTAATCCAGATCTTCCCAATCGGAGCGACTCACGCCGGCTTGGGCGAGAATCCGCTTCATCAGCGACCAATCAACGTCGCCTTCGTGTGGGTTGGGAATCGTAAGGCGGCGGCCGTCTTTGTGCAGGAAAGGATGTTTGCCTCTTTGCCACGGGCCTTCCCAGCCAAGCTGCCGAAATCGGCGAACCAATTCGCGATGCTTTATTGGCTTAGGCATGCGCGAGCGAGCGGCTGGCGCGCTTGGGAACGGGACGGTTCAGATTCACTCCGCCCAGCACGGGGAGCTTGTGACCGAGCTGCAAGCCAAGCAGCAGCCAGTCTTCGAGGGTGCTTTGTAATTCCGCGCGGCAAGCCTCCAAGGTTCTCCCCTGCGCCCACACTCCGTCGCAGCCCGCGACGGAGCCAAAGTAACGGCCGTTCTCCATCAGTTCGTAATGGGCCTTGGCCATCGCGTTCTGAATGTAGGTCGTGAGCATGGCTAGAAGCTAGTTAAGCAGCGGGACTGCGTCGAGTCTCGGCTACTTCCCCCGCGTATCCACGACCTTGTTCCCCTCGCCCAACACGATGACGGTGGGCTCCCAGCCGCGCGCCTGCGCCACGTCCACTTCCGTAAAGCTCATGATGGTGATCCGGTCGCCCTTGCCGCCCAAGTGTGCCACCGCGCCGTTGAGTTCGATGACCCCGGAGCCGCGCGGCCCCTCGATGACATAGGTTTCCCAGCGGCTCCCGTTGGCCATGTTGCCGCACAGGATGCGCTCGTAGGGGAAGAAGCCGGCTTGCTCCATGAGGTCCGCCGCAATGGTGAGGCTCCCCTCGTAGTGGAGCGAGGCGCCCGTGACCGTGGCGCGGTGGATTTTTGATTTTAGGACGTGGACAAGCATGGTTCTCAGTCGCAATGGCGTCGCTCTACCGGATTTCGCGGGGGAGGGTTCGCCGGTTTCAAGTCGCCGTTTGACTTGAAAATCGCGCGGCAATATAAAGCCCGCCGTTCGCAACACAACTCTCGATTCCAAACTCCTTTTCCCATGAGCAGAAAAATTCGTTACGGCATGGTCGGCGGCGGGCGCGGGGCCTTCATCGGCGCGGTGCATCGCATTGCGGCCGCGATGGACCAGCAGGTGGAGCTCGTTTGCGGCGCGTTCTCCAGCGACCCCGATCGCAGCAAGGCGAGCGGCGCGGACCTCTTCCTCCCGGCGAACCGCTGCTATGGCACTTTTGAGGAGATGATTCTCGCCGAGAAGGCCCTGCCCGCCGACCAGCGCATGGACTTCATCGCCATCGTCACGCCGAACCACATGCATTTCCCGCCGGCAAAGATGGCCTTGGAAAACGGCTTCCATGTCCTCTCCGACAAGCCCGCCACCTTCGACCTCGCCGAGGCCAAGGCCCTCGCCGCGCTCGTCAAGAAGACCGGCCTCCTCTACGGCCTCACCCACAACTACACCGGCTACCCGCTCGTGAAGCAGGCGCGCGACATGGTCGCCACCGGCAAGCTCGGCAAGATCCGCAAGGTCGTCGTCGAGTATCCGCAGGGCTGGCTTGCCACACGGCTCGAAGCCTCGGGCCAGAAGCAGGCTGGCTGGCGCACTGACCCCAAGCGCTCCGGCGCGGGCGGTTGCGTGGGCGACATCGGGACGCACGCCGAGAACCTCGCCGAATACATCACCGGCCTCAAAATCTCCGAACTCGCCGCCGACGCCACCAGCTTCGTGAAGGGCCGCAAGCTCGACGACGACGTGAACGTCCTGCTCCGCTTCAAGGGCGGCGCGAAGGGCGTGCTGCACAGCTCGCAGATTTCCGTCGGCGAGGAGAACAACTTGAACATCCGCGTCTATGGCGAACTCGGCGGCCTCGAATGGCACCAGAAGGAACCGAACACTCTGCTTGTGAAGTGGCTCGACCAGCCAATGCAGGTCTATCGCACCGCCAATGGCTACCTGTGCGACGCCGCGAAAGCCGCCGGCCGCACCCCGCCCGCGCATCCCGAGGGCTATCTCGAAGCCTTCGCGAACATCTACAAGAACTTCGCCAACGCCATCCGCGCCCGCGAAGCCGGCCAGAAGTTGGCGAAGGACGCGGTCGCGAACGATTTCCCGAAAATCGAGGACGGTGTCCGCGGCATGGCCTTCATCAAGGCCGTCGTCGAGTCTTCCGCGAAGAATGCAGCCTGGACAAAGCTGGACGTGTAAGCCCGAACTCCTGGCCTTCAATGCTGCGACGGCGCCGCTTAGGCGCCGTTGCCATTTTCAGGGTTGATCAACAAGGGGCGAAGCCAGAGCTGGGCCAATGAAGTGCCCAGCCATGCCAAGGCAAACAGCACGGCTCCTGCCACCACCATCGCCGCCGCCAGCGAGCAATCCAGCCAGACACCGAGGTGCAGGCCCAACACGGAGCTGAGGGCCGCGTGCAGCACGGTCAGGCCCAGCATCACGGGGAAACGGTGCGAGAGCAGCGTGGCCGTCGCGCCGGGTAGGATGAGCATGGCGATGACGAGGATGGCCCCGACCGCCTCGAACGCGCTGACCACGACCACCGAGAGCGCCGCCATCAGCGCGTAGTGGACGAACGTCGAGTTGATGCCGAGCGAGAAGGACAGCGCGGGGTCGAACGAGCTGACGAGGAGTTCCTTGTAGAAGAGGCCGACAAGCAGGACCACCACGAGCGTCACCACCGCCATCCGCACGACGGACGGCGGGCCGAGTTTGATGCCGGCGAGCTCCACCACGCCTTCCAGCGGGATGAAGGCGATTTCGCCGTAAAGCACGCATTCCTGGTCAAGGTCCACTTTCGACGCGAACAAACTGATGAGGATGACACCCACCGCGAACAGGCTCGTGAACGCGATGCCAATGGCAGCGTCCTGCTTCACGCGCGACTTCTTGTGGATGACCTCGATGAGCACGGTCGTGACTGCGCCAGCCAGCAGGGCACCGATGAACATCGGTAGCGAGCCACGACTGCCGCTGATGAGGAACGCGATGGCGATACCCGGCAAAATGCTGTGGCTGATGGCGTCGCCCACCAAGGCCATGCGGCGGAGAATGAGGTAATTGCCCACCATCCCGCACGCCGTCGCCACGAGGAAGCCCATCGCCACAATCCACACGGAGCTGCTGAAGTCCTGCGTCCACGGCGCGATGAAGACGCGCTGGAGGTCGAAGGCGGGGATGAGTTCGGTCATCGCGACCTCCCATATCCCGGCGTGGCCTCGGGCTTTGACTCCAGCGTGACGGGCACGGCGGGAATCACCTTTCCGTGTGGGTCTTTCGTGGCGTAGTTGAGGCGGCGTTCCAACTCGCGCACCACATCTTCGCCGAGGACGTGTTCGATTTTCTCCGCGTCCTCGTGGACGTGGTCGGCGGCGATTTGCGCGGTGTGCGTGAGGTAGAGTTCCCAGAGGCGGTGATTGCGGACGATGGCGCAGGCGGTCTGCCAACCAGCGGGCGTGAGGAACAGCGCGTCGCCTTCGCCGGGCAGCGTGGCGAGTTCGTGTTGTGCGAGGGCGCGGGCTTGCGCGTGGACTTCCTCCTCGGTCTCGCGACGACGTTCGGCGAGTTCGCGGAGAGAAACGCCTTCGCCCTGAAAGCCGCGGGCTTCGAGGACGTGGTAGATGGCCTTGAGCGTGTTCTCGCGTTGCGTGCGGGCGGCGCGGCTGCGTTGCCGCCACCAACGCGCGACGATGCCGTGTCGCGGGGCGAAGAGGAACGCGCCAGCAAAGACCGTCGTCGCCGCGAGCACCATGAAGGGGCCGGTGGGAAGGTTGTTGCCGAGGAAGCTGAGGAACGCACCGAGCGCGCCTGCCACCATGCCGAAGAGCGACGCGAGCAGCAGCATCCGGTGCATCCGGTCGGTGAGCAGATACGCGGCGGCGGCGGGCGTGATGAGCATCGCGGACACAAGCACGACGCCGACGGCTTGCAGCGCGATGACGACCGCGAACGCGAGCAGCAGCATCAGCCCGTAGTGAAACGCCTGCACGGGGAAGCCCACGGCGCGCGCGAACCCGGCGTCGAAGCTGGTGACGAGGAACTCCTTGTAGAACACGGCGATGACCACCACCGCCAACCCGGTGACGACGGCCATGAGCTGCACATCCGCCGCGCCGATGGCCGCCGCCTGGCCGAAGAGGAACTTGTCTATGCCGCTTTTGTTACCGCTCGGCAGGCGCTGAATCATCGTGAGCAGGCAGATGCCGACGGCGAAGAACGCGGCGAGCACGAGGCCGAGTGCGGTGTCTTCCTTGAGCCGCGTGGTTTGCTTGATGAGATGCACCGCCCCCGCGCCGAGCAAGCCCGCGAGCGTCGCACCCACGAAGATGGCGACGGGGTCTTTACTCATGTTCCACAGAAAGCCCAGCGCCACCCCGGGAAGCACCGCGTGGGACAACGCATCGCCGACCAAGGCCATCTTGCGCACGACGATGAACGAGCCGAGCAACCCGCAGGAAATCCCCAGCAGCATCGAGCCGAGCAGCGCGTAGCGGACGGCCGGGTCCTGGAAGGTGAAGAAGCGGGCGGCTTGGTCCCAGAGGGAGGTTTCGGAAATGTCGCCAATGCGGGCGGCGTGCGCCGAGCAAGACAGGAGGAGATAGGTGATGGGGAATAGGACATGGGGGAGGCGGCGGCGGGCGCGCGTGGAAGTGGTGGTATCGTCGGTGGAAGCGGCGGTCTCATTAGCACCCTGCTTCAGCTCTGTGTGCGGCGCGACTTGTGATGCCTGGGCCAGCGAACGGGTCGCCGGTGGAAGAGTCGGCTTGCCTGCGGAGATGCAGTTCTCGACGTTCCTCAGCTTGAGGCCCAAACTCGTTAAGTCGCTGGAAGATGCTTTCACGGCTCAAACACTCATGCCCGCAAGTGCAGCAAACGCGGTCGCATAAAAGAACAAGCCGAGAGGAATCGGACTAGTGAGCCAAAGAGTGGCAAGTGCTGCGGGCTTGGAGTCTTTCCATCCCTCCTTGTCACACACTTTCGCTGTAAGCCATGTGGTGCACACGAACCAACTCAGGAAGGTTATGGCAAGGGGGACTTGCCAGGGTATCTCCGTTTTCAAGAGCAACGTTTGTTGGAGGATGAAACACCCGAAAAGGAGAATCAGCCCAAACGACTGCACGATAAACATGGTCATTACAACGTCTGCGAATCTCTTCATAGCTCGGGGCAAACGTGGCCCTATCCCTTAACGCGAACGGCCTCGGCGACTTCGCTCAAAATCGTCAGCCGCCCGCCATACGTCTTCTGCAACGTCTCGTAGTTGAAGACTTCTTCCGTAGGGCCGAAGGCGACGACGCGCATGTTCAGCAGCAGCAGCATGTCGAAGTAGTTGCGCGCGGTGGGCAGGTCGTGGTGGACGACGAGCAGGGTCTTGCCGGCGGCGCGCAGCTCGTGCAGCAGCGCGATGATGGCGGCCTCCGTCGCGGCATCCACGCCGGCGAACGGCTCGTCCATGAAGTAAAGGTCGCTCTCCTGCGCCAGCGCGCGGGCCAGGAAGACGCGCTGCTGCTGGCCGCCGCTCAAGTTGGAAATCTGCCGGTTCGCGTAGGGCAGCATCTTCACCTTGTCGAGACACTCGCGGGCTTTGTCGTGGTCGGCGCGCGACGGGCGCTTGAGCAAGCCGAGCTTGCCGTAGCGGCCCATGAGCACCACGTCCATCACGCTCACGGGGAAATCCCAGTCCACGCTCTCGCGCTGCGGCACGTAGCCGACGCGGCGGAGGTTTTTCGCGACGGGTTCGCCAAAGACTTTCACCCAGCCGCTGCTGACGGGCAGCAAACCCATCGCGGCCTTGATGAGGGTGGACTTGCCCGCGCCGTTCGGCCCGACGATGCCGACGAGCTTGCCCGGCGGCACGACGAGGTCCACGCCCCACAGGACGGGCTTCTTGTGGTAGGCGACC
>Ga0172373_10006307_pt1 | contig 15818 bp, 14 predicted proteins | sample Lak10m_2_FD_114546 | JGI IMG/M metagenome (GOLD analysis project Ga0172373, IMG submission 114546) | Freshwater microbial communities from Kabuno Bay, South-Kivu, Congo - kab_092012_10m | ecosystem: Environmental > Aquatic > Freshwater > Lake | place: Democratic Republic of the Congo...
CCCTGAGGGGCAGACCAAAGACAACACCCCAGGGTCGGTGCTCAAGCAGATCCGCGATCTGGTGGGTGAGCGCCGTACGCTGGGCGAGCGCGACCTGGTGCTGATTTCGGGCGGCGGCAATGATGCGGCCGACCTGTTCACGCTGTTTCTGAAGGCGCAAAACAACGACGCCGACGCTATGGCGAGGTATCCCGCGCTCCTCAAGGAACTGCTCACCGACGCCGAGCTGGCTGCTGAGCCCAACCCGGGCAATTGGCCTGTCCTGTACATGGTCAAGCTTGCCAACACGCTGGCCGACACGGTCCGTGATCAGCTGCTCGCCAACGGCGCGCGTCGCATTGTGGTGGCCAACATCCCGGATCTCACGCGCACGCCCAAGCTTGAGGCTGTGCTCAGACCGCTTCAGCAGCCCGCGTTGTACACCCTCGCGCGGGCGCTGTCTGTTCAGTTCAACGATCAGCTCGCCCGGCGGTTTGCTGGCGACACACGGGTGGCCATTTACAGCCTGCTTGACTCGCTCGACGCCTGGGTGACCGACCCGCCACCCGAGTTCACACAGGCCACGACACCCGCCTGCCCACCTGTTGCGAATGCACCCACGCCCATCTACGACCTCAGCAAGTGCACGGCTGCCCTGCTGGCAACCCCGGACGTGGCGCAGGGCCGGCCCGCCAACTGGTGGGACCGCTACCTGTTCGCAGATGATTTCCATCCCACGCCGCGTGGCCACGCCGAGGCCGCAGCCCAGGTAGTGCAAATCGTCCGCTCGCGCGGCTGGAACTGATTGACTGAAGGTTGCGGGGCTCCTGGTGTCAGAGCCCCGGCCAGCCCGCCGCGCGCGCCGCCTCACGCCAGGCCATGAAATCGGCAAACGCAGCGCCCGCCAGAAATTCTGGCGCGTATTCCGTGTCGCGCATCAGGCGATCAATTTTCATCGGTGAGCGACGCGCCACCTTGCCGCGTCCCGCGGTGGCCTGTGCCGGATCATCAACCATCTCGGCCTGAAAGTCGGGAAAGCGCGCGGACAGACGCTCACACCAGTCCGCCACTGACCATCGCCGCCCCGCCGAGAGGTGATAAACCGGTTCGGGAGGCCTGTCGGAGCCCTCGAGAAGCGCCGCCAACCCGCGCGCCACATCGCGCGAATACACCCAGTCGTTTGCACAGTCCGCGTGCACCCTCACCCGCGCCGACTGCTCGGCAAGCCGCGTGAGCTGCAGCGGCAGGCTGAGGGTGTCGCGCACGCCAGTGTCGTATTCCCAGCGACCGAACACCATGCCCAGGCGCACCACAGTGACATCGAGCGACCGCGTGGTGCGATAGCGCACCGCAATCCGCTCGGCTGCAAATTTGGTAATGCCGTAAAGGGTCTCGGGCCAGACGGGGCTGGTCTGTTCGTCCAGCTGAGGCGAAAGCAGGCCGCCCGCGCCAAATATCGAACCTGTCCCGAGCTGAACCACCCGGGGGATTCGATGACGGAGGGCCGCTTCGAGCACTTCGATGGTGCCGAGTACATTCACCTCGGCAATGCCCCGTGCGGCTCGCTCCTCACGGGCCGCGTCGGCCGTGACCGCTGCGGCGTGCACCAGACGATCAACCGGAAATGCGCGCAACGCCGCGTCAAGCGAGTCGGACGACAGCACATCGCCCATCACCACCGATAGTCGATCAGCCGACTCACCCAGCAGGGCACGCGTCCCCTCGGGGAGTGAGCCCGGGCCGAACAACACCACACGCTGGCCGCGCGCGAGCAGCTCCTCGGCCAGATTGAGGCCGACAAACCCCGTGCCGCCGGTGATCAGCGTCACCGGTCCCGAGGGGCTACTCATTGCGACTCGATCTTCGCAGCCGACACCACGGCTCGCCACTTGTCAGCCTCTTCCGCGATGAAGGATGCGCTTTGCGCCGGACTCTTGACGAGCGGCTGGCAGGCCATGGCGGCCAGTCTCGCGGTGTACTCCGGGTCGGTCACCACCCGCTCGTGCAGCGCACGTAGCGACGCGCGAACCTCTGGCGGCGTTTTCGAAGGCACGGAAATCGCCCACCAGGTGCTCGACAGCATCCCCTGGACGCCAGCCTCGGCGAAGGTGGGCACCTGGGGAAGTTGCGGTAATCGCGAGTCGTGGGCGACTGCAAGCGCCCGCAGCTTGCCGCTATCGACATGGGCACGCAGGGTGGTGAGATCGTTCACCGTCATGTCAGCCTCACCTGAAAGCACCGCCAGCGTGGCGGGCCCGCCCCCTTTGTAGGGCACATGGAGCAGATCGATTCCGGCACGCAGCTTCAGCAACTCACCCCCCATCTGCACGATGCTGCCCGGACCCGCCGACGAGAAGCTGAGCCGCCCTGGATCACGCTTGGCCGCCTCAACCAGTTCGGCGACCGTTCGCGCGGCAAGCCCCGATCGCACCGCCAGCAGGTGCGGCGCAATCGCCACCAGTCCAATCAGACTGAGATCGCGGGCTGCGTCGTAAGGAAGCTTGCGAATGAGCAGTTCGTTGATCACCTGCGTGCTGGTGGATCCAAACAGAATCGTGTGCCCGCTGGGGGGTGCGGCCACCACCGCCTGGGTGCCGATCACGCCGGCCGCGCCGACCCGGTTCTCGACCACCACGTTCTGGCCAGCGATCCGGGCTAGGTGTTGCGCGTAGAGGCGGCCAACAATATCGGCGGGGCCACCCGCAGGAAACGGCACCACCATGGCCAGCGGCCGATCTGGAAAGGTCGCCGCGCCACCGCTCTGAGCGAATACACGACTGCCTGCGCCGGCAAGCGGTAGCGACAACGCGAGCCGGCGCAATCTGCTGGGGTGGTAGACGGTGCTGACTTTCATTGGAAATCCTCAGGGATTGACGACGATGGTGTCGAAGGCCGCTGCCTCCCGCACAAATCCGCCTGTGAGCAGGCTCCTGCGCAGACGGTCAACGCCTTCGCGGGACACCTGCGGGGACATCGCCCAGACGCCTGCTGACACATAGCGCGAGACCGCGTCTTTCAGCACGTCTGGCCTCACCTCCGGCAGGCGGGGGGCCACGCACTGCGCGAGCGCTTCCGGCCCCATGGCCGCGATCCAGGATTGAACCCGTGACAGCGCGCGCTGGAGCGCAGCCAACGGCTCGCGATGCTGCTTCAACGTGCGCCTGGAGGCGATGAAGGTGGTGTAGCAACAGGGGCCACGCGTGCTGGCTGCGTAGACCACCGAAGCCAATCCATCGCGCTCGATCTGGCTCGCGTAGGGCTCGAACAGCTGAACGACATCAACTGAGCCCGCACGAAGCGCATCGATCTGGGCGCTCATGGATAAACCCTGAACAACCCGTCCAGCCGCAACCATGCTGGCGGGATCCATCCCGGCATCGCGAAGATCCTGCTGCAGACACAACCAGGGCGTAGGCACTTCGGAAACCACCGACAGGCGAAGCGCTGCCAGATCTGACATCGCCAGACGGGCCTCGCATCTTGCCGCATCAGTGGCTCGCATCAGCAGCATGAAGGGGTCACGACCCACGATTTCGCCGAGACAGACGAGGGACGCCTCGTCATCAGGCCAGATGTCGCGGTCGCGAAGCACCCGCATGGGACCGCCCCAGGTGAGATCGCTATCGCCCGCGCGGACCGCATCGATGGCGCCCCCCGGCCCACCGGGAGGCAGCCAATCGATCAGCAGATTTTCCTGTTCGGCAAACCCGAGCGCCTGCAGCGCATAAATGGGCGCATAAAACAGCGCCTCAAAATTTTCTGCGATGCGCAGCCGCATCAGCGGCGACGCTCGGCAATCGACAGCGCGATCAGAGCCACCAGACCCACCGCCATCACACCGAGCGAAACATGTACGGCATTGCGGCTCGCAGCATAGGTGATGCTTGAATACGCCAGCCACGCGCACGAGGCACAGAACACCAGAGGCGTGAACGGATACCAGGGGACGCGAAATTCATCGCCCCCTGAGGGCGCACGGCGCAAAATGAAAACAGCGATGCCCACCAGCAACAGGAAGCTCCAGAAGACGGGCGCGGTAAATTCCACCATGGATTCGAACCCGTCGTGTTGCCACAGACCGAACACCACGAGGGCGACACTGATTGCTCCCTGCACCAGAAGCGCCGGGACCGGCATGCCCGCCGATTCATTCCAGCGCCCCATGAAGCGCAAGGCCTTCCAGTCCAGGCCCAATGCGAAATTGCTGCGTGCGCCCACAATCATGGTGGCATTGATGCTGGTGAGGGCAGCGAGCGCCACGAACAGGCCCAGCGCCTTCTCCCCCAAGGGCCCAAATGCGGCACCCATGACATCGGCTGCCGCGGCCTTGGATTGCGCAAGACCTTTCAGACCCAGGCCGTGAATAAGCGCGAGATTCACCAGCAGGTAAATGCCGGTGATGACCAGCAGACTGACAACGATGATGCTTACGATTCGCCGCGGTCCGCCCGCCACCTCGGCTGAAATGTAGGCCGCTTCGTTCCAACCCCCGAAGGTGAGAAGCACAAACACCAGCGCCAGCCCCGCCATGCCGAGCGCGGGCGTTGAACTGAACATCGCAGGCGTGGTGTCGGCGGGCGCACTCACCATGAAGCCAGCAATCACCACCGCGAACAGACCAGCGACCTCAAACACCGCCAGGACGGCCTGTACCCGGCCTGAAGCCTGTAGCCCGACCAGATTCACCAGGGTGAGCGCCACCACAATGCCAATCGCCCAGATGGCTGACGAATGCGCGCCCAGGCTGATCACCTTGCTCATGTAGTCGCCGAACACGAAGGCAAGCAGTGCGATCGAGCCGGTGTTGATGACGGCTGCTTTCGCCCAGGCATACAGGAACGCAAGGTGCCTGCCGTAGGCAAGTTCAAGAAAATGGTAATCACCGCCCGCGTGGGCATGCCGGGTGGACAGCTCGGCATAGCAGAGCGCACCGGCGATTGAGATCAGGGCGCCCACCAGCCAGATGGAGAGCGCCCAGCCGACGTCACCACTGACCCCGGCCACCATGGATGGCGTCTTGAAGATGCCGGCACCGATCACGATGCCCACAATGATTGCTACCGCCGCGTACGGCCGCAGCAACCGGGCTGGCTGGCCTGCGCCAGCCCCGGAGACACTCGAGTTCATGTCAGGGTCTATGCAGCAGCGTTACTTGGGAACGCGGCGGCCTTCAAAGCCATTGCTCGAATACAGGCCGACCTGACCCTTGAGCGTGCCAGAGTCGGTGTAGCTGGCCTTTACGACCTGGAGCTGTCCGGTTGAAGGCGCCACGTAACGGAACTGCAGTTCTGCGCCCTCGAGCCGCGGATCCAGCAGGGGCTGGCTCTTGCCGCTCACGGTAATGGTTCCACCCACCCGCTGGTACTTCTGGGTGATGTTGAGCCGAACGTTCATCTGTCCGTCCATACCATCGAGGTTCCACTCGCCGTCCACCTGGGCCGGCACAATCCAGAAGTAACCCGAGCTGCCCCCAAACCCGCTCGTGCTGGCACTGAACACCTGATCAGGTTCCCAGTCGCCCATCGTGAAGGAGTTGGTGACGAGGCGCGTACCAGGGCGCATTTTCAGGAGCGTAGGACGCAGGCGCAGGTTCAGTTCGGGCAGCAGGTACATCGAAATGACCGTCGCCTTGGTGAAATCTTCCTTGAAGATGTCGCCGTTGATGATGGTGACCCGGTCGGACACACCCGCGCGCTCGGCGTTGCGCTTGGCCAGCGCAGCCATCTCGGGGTTGAACTCGATGCCCACAGAACGGGCTCCGTGGATACGCGCGGCAGTGATCGCGATCTTGCCATCGCCCGCGCCCAGATCGAACAGCAGATCGTCCTTGGTGACCTTGGCCACTTCCAGCATGCGCCGGACCAGGTCGTCGTTGGTAGGAACCCAGACCACGTCCTTGCCGGATTGACCGACCTGGGGTTGATATTTGTCATCGCCCGACTGGGCATGGGCCTGCAGGCCGATGGTGGCAAACAGGAGCGCTGCGAGGCCCGAGCGCAGCAGGCGGTTGGCGGCGAATGCATTCATGTCCGTATTCTTCCTGGTGTCGTGGGACAGGTGACTGGTGATGTTGACTGGCGCGGCATTGGACGGGGCCCCGGCGTCTGGATCCTCCCCTGCACGCGGGGCGACATCTTGCCCCCTGTCGACGCCGGCGGCAAGTATGCCGGACATACGGGTAGGGCCAGGCGATTTTCTGATGCTGCGAGACGCTTGCAGCCCCGCCCGCAACGCGCTGCTATGCTTCAAGCCCTTTTGTCTGATGCTGACATGACGACACTTGCCGGGTTCGAACCAGCCGCCATTCCGGCGGAAGACGAGGCGCTGCGAGCTGAGGTACGCGCCTTCCTCGCCCACCACCTCGCGGGTTTATCGGCTGAAGCGCGCGCCCGCTCATGGGCGGGTTATGACCCCGCATTCAGCCGGGCCCTGGGTGCGCGCGGGTGGTTGGGCATTACCCTGCCACGCGAATACGGTGGCGGCGGCCGAAGTGCCTTCACGCGCTACGTGCTGGTTGAAGAGTTTCTTTGTGCAGGCGCCCCGGTGGGGTCGCACTGGATCGCCGACCGGCAAAGCGGGCCGCTCATTCTCAAGTACGGCACCGAAGAGCAAAAGCGTTTTCACCTGCCACGAATCTGTCGCGGCGAGTCGTTTTTCTGCATCGGGATGAGCGAACCCAGTTCGGGCTCCGACCTCGCCAGCGTTCGCACACGAGCCCGCCGCAACGATGCGGGCTGGGTGTTGAACGGCCGAAAAATCTGGACGACCAACGCCCACCACTGCCATTTCATGATCGCCCTGGTGCGCACCTCGGGTGAGCCGACCGACCGTCATGTCGGTCTGTCGCAGCTGATCGTTGATTTGTCGCTACCCGGGGTCACCGTGCGCCCCATCACCGACCTGACCGGTGACCGGCACTTCTGCGAGGTGTTTTTTGACGATGTCCAATTGGGCCCTGAGGCTTTGATCGGTTCCGAAGGACAGGGCTGGGCGCAGGTCACCGCCGAACTCGCCTACGAGCGAAGCGGGCCCGAACGCATCTACTCTTCCATGGTGCTGTTCGATGAGTGGCTCGCCTGGGTCCGCACCCCTGCGGGTCAAAGCCCTGGCGCAACGCGCCTGGCCGGCAAGATCGCGAGCCACCTTGCCCCGCTGCGCGCCATGTCGATTGCGGTCACTGCCCAACTGGCTGCGGGCGAAAGCCCCGTGGTGGAAGCGGCCCTGGTCAAAGACCTGGGAACCACTCTCGAGCAGCAAATCCCGGCCATGATTGCCGACGATCTGGCAAGCCGTGATGACGTGTCGCAGGTACCCGCAGAATTGCTGGCAACGCTCGCCTACGTCACCCGAATCTCGCCTTCATTCTCACTGCGGGGCGGCACGCGGGAAATTCTTCGCGGCATGATCGCCCGCGGACTGGGGCTGAGATGAACAAATCAAGCGTGTCTGAAGACTCGATGATCAGCGACGCGCTCGCGAGCCTGCTTGCCGATCGCTGCGGCGCCGATGTGGTCCGCGCCATCGAATCGGGCTCGCCGATTGCCGACCTTTGGCAGGCCATCTCCGAAGCCGGTTTTGCCGACGCGATGGTGAGCGAATCCCACGGCGGCGCGGGGCTCTCCCCTGCGGCGGTCGCCGATTGCTGGATGCTGGCCGGACGACACGCGCTCCCGCTGCCGCTCTCGGAAACCATGATTGCACGCGCGATGCTCACCGAAACCGCAATCGCCATCCCCAACGCGCCGATCGCGCTGGGCGTCGGGCATCACACGCCCGCTGGCACGCTTCGCGCCGTTGGCGTGAGCGGCGGGCGCACTGCGGGCGCGGTACTGGTCACCGCAGCCGGTGATAGCCGCTTGCTTGATACCGCCAGCGCACGTAGCGAACGCTGTGCCTTCGAGCTCGACCTCACGCTTGAGTGGACCGCGTCTCAGTGGCAGGCAGCACCCCGCCTGGGAACAAGCCTCGACACCCGGCTCGCCCAGGCACTGGTTTTATCGGTACAGCTTGCCGGGGCGCTCAACGCAGTCTTCCAGCGGTCGCTCGCCTGGGCCAACGAACGCGAACAGTTCGGCAAACCCATAGGTAAATTCCAGGCGATTCAGCACCAGCTGGCACTCATGGCAGAAGAGTCATTTGCCGCCACCATGGCAGCCCGCATCGCCTGCCTGCCCGCACCGAACGGCGCCACGTCATCCCAGGGACTCATCAGCGTCCTCGCGGGCATTGCGCCAATTCGTATCGCCACCGCCAAGGCGCGCACGAGCGAAGCCGCCCTGCAGGTCGCCCAGATGGCCCACGCGGTGCACGGTGCAATCGGCTTCACCCACGAGTTCGATCTGCAACTTCTCACCCGCAGGCTGCACGCCTGGCGACAGACCGCGGGCAGTGAGTCGGCCTGGCACGACCGGGTAGGCCAGGCGCTGCTCTCCCCCGGCGCGTCCTCAATCGATTTGCTGAGAATCGCCACCGACGTCGTTGCCGATTAACAAGTCCCTTTCGTCTTAATGCCCTGTTCAGGAGACCTGCCTTGACCGACTTCCTTCAGATCAGCCGCGACGGCGCGATCGTCACCTGGACCATGAACCACCCTGCCACCCGCAATGCGCTCACCGGCAACACTGCGGTGGCGGAGATTGTGGCCGCAGCCGCTGCCGCGGCCGCTGATCGCAGCGTGCGGGCCATCATTCTCACCGGCGCAGGTCCGGTGTTCTCCTCGGGTGGCAACGTGAAGGACATGGCCCGGTTCGCCGCCCCCGGTCTCGACGCCGATGCCGTGCGCAACGAATACCGCCATGGCATTCAGCGCATCCCTCGCGCCATGTGGGCCCTGGATGTACCCGTCATCGCTGCCGTGAACGGCCCTGCGATTGGCGCCGGACTTGACCTCGCCTGCATGTGCGACATGCGCATCGCAAGCGAGTCGGCCACCTTTGCCGAGAGCTTTGTCCGCGTGGGCATTGTGCCGGGCGACGGCGGGGCATGGCTCCTGCCGCGCGCGGTAGGCGCAGCCAAGGCCGCTGAAATGGCGTTTACCGGCGACGCGATCAGCGCGGCTGAAGCGCTTGCGTGCGGTCTGGTTTCCAGGGTGGTGCCCGCCGAATCACTGCTTGAAGAAGCGCAGGCACTGGCCGCCCGCATCGCCCGCAATCCCTCGGGCATTCTGCGCATGACCAAGCGCCTCATGCGGGAGGCGGTTCACAACACGCTGGACTCGGTCCTGGAAACGTCTGCGGCCTACCAGTCGCTCGCGCACATGAGCGCCGATCACCACGAGGCTGTGCGCGCCTTTATCGAGAAGAGGCCGCCGAAATTCTCCTGAGCCTCGCTCAGGACAGTACGCCAATCTGCCAGGGCACGAATTCGTTATCGCCCACGCCCAGCGACTCACTCCTTGAGCGCTCGCCCGAGGCGATTCTCAGCATGAGTTGAAAAATCTGTTCGCCCATCTGATCGAGCGAGGCCGAGCCATCGATCACCTCGCCGCAGTTGATGTCCATATCACCGCTCATTCGGCGATACATGGGCGTATTGGTGGCAAGCTTGATCGTGGGTGACGGGTAGGAGCCGAAACACGAACCGCGGCCAGTGGTAAACGCAATGAGATTTGCGCCACCGGCAATCTGGCCCGTGGCCGAGACCGGGTCATAGCCTGGCGTGTCCATGAACACAAAGCCGTGCTCCATCACGGGCTCAGCGTAGCGATACACCTCCATCATGGCGCTGGAGCCTGCCTTCTTCGCACCACCCAGGCTTTTCTCGATGATATTGGCCAGTCCCCCGGCGTGATTGCCGGGCGACACGCGACCGTTGATCTGCGTATCGCGGCCTTCGTTGTACTTCAACCACCAATCGATGCGCTCCACCAGCTTGCGGCCAATTTCAGGGGTGCGGGCACGCGCAGTAAGGGTGTGCTCGACGCCAAAAATCTCGGGCGTTTCCGACAGGATGGCAGTGCCACCGTGCCGCACCAGAATATCGACCGCCTTGCCCAGCGCGGGGTTGGCCGACAGCCCGGAGAACCCGTCCGAGCCGCCGCACTGCAGACCCACCATCAGATGCTCCGCGCTGCAGGGCTCGCGCTCAATGCCATTGGCGAGATCGAGCATCTCGCGGACATGGGCGATGCCGAGATCAACCGCCGACTGCGTGCCCCCAACGTCCTGCATGGTGAGGGTGCGCAGTGTCTTGCCGGTTTCCAGCCCCTGGGCCTCGAAGAAACGTAGAAGATTATTGCGCTCGCAGCCAAGCGATACCACCAGCGCACCCGCGATATTGGGGTGGCGGATGTAACCCGCGAGCGTGCGACGCAGCAGGTCCATGGGCTCGCCGGTCATTTCCATGCCGCAGCCCTGATCGTGTACGAAGGCCACCACACGATCCACGCGCGGCCACTGCGCCATGCGCTCTTCGTGAAAATGCGCTGCGATCTTGCGCGCCACGGTCGCCGAACAGTTCACCGTGATGAAGATGCCAATCACATTGCGGGTGGCCACTCGACCATCGGCTCGCACAATGCCCATGAAGCGGGCACGTTCGGCGGGCGGCAGCCAGTCAGTGGCGCGATAGGCCTCGCCGAACGCATAGTCTTTCTGCACTTCGTCAAAGCGCAGGTTATGGCTGTGCACCCAGCTCCCCGGTTCGATGGTCTCGGAAGCGTAGCCAATCACGGTGTCGTACTTGCGGATGGCCTCACCCGCTGAAATCCGCCGGCTCGCAATCTTGTGCCCCGCCTCGATGGCCGAACGGGTGGTGACCTGCTCGCCAGGAACGGCCGTACCCTCGGCAATGGGCACGCGTGCCACCACCACGTTGTCGGCAGCATCAAGGCGTATGACGGGCGACGGGGCGCTCATGAGCACGCTCAACCGACCGCGCGCCGAGCGCCATCGAGCGTGAAGCGCCGCAGGCGCTGACCGGCTTTCATCACTTGCCCGGGAAGCCCGCGACCCAGCAGGCTCTCGACCTGCCTTGCCACCTCGCAGAGCTGATCAAGATCAATGCCGGTTTCGTAGCCGCTTTCATGAAGCAGATAGACCAGATCCTCGGTGCAGATGTTGCCTGAAGCACCGGGCGCGAACGGGCAACCACCCAGGCCCGCGATCGAGGACTCGAATTCGCGGATTCCCATCTGCAGACCCACCATGACGTTGGCGAGCCCCACACCGCGCGTGTTGTGGAAGTGGAGTGCGATGGCCATGTCGGGGAAGCGGCGCTGAAGCGCATCAACGGCGCGCTCGACCACCGGCGGCGTCGCCATGCCCGTTGTGTCGCCCAGCGACAGATGCCGCACCCCAAGCTCGTGATAGAAGCCCGCGATTCGCAGCAACGAATCGACCGGCGTGTCGCCCTCAAACGGACAGCCAAACGCCACCGCGATGGCACCCCGGACTGGAATGTGAAACTGGTTGGCGATTGGCACGAACTCCGCCACGTCAGCCAGCGCCCGCTCAATGGGCTTGTTGAGATTGGCCTGACAATGGCTTTCGCTGGCGGAAACGAAGCAGGCCATCATGTCGACCTTGGCTGCCGCCGCGCGCTCGGCGCCTCGGGCATTGGGCACCAGCGCCGTGAATCGCACGCCGGGCTTGCGTTGAAGCATGTCCATGAGTTGCGAGGCGTCGGCAAGCTGTGGAATGGCGCGCGGGGACACAAACGACGTGGCCTCGAAACTGCGCATGCCAGCATCGATCAGCGCATTGATGACCGCTGCCTTGCTTTCAGTGGGGATGAACTCGCGTTCGACCTGGAACCCATCCCGGGTCCCTACCTCAGTGACCAGAACCGAACGATCAACAGAATCTGCTGCGGAAAAACGCATGAAACAACTCCCTGGAGAAGGCTGCAGGACGGACTCCGGCGGTCACTTGTGCCGTCGTTTGACTACACGACACCGCTAGCCCGCAGCGCCTGGATGGACTCGTTATCGTAGCCCAGTTCGGCCAGCACCGCGCCGGTGTCGTCGCCGAGATCGGGGGGCATCCGGTGCACCCGACAGGGGTCATCGCTGAATTTGATGGGAAAGCCCAGCACATCGAGCGGTCCGTGCTTGGGGTCGTCAATTCTGAGCCGCATCTGCTGGTGCTGGATCTGCGGATCATCGAACACCTGTGCAATATCGAGCACCTTGCCGCAGGGCACGCCTGCGGCATTCAATACCGACACCCAGTGATCGATGCCGCGGGTGCGGGTGACCTGATTGATTTCAAGGTTGATGGCCGAGCGCCGCTCGAACCGATCACGATTGGTTTTGAACTCCGGGTGTTCGCGCAACCGCTCAAGACCCAGCGCGGTGAGCAGTTTCGCGTAGACCGCGTCGTTGCTTGGAGCGATCGCCACCTGACCGTCGGCCGCCTCGAACAGGCCGTAGGGTGCGACCAGACCATGGTCGTTGCCGTTACGCTGCGGCACCTTGCCCGTTGCAAAATAATTCGTGGCCATGAAGGCCAGCATGCTCACCATGCTGTCGGTGAGTGCGGTGCACACCTCCTCGCCTTCACCGGTGCGGGCACGCCGGATCAGGGCCGCAAGCACGCCCATCGCTGCGTAGGAACCGGCGACCAGATCGGAAATGGGTGGACCCGCACGCATGGGCTCGCCATCGGCCTCCCCGGAGACGCTCATCAGGCCACTCATGGCCTGCGCAATGAAGTCGAACGCGGGGCGGTGAGCGTAGGGGCCATTCAGACCAAAGCCCGTCACCCGGCACACCACCAGATCGGGCCGGAGGGTTTTCAGCGTTTCGCGATCGAATCCCATGCGATCAAGCACGCCCGGGCGATAGTTTTCGACCAGTACATCGGCGGATGCAATCAGCTTGCGCAGTACCGCCTTCCCCTCTTCACGTCTCAGGTCGAGGGTGACCGAGCGCTTGTTGCGGTTGAAACTTGCGAAGTAAAGCGAAAACCCGTTCCGCTGCTCACCCTGGGAGCGGATGGGATCACCCCCATCGGGATCCTCGATCTTGATGACCTCGGCACCAAGATCGGCCAGAAACATCGAGCAGAACGGCCCCGCGAGAATGCGGGTGAGGTCCACCACGCGGATGCCGTCAAGCTGCATGGTGCTCTACTCGACCTTCACGCCCGAACGCCTGGCCACATCGCCCCAGCGAGCGTAGTCGGCTTTCACAAAGGCGGCAAAATCTGCCGACGTACCTCCCCCCACGGAGACACCCTGGCCAACGATTTTCTGCTGGATGTCGGGCAGCGCAAGCACCCGATTCACCGCCTCGTTGAGCCTGGCTACGATGGGCGCGGGCGTACCCGCGGGCGCAAACAGGCCCAGCCAGATCATGACGTCCACATCCTTGTAGCCGGCCTCTGCAAAGGTCTTTGCATCGGGCACCACAGGCGAACGCGCGGCCGAGGTCACCGCCACCGGCTGCGCCTTGCCAGACCGGATGTGCGGCAGCACCGAACCCACTGACAGAATGGCCACATCGACTGCGCCGCCGATCACATCGGTCATCGCGGGCGAAGCGCCCTTGTAGGGAACCTGCACCAGGTTGATGCCCATAGCGGCCTTGATCTGTTCACCAAACAGATGGCCCACCGTGCCATTGCCGGCCGTGCCCCAGGTGATGCCGCGAGCCGATTTCCCCGCGGCAGCGAGCGAGACCGGGTCAGTGATCTTCGAGCCCGCGGCGCTCACCACCACGAGCGGCGCAGCCGATACGCGCACAATCGCCTCGAAGCTTTTCACCGAGTCGTAGCCCACGTTCGCATACAGGAAAGGCCCGAGCATCATGTTGTCGGACTGCCCCATCACGATCGTGTAGCCATCGGGCGCGGACTTCGCCACCGACTCAATCGCGATATTGCCGCCCGCACCGGGACGGTTCTCAAGCACAATCGTCCAGCCCGTCATCTCGCCCAGCTTGGTGCCCACTGTGCGAGAGACGAAATCGGTCCCTCCCCCCGGCGGAAACGGAATCACCAGCCGAATTGGCCGGGCAGGAAATTCCTGGGCGAGCGACACCGCGGGCGCAAGTCCTGCCCCCAGCACAGCCGCTGCCATGGCGAGTCCAAGTTGTCGACGAATCATGATGAGGTCTCCTCTTCGATATGAATCACGCGGGCGGGGCAAACGCGCGCCGCCTCCCTCACAAAATCGTGGAGGTCAGCGGGCGGCCGCTCAACAAGCAGACGCACGGTGCCGTCCTTTTCGTTCTGATCGAATACCTGCGGGGCCACCCAGACGCACTGACCTGCGCCCACGCAGCGATGCGGCTCCAGGCGAATCTTCACCACGCCACCGGAAGATTGTGCAGGCCATAGATCTGCATGTCGTGCTTGAACCGCAACGACTCCAGGGGAACTGCCAGCCTCAACGCTGGCAGGCGCGCGAGCAGCACCTCGAACATCACCTGAAGCTCGATTCGCGCAAGCACCTGGCCCAGGCACTGGTGAATGCCATATCCAAATGCCAGCTGGGCGGAATTATCGCGGTCGATGTCGATGGCATCCGGGCTGCTGAACACCGCCTCGTCCCGATTGGCCGATGAAAGCGACAGGAACAGGCCCTCACCCTGGCGGATCCTGACCCCGGCAAGCTCAACGTCGATCCGCGCGACGCGTCTGGGCGAAAACTGCACCGGACTGGTGAAGCGCAGGAACTCTTCCACGGCTCGCCGTATCCCGGCAGGCTCGGCGCGCAGGCGCTCGGCAAGTTTCGGGTCACGCACCAGGTAAAGCGCGCCCATCGCGATCATGTTGGTGGTGGTGTCATGACCCGCACGCAAAATCATTGCGCCGATCTCGGCAAACTCTGCAACGCTCAGGAAACCCGGGCGAACCTGATCGGCGATCACGCGGCTCACCATGTCGTCACGCGGCTCGGCCATGCGCGCTTCAATCAGGCGGCGGCAATAGTCGGCGAGTTCGCGCGCCTTGCGTTCTGCCTCACCCGGCGTCTGCGTGAGCCCGTGACGGGCCACTGCACATTCGATGATGAATCGGTGGTCCTCATAGCGCGAACCGAATAGCAGCGACATCACCAGAGACGGGAAGCGTACCGCCAGCAGGGGCACCAGATCCTGGGGCGAACCGGCCTCTTCGAGTTCATCGATCAGCCGGTTCGCAATCGCCCGGATCTCCGGCTCAAGCGCCATCATCCGGCGAACGCTGAATTCACGGGTAAACATGCGCCGGAAGCGGTCGTGATCGGGGTTGTCCATGCCCACAAAGGCACGCTCACCGCGATCAACCGCCACCCGCGCCTCGGTCACCGTGGGGAAGTTCTCCTGACCGAAACGACCACTGAAGCGCTCGTCATCGGACAAAACCTCACGGATTTCCTTCTGGCGCGTGACCACCCAGGCCCGGGCGCCATTCCAGAGCGTGACCGGAAGAACCGGCTCGACCGCCCTCGCCTCGCGGAGCTCGGCGGGCGGATGCAGCGGATCGGTTCGACGAAACGGAAAGTGCGGGCAGCTGCCCATCGACTCAGGCTCCGCGAAACATCGGCGGGCGCTTTTCCATGAAGGCGGCAGCACCTTCCCGGTAGTCATCGCTTGCATAGCAGCGGGCCAGCGCGGCGTTCACGGCAGCCATATCGCGCTCACCCGCATCGCGGCCCAGTTCATTCACGGTGAGCTTCAAGGCCTTGAGCGTAAGCGGTGCATTGGCCGCGACCATGGCACACCATTCATCAACCACCGCATCGAGCGCCTCGGGCTTTTCCACCCGGCTGACGAAGCCCATCTTGAGCGCATCGGCCGCGCCAAAAATACGCGCGGTGTAGAAAATGTCGAGGGTGTTCTGCAGGCCGAACACATCGAGGAAACGACGAACGCCCACCGAGTTGTAACCCAGGCCCAGCCTTGCCGCCGGCATGCG
>Ga0172373_10006308_pt1 | contig 15816 bp, 9 predicted proteins | sample Lak10m_2_FD_114546 | JGI IMG/M metagenome (GOLD analysis project Ga0172373, IMG submission 114546) | Freshwater microbial communities from Kabuno Bay, South-Kivu, Congo - kab_092012_10m | ecosystem: Environmental > Aquatic > Freshwater > Lake | place: Democratic Republic of the Congo: South-Kivu...
CCCGCTCGTGCGCGCCGTGCAGACGTGCGAAATCCTCGCGGCGGCGCAGTCGCTCGAGGGGCCCATCGAGGTGCTGCCCGCGCTCGTGCCGAATGGCGACCCCTCGCAGGTGATCCTCGCGCTCGACGGACTCGACGACGACGCGCACATCGCGCTCGTCGGCCACGAGCCGAACGTGAGCGCGCTCGCCTCCGCGCTGCTCGGTGTCGCGGTGCCGCCGTTCGAGAAGTCGGCCGTGTGCGCGCTGCGTCGCGGGCCGAATGGCGCGTACGCCTTCGAGTGGATGTTGCGACCGCGCACTCTCGAGCGCGTCACCGAGCTGCGCGCGCTGTGAGCCGTGGTGCGCGCGGGCCCGGCTTCGCGCGTGGCCCGCAGTTCGCCTTGATCGAGCCAACGGGCGCGCGCTTCGCGTGTCTCACGTCGGCGCCCGTGCGGCGTGCACGGGGCGGAGAACTTTCGGCGTCGGTGGGCGTCTAGCGCGTTCATGCGCAGCGAAGAGGGGGCTCGGATGAATCGTCATTCAGTCGTCGGGGACGTGCGTCGTGCGACGTGGGGGCTGCTCGTTGCGCTCGCGCTGGCGGCCTGTGGAGGAGACCCGCGCGACACGGAGGCGAGCCTCGCGACGCTGACTCCGTTGCGCGGTGCGGTGCGCGTGGGGGAGGCGCGCGCGGCGCCGACGGCGCGGCTCGGTGCGGACGAGGCGGACGTGGTGATCGTACCGGAGGGCGGGCTCGCGCGCGTGTCGCTCGATGCAGGGCCGCGGCTCCTGCTCGGCAGCGCCGCGAAGCTCGCGCTCGCGTCCGGGGACGACGGCGTGATCGCGCTGACGCTCTCCGCCGGGCGCGCGTTTCTCGATGTGCCGGCGGGCGTGCCGATCTCCATGACACTGCCGCGCGGCGAGCTGCGCACGAACGACGCCGCGCTCTCGCTCGAGCTCGCCGCGGATGGCGCGGGGCGCGTCTACGTGGTGCGGGGCGAGGCGTCGTTCCTCGCAGGGCCCGTCCGCAGCACGGCGCGCGCGGGCGAGGTCGTGACGCTCGCGGGGACGGGGCTGCAGGTCGCGCCGCAAGCGCTCTGGAGCGACTGGACGGGCGGCCTTGCGCGGCCCGGTCCCGAGGTGGGCGATGTGCCGCCCGGCATGGGGCAGCTCGAGGCGCGCGTGCCCGACGAGATCGGCGCCGCGCGCTGGCCGCTCGTGATCCGCAACCTCGATGTGCGCGTGACCGTCACCGACGACCTCGCCGTGACCGAGGTCGATCAGGAGTTCTTCAACCCCGCGAGCGAGACGGTCGAGGGCCTCTATCGCATTCGCGTGCCGGAGGGCGCGGTGCTCTCGCGCTTCGCGGTCGATCGCGGCGGGCGGCTCGTGGACGGCTACGTGCGCGAGAAGGAGACCGCGCGCGCCGCGTATCAGGCGCAGGTCTATCGCGGCTCGACCGACGACCCGGCGCTGCTCGAGTGGGACGCCCCCGAGTCGTACCGCGCGCGCATCTATCCGATCGCGGCCGGCGAGACGCGTCGCATCGTCACGCGTTACGCGGAGTGGTTGCGGCGCCCCGCGGCCGATGCACCGCGCCTCTATCGCTACCCGATGGGCTCGAGCGCGCCGCTCGCGCGCGTGCCGCACGTGCAGGAGCTCGGGATCACCGTCGACGTCACGAAGGCGGGGAAGGGCGTCTCCGTGCGCGCCGGGCTCGGTGCCACCATCGCGGAGGGTGTCGTGCGCCTGCGGCAGTCGGATGTGCGCCCGCGCGCGGACTTCTGGCTCGAGCTCGAGGGCGGGGGCGGGGGTGCGCTCGTCGCGTACCGCGCGGAACACGAGGCGCCGCGGCGTGCGCCCGGCTCGCGCGCGGTGCCGAACGAAGCTGACGAGCGCGACTTCTACTTCGTGCCCGTCGTGCTGCCGGAGCGCGTGCGCGGGGCCGATGCGCCGGCGGACGCGCCGCAGGATCTCGTCATCGTCGCGGACGTCTCGGCAGCGACGGACGCCTCGCACCTCGAGCTCGGTCGCAGCGTGGTCGAGTCGCTCGTCGCGCAGCTCAGCCCGCGTGACCGCGTCGCCATCGTCACGAGCGACGTCGCGCTGCGCGGCCTCGCGAACACGCCTGCGGCGCTCGGGCCGGCGAGCCCGGAGCGCGTCGCGGTGCTGCTCGATGCGCTCGCGCGGACGGCGCCCGGGGGCGCGACCGATCTCGGTGGCGCGCTCGCCGATGCGGGCGCGCTCTGCGGCGCGGGGCCGAACGCGTGCGCGGTCGTGTACGTGGGCGACGGCGCGCCGACGGTGGGCGAGCTCGAGGCGGATGCGCTGCTCGAGCGGCTCGGCCGCCTGCCGCGTCCGCTGCGTCTCTACGCGCTCGGCGTGGGTGCGGGCGCGGATCTCGAGCTGCTCGAGGCGCTCACGCGCGGCGGTGGCCTCGCGCTGCGCGTCGAGGATCGCGCGGGCGGTGCGGAGGCGGCGCTGCGCGTGCTCGGTCATGCGGCGCGTCCGCTCGCGCAGCGCGTCGTCGTCGAGCTCGGCGCGGGGATCGACAACGTCTTCCCGCGGCGGCCGATGGACGTCGTCGTCGGTGAGGTGCTGCCCGTCGTCGGGCGCGTGCGCGGCGATGTGCCGAAGGAGATCGTCGTCTCGGGCACCGCGGGCGGGCACGCGTTCCGAGAGGTGCTGAAGGTCGAGACGCGAGAGACGGAAGGCGCGACGGATCTGCGCCTGCGCTGGGCGGGCGAGCGCCTGCGGCAGCTGCTGCTCGAGCGCGCGGGGCGCGAGTCGGTCGCCGAGCTCGGCACGCGTTACGGGCTCATCACGCCGTTCACGAGCTTCTACGTCCCGAGCGCGCGCGAGCTGCGCGAGCTCGGTGAGAGCGCGCGGCTCCTCGACGCGGTGCCGCTCGAGATCGCGCCGGGGCGCTCGGTCGACGCGCTCGACGCGCTCGCGACGGGGCTTGCCGTCGTGACCTTCCCGCTCACGATGACGACGGGCTGCGCGCTGCTCGAGCGGGACAAGTCGGCGCCTGCGCCCTCGGCCGTCGCGAGCTCGTCGGAGGGGCGCATGGGCGCCGCCGAGCGGAGCGGATCGGGTGGACGCTTCGCGGTCGAAGAAGCCGAAGGCGACAACGCCGAACCCGCAGCGCAGGCCGCTGCGACGCCCAGGCCGGTCATGCCGAGCGCACCGCCCGCGGAGCCCGCACCGCCGCCAGCGCCGTCTGCCGCGCCCGCGAGCGGCGACGATGGGCGCTTTGCGGCCGCTGAGTCTGCGCGCGAAGACGCACCGGCCGCAGCGGCGCCCGCAGATCCCTCCGATGTGCTCGCGCAGGCTCAGGGCATGTTCGAGGGGACGGGCCGCGGCGGGGGCGGCTCCGGCGAGGGCACGATCGGCCTCGGCAATCTCGGCACGATCGGGCACGGCGGCGACGGCTACGGCAACGGCTACGGGCGCGGCGCGTCAGCGAACACGGTTGGCGGCGAGACGCGCGCGCGCAGTGCGGCGCGTCCGGGCCCGAGCGGCGGCGCAGAGATCGTCGAGCGCGCGGCGCGTCGGCGGACGACGCGCGATGAAGACCTCGGCGGCGCGGGCACCGTCTCGATCACGACGACCACGACCACGCAGATCACCTTCACCACGCGGCCCGAAGATCACCGCCCGAGCCGCTGCAGCGAGGCGAGTCGCCTGCCGCTCCCGGATCGCCGCGCGCTCTGGTCCGAGCGGCTCGGGCGTGCGTACGGCGTGTCGGCGCAGGTCGACGTCTACCGCGACGCGGTGCGCAGCTGCGAGGCCGCGGCGTGGAGCGATCGTCGCGCGCTGCTCGAGCTGCTGCTCGGCGCCGCGGGTGATGTTGCAACCATGATACAGGTGTATCGCTATCTCGATGACGGCGGCGCCCGCAACTACCTGCGGGGTGCCATTGCGCGGCGCGTGCGGACGCCCGCGGATCTGCGCGCGGTGCGTGACGCGTTCGGGCTCTCTGCGGCCGTCGATCAGGCGCTCGTCGAGCAGGTGCTCGCCCGCGCGACGACGCCCGCGCAGCGCATCGCCGCGCTCCGTCAGCTCGCGGTGCAGCAGCCCGATTCCTTCGATCTCAAGCTGCGATTGCTCTCGGAGCTCGAGGCCGCGGGGCGTCTGCCCGAGGCGCGTCGCCTCGCCGAGCAGCTGCGCCGCGATCCGCTCGCCGATGCGGGCGTGCGCACGGCGATCGGTGAGATGTATCTGCGCCTCGACGACGAGGCCGAGGCGCGGCGCGTCTTCAGCGAGATCGTGGAGTTCGCGCCCGACGACGAGCTCGCGCGGCGCCGGCTCGGCGACCTTTACCGCGCGCACGGCTGGTTCGAGGATGCGTACCGCCAGTACCAGACGCTCGCGACGATTCGGCCGGACGATCCGTCCGTGTCGCTGCTGCTCGCGCAGGCGGCGGCCGGTGCGGGGCGCGTCGACGAGGCGCTCCGCCTCGAGCAGAAGCTGACGGAGACGGCGGCGCCGGGCGCGTCGGCGGGGCTCGCGCGGACGGCGCTGCTCTGGTCGTCGGTGCGCTACGCCGAGCTGCGCAAGGCCGCGCGCGATGCGGGCGACTCGGCGAAGCTCGGCGCGCTCGCCCAGCGCATGCGGCGCTCGGGCGTGCTGCGGGAGGCGGGGGCGCTGCGCGTCTCGCTCGTGTGGTCGCATCCGGACGCGGGGCTCTCGCTCTGGGCGGGGCATCCGGACGCGCCGCTCGCGCGACCGGACGATCTCTCGCCGGAGTTCGGTCTCGAGGCGTTCGATGTGCGCGAGCAGGAGCCGGGCGCGTACGCGATCGAGGTGCGGCGCACGGGCGGCGACGCGCGCACGGCGGTCGAGGCGCGGCTCGTCGCGGTGTGGAACGAGGGCACGGCGAGCGAGCGTGTGACGGTGGTGCCGCTGCGCTTCGACACGACGCACCGCGCGCAGGCGTGGCGCATCCGCGCGACGGAACTCGAAGACGCGCCGCTCAGCGAGGTCGCGCGCGCGCTCGGTGATCGGGGGGGGCTGTGATGCGGATGCGGAACAGGGCCGTGCACGGCGTGCGGCACGCGTGGTGGGGCGTGTTGGCGCTCGCGCTCGTCGCGTGCGGGAGCAAGGCGGATCCGGCGCCGACGGTGGGCCTCGCGCAGGTCATCCGCGGCGGGTTCACGCTCGAGCGCGCCGGGCGCAGTGAGCGCGTGCGTGGCCCCGCGCGTGTCGAGGACGGCGCGAAGGTCACGGCGGGCGCCGATGGTCGCGGCAGCGTCGCGATGGACACGGGCGCGTGGGTGCTCTTCGATCGCGGCGCGAGCGCGAAGCTCGCCCTGACGCGGCTCGAGCTCGCGGCGGGGCGCGTGTGGATCGACGCGCGCAGCAGCGAGGAGACGACGATCGACACGGGTCACGGCGAGCTCGTCGTCGCGGGTGGCACGCTCGCGGTGTCGCGCACGCCCCAGGGCGCCGAGGTGTACTGCGCGTCGGGTGAGGTCACGTACCGCGCGCGCGGCGGCGAGGGGCGCCTCGTGCAGGGCGAGACGGCGCGGCTGCCAGCGCAGGGCGCGCCGAGCGTCGCGGGCGAGGCGCTCTGGGACGACTGGACGGGTGGGCTCGCCGATCCGACGCCGCGCTCCCGCACGAGCCTCTCGGCCGTGCCGGTGCTCGCCGGGCGTCGCCTCGACGAGACGGGCGTCGCGCGCACGCCGCTCGCGGTGCGCAGCCACGACGTCGCGGTGACGGTCGATGGCGACCTCGCGACGACGCGCGTCGAGCAGACCTTCTTCAACGCGCGCAGCGACGCGCTCGAGGCCGAGTACCGCGTGCGCCTGCCCGCGGGCGCGACGGTGTCGGGTTTTGCCGTGGACCTCGGCAACGGCTTCGTCGACGGCCGCGTTGCGCCGCTCGCGACGGAGCAGGGCCAGGCGCTCCAGTGGGCCGATCCGTCGGTGTCGCAGAGCTCGCTCGCCTACGAGGGCCCCGATCGTTTGCGCGCGCGCGTCTTCCCCATCGCGCCGGGCGCGACCGTCCGCGTGAAGCTCACGTACGGCGAGTGGCTCTCGCGGCGCGGCGAGATGCGCACGTACGTCTACCCGATGGCGAGCGCAGGCACGCCGCCGCTCGTCGGCGAGTTCGTGCTCGAGGTCGAGGCGAAGGGCACCGCGCCACGGGCGATGCGCGCCGGCATGGGCGCGCGCGTCGAGGGTGGGAAGGTCGTGCTCCGCCGCAGCGACTTCGCGCCGCGCGCCGATTTCACGCTCGACCTGATCGACGCGAAGCCGCCTCAGGCGGGCATCGCGGGTGTGTACGAGGTCGATGCCGACGGGCGCGGCGGGGCCGACGGCGAAGAGCGCTTCGTGCTGCTCGACGTGCCCGCGGACGACGACGCGGAGCCCGCGGATGCACCGCTCGCGCTCGTGCTGCTCGTCGACGTCAGCGGCGGCACCTCGCCCGAAGACCTCGAGCTCGCGCGCAGCGTCGTCGAGGCGGTGACGCGCCAGCTCGCGCCGACGGATCTCGTCGCGCTGCGGCTCGCGGATCTCGGCGCGTACGGCGCACCGGGCCTCCCGCCCGGCCTCTCGCCCGCAACGCCCGCGACGGCCGACGCGATGCTCGGTGCGCTCGCGCGGGTCGAGCCCGGTGGCGCGACGGATCTCGCGCGCGCTCTGCGCGACGCGGCGGCCGTCGTCGCGGGCAAGCCGCGCGGCGCGGTGCTCTACCTCGGCGACGGACTCCCGACGACGGGCGCCGTCGATCGCAGCGCGGTGCGCACGGCGCTCGCCGCGATCGCGGATCCGCCGCGCTTCTTCGCGCTCGGCATCGGTGATGGCGCGAACGTCGAGCTCCTGCGCGGGCTCTTCGGCGGGCAGGCCGCGCCCGTCCGCGAGCGCACCGAGGCCGCGCGCGCGGTGATGGGCGTGCTCGCCGAGGCCGCGCGCCCGATGCTGCGCGGCGTCGTCGTCGAGACGGGGCCGTCGATCGAGCGCGTCTATCCGCGCGGGCCGCTCGTCGTCGAATCGGGCGGGCATGTGCGGCTCGTCGGTCGTCTGCGCGGCGCGCTCCCAGAGGCGATCACGCTGCGCGGCGCGCGCGACGGAAAGCGCATCTCGCGCACGCTCAAGCTCGAGTCGCGCAGCGCCGATGACGGCGGCGATGTGCGTCGGCGCTGGGCGACCGCGCGGCTCGCGGAGCTGCTCGACGAAGACGCGGGGCGCGAGGCCCTCGTCGAGCTCGGCGTGCGCTTCGGGCTCGTGACGCCGTGGACGTCGATGGTGATCGGCAACGAGATGCCGACGTGCCTCCCGGTGCGCGGCTTCGACGTGGATCCCCATGAAATCGCTTGGGGAATCGGCGGTGGTGGCGCTTTGGTCGACGTCGATGCGCTCGGTGCTGGCGAGGGCTGGCGGCGGCGCGGACGGCCGGCTGCGCCCGAGCCCGCATCGGCCCCGGAGGCCACGTGGACGTCGCGCGTGTCGAGCACGGACGAAGCGGTCGCAGCGCCTGCGGGTGCAGGTGATGGCGGGCTCGCTGCCGCCGCGGTGCAGCGCGTGCTCGCGGGCGGGGGTCGTGGTCCGCAGGGCTGCTTCGACCGGCGCCTCGTCGTGCGGCCGGATCTCGCGGGCGCGCTCGGCGTCGCGATCGAGGTCGATGGTCGCGGCAGCGTCGCGAAGCTCGACGTCGCGAGCGACTCGCTCGGCGACGCGGAGCTCTCGTCGTGCGTGCTGACGGAGGTGCGCGGCTTGCGCTTCCCGGCGACGGGCGGCGCGGGCACCGTGCGTGTCTCGCACGTCTTCCGCTTCGACGTGCCGACGCGCGCGCTCGGGACGCGGCGGCGTTGCAGCGATGCGGCCGGCCAGGATCTCGAGGTGCGCGCCGCGCTCTGGCGCGAGCGTCTGGCCGCGAATGCCGGGCTCGCGGGTGCGCTCTCCGTGTGGCGCGAAGCACTCGGCGCGTGCGAGCTCGAGACGTGGCGCGATCGGCGCACGCTCGTCGATCGCCTGCTCGCGCACGTCGGCGGCGTGAGCGAGCAGGTGCGTCTCTACGAGGCGCTGCGCGGCGATGGCTCGGTCGCCGCCTATCTGCGTGCCGCGATCCTGCGGCGCGTGCGCACGCCGTGGGAGGTCGACGCGGTGCGCCGCGGACTCGGCCTCGAGGTGCCCGTCGACTGGGGCTTCTTCGCGCGGCTCTACCGCGCGCAGCCGACGCCGGCGCTCAAGCTCGCGCTCGTGCGGCGCTGGCTCGAGGTGGCGCCCGACGAGACGGATCTGCGCCTGCGTCTGCTCGCGCTGCTCGAAGAGACGGGCGCGCTCGGCGAGGCGAAGCGCCTCGCGCGGGCGCTCCGTGCGGACCCGTTCGCGGACGCGCGCGTGCGCACGGCGATCGGCGAGTTCTGGCTGCGGCAGGGCGACGAGAAGGAGGCGCGCCGCGTGCTGAGCGAGGTCGTCGAGCTCGCGCCGCTCGATCCGTGGGCACGGCGTCGCCTCGGCGATCTCTACCGCGCGCACGGCTGGGCCGACGACGCCGGACGCGAGTACCAGATGCTCGCGCGCCTGCGTCCGAACGATGGCGATGTGATGCTGCTGCTCGCGCGCGCCGCCGCCGACGCGGGGCGCCTCGACGAGGCCCTGCGCCTCGAGCAGCGCCTCGCCGAGACGGTCGAGCCGGGCGTCGACGCGGGCGCCGCGGGCCTCGCGCGGCTCTGGACGCTCGTGCGTCTCGCGCGGCTGCGCGCGTCGAACCCCGACGGGGCGCGCCTCGCCCAGCTGCGCGAGCGCGAGCGCGGCGCGGGTGCCCTGCGCGATCCGCCGGCGCTCTTTGCGGCGCTCACCTGGGACCATCCAGACGACGCGCCGACGCTGCACGCGCGCTTCCCGAGCACGCCCGCCGACGTCGGCTGGGAGGAGGCGACCGCGCGTGGCCCTGCGTTCGGTCTCGAGGCGCTGCGCGTGCGCGAGCGCGAAGACGGCGACTACCTCTTCGAGCTGCGCCGCGCCGACCGCGATGCGCTCCGCCCCGTCGACGCCGAGCTGCTCGTGGTGGTCGCGCCGGGCACACCCGCGCAGCGCGTGGTCACCGCGCGCGTGCAGCTCACGCGCGAGCAGCGCGTGCGGCGCTACCGGCTCGGTGCCGATGGCGCGCTCGCTGAGGTGGCCGTCGCGGCGACGCCGGCTGCGCCCGCACCGACGCCCGCAACTCGACCCGCTCCGACGCGATGACGGCGCCCGTTCGCCGACCCATCGCCCGGAGCCGCCCTTGCCCATCTCCCGCCTCGTGCGCGCCCTCCGGGGCGCGCTGATCCTCGTTCATGTTGTGGTTTTCTCAATGCTTTCAGGTGCTTGCGGCGGTGTCGCCATCCCCCGCGTGGCGCTCGAGCACGACCGCGCGGGCGCACAGCACCTCGTCGCGGGCCGTCTCGACGAGGCCGAGGCGCGCCTGCGTCTCGCGCTCGAGTACAGCCCCGGCTTCGCCGAGGCCCACGCCAACCTCGGGCTCGTCGCCCTCGCGCGCGGCCATCTGCGCGAGGCCGAGCGCGCGCTGCGCACGGCGGTCTCGCTCGACCCGGACCTTGCGATCGCGTGGGGCGATCTCGGCGTCGTCCACGAGCGGCTCGGTGACGACGAGCCCGGGTTGCTCGATGAGGCGCAGCGCGACTACGAGGCCGCGCTCGCGATCGAGCCCGGGCAGACGGGCGCCCGGCGCAACCTCGGGCTGCTGCTCGCGCGCCTCGGTCGGCCCGCCGAGGCCCGCGCGCATCTGCTCCGCTTGCTCGAGTTGACGCCCGACGACGTCGAGGCTGCGGGCGTGCTCGCCTGGTGCGAGCTGCGGCTCGAGCGCCCGCAGGCCGCAATCCGCCGCGCCGATGCCGCGCTCCTGCACGACCCCGAGGCCGCCTCCCCGCGCCTCGTCCGCGGCGTGGCCCGGGCGCAGCGCGGCGACCTCGATGGCGCCGCTGCAGACCTCGCGCAGGCGGCCGCGCGCGGCGCGCTGGTCGCGGAGGCGCAGCTCCGGCTCGCGACCGTCGAGGCGCTGCGGGGGCGATACGTCGAAGCCACTGCGCTCGTGCGCGCGCTCCTCGTCCGCGGCGCAGAGGACGCGGCGGTCCGCTACGTCGCCGCCGTCGTCGCGCTCGCAGCGGACGACGGCGCGGCCGCTCGCCGTCACGCGGAGGCCGCGCTGCGACTGCGGCCGTCGCTCGCAGAGGCCCGCGTCCTGCTCGCGCGAATCTGCGAACTCGAGGGGGACGCCGCGTGCGTCGCCGCCGCGCGCGGGTCGGGCGGGTTGGTCGAGCGCAGCGCCGCCCTCGCGCCTTCGCGCTGACGTCGCGGCGTCGCCTGCGCGCTCTTGCTTGGAAGTTGAGGTCGCGCTCGGTACTCTCGCGCGGCGAGCCACGCCGCCGGGCCGCACGAGGTTCATGTTCGCGCGCCTCCAGAGAAGTCCCACGCTTCTGCCGGGCATCCTCGTCGCCGCCCTCGGCGCGGGCGCCGCGTCGTGGTTCCCGCACCTCGAGCTGCAGCTCGTCGTCGCGTTGAGCGTCGTCGCCGGCCTCGTCGGCGGCGTGCTCGCGATGAGCGGCGCGAGCGGCAGCGGCCCTTCGCTCGCGGTGCTCCGTGACGCGGTGCGGAGCGCCGGGCGGGGGGACCGTCCGCAGCGCCCCGGCGAAGCGACCGGCGAGCTCGCGGACATCTACGACGCGCTCGACGCCGTCGCTGCGGAGCTCCGGCGCGGGAACGAGTCCGTGACCGACACGCGCCGCGAGATCGAGTCGCTGCGGGCCGAGCTTGCGACGCAGCGGGAGCGCGCGCGCGCCCTCTTCTTCGAGGTCGGCAGCGCGGAGCAGACGGTGAGCGCGCAGCTCGTCGAGCTCGGTGCCGGCGTCGACGAGCAACAGACGGCCGTCGAGCAGACGACGCGCACGACGACCGACGCCGCCGCGGCGCATCGCCAGATGGCGCAGCACGTCGAGGCCCTCGCGGCGAGCGCGGAGCAGTCGACGACGTCCATCGCCGCGATGACGGCCGCGAACGACGCCGTCTCCGAGAACATGGCCTTCCTCGCGGCGAGCGTCCGCGAGACGGTCGGTTCGATCGAGGAGATGTCCTACTCGATCAAGGAGGTCGCACGGAACGTCGACGAGCTCTCCCTCACCGCCGAGGAGACGAACGCGTCGATGCACGCGATGAACGTCTCCATCGAGCAGGTGCAGACCAACGCGAATGAAACCGCGCGTCTCTCCGAGGAAGTCACGACCGACGCCGAGCGTGGCGCCGAGGCGATCCTCAAGACCATCGCGGAGATCAACCGCATCAAGGACAGCGCGAACGACGCGGGTTCGGTGATCGCCGCGCTCGGCGGCCGCATCGAGGCGATCGGGGACATCCTCGACGTGATCGACGACGTCGCCGAGCAGACGAACCTGCTCGCGCTCAACGCCGCCATCATCGCGGCGCAGGCGGGCGAGCACGGCAAGGGCTTCGCCGTCGTCGCCGACGAGATCAAGGACCTCGCCGAGCGCGCCGGCAGCTCCACGCGCGAGATCGCCGAGCTCATCAAGACCATTCAGGCCGAGTCGAAGAACGCGATCCTCGCCGTCGAGCGCGGCGCGCTCACCGTCGATCGCGGCGTCGTCGTGAGCGCGGACGCGGAGCGGGCCCTCAAGAAGATCCTCGATTCGTCGCAGAAGTCGACGAACATGGTGCGTGCGATCGCGCGCGCGACGGTCGAGCAAGCGCGCGGCAGCAAGCAGGTGACCGACTCGATCGGGCGCATCGCCGAGACCGTCCAGCAGATCGCCACCGCGACGTCCGAGCAGGCGCGCGGCTCCGAGCTGATCATGAAGGGCGCCGAGAAGATGCGGCAGATCACGCAGCAGGCCGAGCGCAGCGCGCAGGAGCAGGCGCGCGGCGGGCGCCAGATCACCGCCGCGATGGAGAACATCTCGGGCATGGTGCAGCAGCTCCACGGCGTGCAGCGCGCGCAGTCGCGCGGCGGCGAGCAGACCCTCGAGGCCGTGCAGCGCATCCAAGGCGTGACGCGCGCGAACGCGCGTCATCTCCGCGCGCTCCAGGGCGCCGCCGAGCGTTTGCAGAAGCTGCTCGGCGCGCAGCCGCCCGGCGCGACCTGACGGCGTCGTGCCCGCGTTCGCCGCGCCCGTACCGCGGCGCCGTGCACGGTGCTACCCCTCCGCGGGCGATATGTTCGGCATCGGCTTCGGCGAGTTCGTGGTCATCGGCATACTGCTGCTCATCGCGGTCGGCCCGCGCCGCATGCCCGTGATGATGAAGTCCGTCGGGCGCGGGATGCGCGAGTTCCGCAAGGCGACGCGCGAGCTGCGCGCGCAGGTCGGGCTCGACGAGCTCATGAACGACGAGGATCTCACGCAGCCGCTGCGTCGCACCGCGCCGCGCGTCCGCCCCGATGTCGCGGCCCCGCGCGCGTCGGCGGCGCAGGCCGCACCCGTCGTCGCGGCGAGTCATGTCGCGCCGTCCGGAGATGCGTCCTCTGCGCCCGCCGTCGGGCCCGGCGACGAGTACCCCGCGGAGGGCGTCGACATCGCGGAAGCGCGCCGCCTCGAAGCGCCGGCGAAGGGCGCGTGAGATGGGCCGTCATCGCCCCGTCCTCGCGCCTGAAGCCCTCTCGCCCGAGCCGCCGCCCGATGACGACGGTGCGTTCGACGACGCGCCGTCGCAGCCCGAGGACGACGTGCAGATGTCGTTCTTCGACCACCTCGACGAGCTGCGCACGCGGCTCATCCGCTCGACGTACGTGTTCCTGCCGGCGGTCGCGGTCGCGTGGATCTACCGCGTGCCGCTGCTCGATTTCCTCGCGATCCCGCTCGGCCGCGCGATCCGCAAGCTCTCGCTGCCGACGAACGGGCTGCACTTCCTCAGCCCCGCGGACGCCTTCGTCGTCTACATGAAGCTCGCGTTGTTCGTGGGCTTCCTCGCGTCGTCGCCGTGGGTCTTCTGGCAGGCGTGGGGCTTCATCTCGCCGGGCCTCTACGCGAAGGAAAAGCGCTACGCGATCCCCTTCGTCGTCTTCTCGACGCTGTGCTTCCTCGGCGGCGCGGTGTTCGGCTACTACGCGGTGTTTCCGTCGGCCTTCGAGACCTTCCTCGGCTTCAGCGAGATGCTGCCGATGGCGGGCGTGCGCATCACGCCGTCCATCACGATGTCCGAGTACCTCGACTTCACGACGCAGATGCTGCTCGCGTTCGGCGTCGTCTTCGAGGTGCCCGTCGTCGTGACGTTCCTCGCGATCACCGGCATCGTCGATTGGAAGCAGCTGCTCGCGTTCGGCCGCTGGTTCATCGTGATCGCGGCGGTGCTCGCCGCGGTGCTCACGCCACCCGATGTGGGCTCGCAGGTGACGATGCTCGTACCGTTGATCGTCCTCTACTACTTCAGCGTGTTGCTCGCGTTCCTCTTCGGAAAGAAGCGCGCGCCCGCGGCCTGAGCCGCGCTACTTCGTGCCGCCCGCGATCGGCAGGGCGGCGCTGCCCGCGTCGCCGGGCGCATCGGGGATGAGCCAGGTGTCGCCCCAGAGCGAGGCGCCGCCGTCGATCGTGAAGGTCTGCCCGGTCACGAAGTCGGCGATGCGCGAGCCGAGATAGGTGATGAGGTGCGCGACCTCTTCACCCGTGCCGAGCCGCTTCACCGGCGTCGCGCGGCGGCTCATCTCGAGCAGCTCGGGCGGATACTGATCGGTGCCGCTCGTCTTGATCACGCCGGGCGCGACGGCGTTCACGCGGATCCCGTGCTGCGCCCACTCGACGGCGAGCGTCTTCGTCATGTTCTCGACGCCCGCGCGCGCCGCGCCCGTGTGCACCATGCCGGGGAAGCCGCGGCGCACGTTGGCGATCACGTTGACGATGCGGCCGCGCTTCTGCGGGATGAGCGCGCGGTTCGCGACCGCGTGCGTCATGGTCCAGGTGCCGAGCAGGTTGTTGCGCACGACCGCCTCGAAGCCCTTCGGCGAGAGCGACTCGGCCGTCGTCGGAAACTGCCCGCCCGCGTTGTTGACGAGCACGCTGATCGGGCCGAGTTCCGCGCAGACGCGATCGACGAAGGCCGCGACCATCTCGGGCTGGCGGATGTCGCAGGGCGCCGCGAACACGGTGAGGCCCTCCGCGGTGAGCGCCGCGGCCGCCGCTTCGAGTCGCTCCGGCCTGCGCCCGCAGAGGGCGACCTTCGCGCCGAGCCGACCCGTCTCGCGCGCGACGTCGAGGCCGATGCCCGTGCCTCCGCCCGTCACGAGCACGACCTCACCCTCGTACAAGCCTTCGCGGAAGACGTCGATCATCGCGTGTGCGCTCCTCGTCGCGTGTGGCGCGCGAGACTAGCGGAGCACGCCGACCACGCCAACGACGCGCGCGCGCAGACGCAGGCTGCTAGGCTCGCGCCGCCGATGGAAGAGCGCGCCCGCAAGAAGACGGAGCGAAGGGCGACGCCGCCGCCTGCGCCGCTCGACGACATCGACTGGGACGCGCTGCCGAAGGACGGTGAGGCTGCGCCGCTCTTCGAGGCGCGTCGCGCGCTCGAGGTCGGCGATCACCGGCGCGTCCGCGCGCTCGTCGCGCCGCTCCGCGAGGCCCGCAGCGAGGCCGTGCGCGCCGCCGCCGCGCGTCTCTCCGCGCGCGTCTCCGTCGATCCCGCGCAGCTTTGGCTGCTCACGCTCTGCGCGCTCTTCCTCGTCTCGATGGTGCTCGTCTTCTACCGCTGAGAGGCCCGATCCATGCGTCTGCTCGCACGCCTCGCACCGCTCGCCGCGCTGCTCTCCCTGCTCGTCGCCTGCGGTGGTGCCGCACCGAGCGCCGCACGCCCGGACCCCGACGCGCGCACGCCGCGCCGCCTCTACCCGCTCGGCGAAGGCAACGTCTGGAGCTACAAGATCGACACCGGCACCAACCTCGACTCGCTCGTCGTGATGCGCGTCGTGCGCGCCGAGAACGGGCACTTCGAGGTCTCGCCCGGCGGCGGCGGCAGCCCGAGCGTGTACGAGCTCCGTCCTGAGGGGCTCTATCGCCCCGGCAACAGCACCTGGCTGCTGCGCACGCCGCTCGCCGTCGGGGAGAGCTGGCCGAGCACGGCGGGCATGACGGCGACGGTGACCTCGGTCGATGCGCGCGCAGCGACCGGCGCGGGCGACTACACGGGCTGCGTCGAGATCACCGAGGAGGGCGGCGCGAGCGGCCGCACGATCCGCACCGTCTACTGCCCCGACGTCGGCCCCGTGCTCATCGACACGAGCATGGCGCTCACGACGAGCGAGGTGCCCGTCCGCGTCGTCGCCCGCTTGCAGGGCTTCGCGCTCGGCGGGGAGTGAGTGGGGCCCTCGCGCGTCCCGCGTGAGCCGTCCCCGCGCGCCTTCCTAAGTATTTGAAAACAAAGCACTTTCTGTTGTCGTTGCCTCTTGCGTGAGGCGCGGGATCGTGCGACGCTGCGCGCCTCTCCGGGGCGCCCTGCGAGCAGGGCATGCGAGGCGCGATTTTCCGCGCCGCGCCGTCTCCTCCCGGCGACCCACGAGCGCATGTCGAACACCGATCAGCCGACGCCGACCCCTGCCGCGGAGGGCGCGTCGGAGCCGCCGAATCCAGCCGACTACGGCTCCTCCTCGATTCAGGTGCTCGAGGGCCTCGAGGCTGTGCGCAAGCGGCCCGGTATGTACATCGGCGACGTCCACGATGGCAGCGGCCTGCACCACTGCGTGTGGGAGGTCGTCGACAACGCCGTCGACGAGCACCTCGCGGGGCACTGCAAGAACATCGCGGTGCGCGTGCTCGCGGACGGCTCGCTCTCGGTCTCGGACGACGGCCGCGGCATCCCCGTCGGCATGCACGCGAAGGGCGTGAGCGCGGC
>Ga0172373_10006313_pt1 | contig 15815 bp, 12 predicted proteins | sample Lak10m_2_FD_114546 | JGI IMG/M metagenome (GOLD analysis project Ga0172373, IMG submission 114546) | Freshwater microbial communities from Kabuno Bay, South-Kivu, Congo - kab_092012_10m | ecosystem: Environmental > Aquatic > Freshwater > Lake | place: Democratic Republic of the Congo...
AAGAGTCCGTGCTCTTGCTGCCCTGTCGCGGCGGCCGGAAGGCCGCCGATCCTCGGTGGCTTGGCTTTGCCTCCGTGACGTCAACCAGCCCGCGGGATGGACAGCGCAGGCCCTGACCGCTCGTCGACGAAAGTCACACGCCGGAATCGTGCTCTGCCTTCTCCTGTCGCGGCGGCCGGAAGGCCGCCGATCCTTGGTGGCTTGGCTTTGCCTCAGTGACGTCGACCAGCCCAGGGGATGGACAGCGCAGGCCCTGACCGCTCGTCGACGGGACTCGCACGCCGGAATCGTGCTCTGCCTTCTCCTGTCGCGGCGGCCGGAAGGCCGCCGATCCTTGGTGGCTTGGCTTTGCCTCCGTGACGTCGACCAGCCCGGCGTGAACTGCCGATGTACCGGCCGCTCGCTTCCGACCGTGCGGGCGCCCAGCGGACGCCCCAATGAGCGGTTGACACCGGCGCCCGGCTGGTGTCGAAGGGCGCTCCATGAGCGAACAGTATCCAGTGACGGTAGCGGTGCGACGCGATGACGGCAGCGTCGAGCAGGTGCGGGTGGGCGTAGCGCTGCGCACCGACGACGGCTTCTCCCTCCAGCTGGGCGAGCTGTCGATCGGCTCCACGCCGGTACGTCCGGCGGCGACGTCGTACGGATCCAACTCCGGCTACGGCGGCGGCCAGATGCGCAGCAGCGGCCCGCCGACCAACTTCCCGCCGTACGGCCGCTCCAAGGGCGCGCCGATCGCCGGGGCGACGTTGCAGGATCTCGAGTACTACGCCAACGGTTGCCGGCGCACGCTGGCCGATCAGGGCAAGGCGCGGTTCCACGACAAGGAGCGCGAGCTGCTGGCCATCATCGAGGCCGAGCTGGCGCGCCAGGGCCACAGCACGGGCGACAGCGGTGGCTCCTCCGGCGGCTACGGATCGTCTGGCGGCTACGGATCCTCCGGCGGCTACGGATCGTCGGGCGGGTACGGATCGTCGGGCGGCTACGGCTCCTCCGGTGGCTACGGATCGTCCGGCAACGGCGGTGGCGCGCCTCCGATGGATCCCGAGCCGCCGCCGGTGACGGACGACGACCTGCCGTTCTAGGCGGATGCGTCACGACCGGAGGACGGCGATGGGCGGACGCTCGACGCAGACGCGGACGCGGACGCATCGGCTCCTCGCCACCGCTTTGTTCGTCGCGACGTTCGTCGGAGCCTCCTCGGCGCGGGCTGTCGGCATCGGTCTCACGGCCGGGCTCTACACGCCGACGGGCGATGCGGCGCAGCTCCTGAGCAGTCAGTGGCAGGGCGGCGTGCGGCTGCTGCTGCCACCGCTGTCACCGCTGGGCGTGCTGCCGGTACCGGGGCTGGCGCTCGATCTCGGTGTCGACTTCGCCATGGCGGAGGGGCTGCAGCGCACGCTGGAGCAGCTGCCGACGCGCCAGGCCAATCTCACGGCGCTCTACCGGCTCACGATCCCGCTCGGGCAGTCGTTCGCCGTCTACGCGGCGGCCGGCGCGCGCATCAACGGTCTGTGGGGCGAGATGTCCACGCAGCTGCGCGATGGCAGCTTGTGGCAGCACCTGCGGGGGGCGGTGGTGGCCGGCGGCGGGCTCGACCTCTCGCTGGCGCCGGGGCTCGTGCTCGACCTGCGCGCCGCCACCGGACTGGCCGGCTTCGAGGCGTGGCAGGCCGACATCGCGCTGATCTTGATGGGGTAAAGAATCGATCGGCGTACTACAAGAGCGGCGCTGATTTTTCCGGGTGGCCGCCATGCTCCAGACCTTGCGCATCTCGCACTTCGCCATCATCGACGCCCTCGAGGTGTCGTTCGACGGCGGCTTCAACGTGGTGACGGGTGAGACCGGCGCCGGCAAGAGCATCCTGATCGACGCCCTGCACCTGCTGCTGGGTGGCCGCGCCCAGGCCGACCTGGTGCGGACCGGCCACGACGAGGCGGCGGTGGAGGGCGAGTTCCTCCCGCTCGACCTGCCGACGCTCCAAGCGCGGCTCGATGGCGCCGGCCTACCGACCTGCGAGGAGGGTCGGCTGCGGGTGCGTCGCACCGTGCACCGTGAGGGACGCAGCCGGGCGTGGGTCAACGGCGGCGGCTGCACGATGGCGCAGCTGGCGCTGGTGACGCGCGGCCTGGTCGACATCTCCGGACAGCACGAGCACACGAGCCTGATGGACCCGGCAGGCCACCTGCGGCTGCTGGACCTCTACGCCGGACTGGGGCCGGAGCTGGAGCGGTATCGCGAGGCGTTTGACGCGCTGGCGGCGACCGACCGCGCGCTGCGGGCGCTGCAGCTCAACGAGGCGGAGCGGCAGCGGCGGCTCGATTATCTCGCGTTCCAACTGGAGGAGTTGGAGAAGGCGGACGTCAAGCCGGGCGAGGAGGAGCAACTGCGGGCGGAGCGTCAGCGGCTGGCCGGCGCGGGCAAGCTGCGCGACGCGACGCGGGAGGCCGAGGGGCTGCTCTACTCGCGCGACACGAGCGTGGGCGGGCTGGCGCAGTCGGCGGCCGATCTGGTGGAGCGGGCCGCGGCGCTGGATCCTACCCTGGCGCCGATCGCGGAGACGGTGCGCGCCGCGACGACGCAGCTGGTCGACGCCGCCCGCGATCTGGGCCGCTACGCCCGGGGGATCCACGACGACCCGGCGCGACTGGAGGCGCTGGACGACCGGCTGGAGCTGCTGCGCAAGCTGCTGCGCAAGCACGGCGGCGACCTCGCGCAGCTGCTGGCACGTCAGGCGGAGATGCAGGCGGAGCGCGCCCGGCTGGAGGGACACGAGGACGCGCTGGCGGAGGCGGAGCAGGCCCGCGCTGCGGCGCTCGCACAGGCGCGCACGCTGGCCCAGGGGCTGTCGCAGAAGCGCCGGGCCGCGGCTCGGCTGTTCGAGCAGGCGGTGGTGGAGCGGCTGGCAGACCTGGAGATGAAGAAGACGATCTTTCGCCTCCATTTCGGCGCGCACGCCGCCGGCGCCGAGGAGAGCATCGGCGACGACGCGCTCCGGCTGACACGCGAGGGGCAGGACGCGATGGAGTTCCTGCTCTCGCCCAACCCCGGCGAGGAGCCGCGGCCGCTGGCGCGCATCGCCTCGGGCGGAGAGCTCTCGCGCGTGATGCTGGCCGTCAAGCGCGTGCTGGCCCAGCGCGATCCGGTGGAGACGTACATCTTCGACGAGGTGGACGCCGGTATCGGCGGCGCGACCGGCGAGGTGGTGGGGCGGCTCATCCACGAGGTGTCGCGGCAGCGGCAGGTGCTGTGCATCACCCACCTGCCGCAGATCGCCGCGTGGGGCGGCAGCCACTACACCGTCGCCAAGTCGGTGCGCGAGGGGCGCACCCACAGCACCGTGCAGCCAACCGAGGGCGCCGAGGGCCGCGAGCGGGAGCTGGCGCGCATGCTCTCCGGCCACATCACCCCGGCCAGCCTGGCCCACGCACGCGAGCTGCTGGACAAGCCGCGCGATGCGGCGATCGACGCGCGGCCCGAGGACGACAAGGCATCGACGCGGCGATCGCGACGCGCCGTCTGATCCGGCATCTGCGCGCAGCGTCGTTGAACCACCCTCCTCGGATGAAGGATCGGACCATGGCCCGCCAGCACCTGTTCTACGACTACAAGAGCTGCAGCACCTGCCGCAAGGCGGCTGCCCACCTGAGCGCCCGCGGCGTCGCCGTGCAGCTGCGACCCATCGTCGACCAGCCGCCCACCGTCGAGGAGCTGCGCTCGCTCTGGCAGCGCAGCGGCCTGCCGCTCAAGCGGTTCTTCAACACCTCCGGCCTGTCGTACCGGGCCCTGGACAAGGCCGCATTGGAGTCGATGGACGACGAGGCGCGGCTGCAGCTGCTGGCGGCCGACGGCAAGCTGATCAAGCGGCCGCTGCTGGACGCCGGCACGACGGTACTGGTCGGCTACGACGCCGCTGCCTACGACGCGCTGGCCTGATGCGAACTCCGGCGCCGTCCGCACGACGCCGATGACCTCCCCGTACGACGGAGCCCCCCATGACCGCCCCGCTCGACAATCCCCGCGACCATCTGGAGACCGAGGAGCTGTCCGACCCCTACGCCCGCTTCGCGCGCGTCTGGGAGCGGGCCCGCGCCGCCGACCCGGCGTTTCACGACGCCATGTGCCTCGCCACCGCCACGCCCGACGGCATCCCCAGCGCCCGGATGGTGCTGCTCAAGGGATGGGATCCCCGCGGGTTCGTGTTCTTCACCAATCTGGAGAGCCGCAAGGGGCGCCAGCTGGAGGAGAACCCGCACGCGGCGCTCTGCTTCCACTGGTCCTCGCTGGAGGAGCAGGTGCGCGTGGAGGGGCGCGTGGAGCCGGTGACGTCCGAGGAGGCCGACGCCTACTTCGCCAGCCGCCCGCGCGGCAGTCAGGTGGGCGCCTGGGCCAGCGAGCAGTCGCGCCCCCTGCCCTCGCGCTCGGCGCTGGAGGAGCGGATCGCGCAGTTCGACCAGCAGTTCGCCGGCGCTCCGGTCCCACGTCCGCCCCACTGGAGCGGTCGACGCCTGGTGCCGACCCGGATCGAGTTCTGGCTGGGGATGCCCAGCCGGCTGCACCACCGCACCATCTACCGGCGCGACACGGGTGGCTGGCAGGCGGAGCGGCAGTACCCCTGACGCGGCCGTGATCAACCCATGACGCGCGACCGGCGGCGATCGCGCGCCATCGCTCTCCGACGGCAGCACTGACCCGCAGCACTGACCAGCACCACTGAAAACACCCGGCGCGGTCGACCGATCGCCTTGTCCGGCGTACGGCGGCCCCGCATGACGACGCTCTCCTCCACCGCGCAGCGCATCCTCTCCGAGGAGGAGTCGCTGCTGACCCGTGCCGTCGCCAAGCTGGCCGAGGCGCCCCGACGCAGCGCCGAGGGGCGCGACGCCGGCGCCTTGTGGGGTCAGCTGCGCGAGCTGCGCGACGAGGCCGCCGGAGCCTCCGAGCGCGATCTGCCCAGCCTCTTCCAGCAGATGTACTCCGTCCGCTCGCTGGCCGAGAGCGCCGGCCCCCGGCCGCTGCCCGACGCCGAGAGCCCCTACTTCGCGCATCTGCGCATCCGCGACGCCCGCGGCCCGCGCGACTACCTCCTGGGCCGCGCCACCTTCGTCGACACGACGGCCGGCGTGCGTATCGTCGACTGGCGCTACGCCCCCGTGGCGCGGATCTTCTACCGCTACCAGGTGGGCGACACCTTCGAGGAGGAGTTCCCCGGTGGCCTCGTCGAGGGCACCGTCGAGCTGCGGCGCATCGTCGTCGTCGAGTCCGGGCGGCTCACCCGCATCGTCGACGGCCGCACGGTGCTGGTGCGCGACGGAGAGCGCTGGCGCGAGTCGGGTGCGGCCACGCTGGGCGGCGGCGCCGGCACGGCGGCACGACCGGGCGTGCTGGGGCTGGGACGCGACACCTCCCGCCGCGGCGGCCGCGCCGACATCACCTCGCTGCTGGACGGCGAGCAGTTCGAGGCGCTGTCGACCGACCCGCAGCAGCCGCTGCTCGTGCTGGGCAGCGCCGGCAGCGGCAAGACGACGGTGGCGCTGCACCGGCTGGCCAAGCTGGCGTTCGACGCGCCGCAGACCTTCCCCGAGTCGCGGATGCGGGTGGTGGTGCCGGAGCCGGGCCTCGCGCGCCTCTCGCGCCGCCTCCTGGCGCCGCTGGGGCTGGGACGGCTGCGGGTCGACACGCTGGACGAGTGGCTGGAGCGCGAGGGCAACGAAGCGTTCGGCGGTGGCCGGTTGCGGCTCTCCGACGAGACGCCGGCGCTGGTGACGCGGCTCAAGCGCCACCCGGCGCTGCGTGAGGCGCTGCTGCGACGACTGGGCAGCCTCTCGAACCAACCGGCGCGCTACCCGCGGCTGCGGCGCCTCTTGGCCGAGTCGCTCACCGACCGCGACTTTCTCCGGGGCGTGGTGGAGCGCAGCCGCAGCGACCTGCCCGAGGCGGCGGTGGAGGCGGTGGTGCGTCACGCCCGCGCCCAGCTGGCGCTCAGCGCCGCCGAGGCGCTGGACGGCGTGGACGACGAGCGGCTGCAGACGCTGGACGGCCGCGGACTGTCGGAGGAGACACCCGACGCGCTGGCCGGCACCGTCGACATCGACGACGTGGCGCTGCTGCTCTTTTTGCGCGGCCGCGCCGGCGACCACGTGCCGGTCGACCTCGCGCATCTGGTGGTGGACGAGGCGGAGGATCTGTCGCTCTTCGAGTTGGAGGTGCTGGCGCGCCACCTGGGCACCCCGCGCAGCTGCACCCTGGCCGGCGACGAGATGCAGCAGACCGATAGCAGCTTTGCCGGCTGGCCGACGATGCTGGCAACGCTGGGCGCACCGGAGGCGCCGGTGGTGCGGCTGCAGGTGTCGTATCGCTGCCCGCGGCCGGTGGCGCTGTTCGCCAGCCGCCTGCTGGGGCGCGACGGCTCGGAGGTGACAGCGGCCCGCGCGGGTGCGCCGGTCGGTCGTCACGCCTTCCCCGACGAGGCGCAGGCGCAGCTGTTTCTCGCCAACGCCCTGCGCGACCTGCTGGACCGCGAGCCGGAGGCCTCGGTGGGCGTGGTGTGCGCCGGCCCTGAGTCGGCCACAGCCACCTACGCGGCGCTGGAGTCGCTCTCGCAGACGCGCCTCGTGCTCGATGGCGAGTTCACCTTCGAGCCGGGCGTCGACGTCACCGACATCGACAACGCCAAGGGGTTGGAGTGGGACTACGTGGTGGTGCCCGACGCCGGCGCCGCCCGCTACCCCTCCACCGACGAGTCGCGCCGCCGCCTGCACGTGGCCGCCACGCGCGCCTCGCATCAGCTCTGGGTGATCGCCACCGGCCGCCCCTCGGCGATCCTGCCGGCGGAGGATGCTGCGGACGGCGAGGCGGTCGATGGTGGTGATGCCACGACGCCGCGCGCGGCCGGAGCCGGCGCGTGACGACCGCCGGCGCACCCGTCCACGCGCGGATCACCGCCCGACTGCTGGGTCGCGAGCTGACGTTTCTCGTCCACCCGGGGCTCTTCTCGGCCGACCGGGTGGACGACGGCACGCGGCTGCTGCTCGACCACCTCCCGGAAGGCGCACCGGCACGCGTGCTCGACCTGGGCTGCGGCTACGGCGCGCTGGGGCTCCCGATCGCGGCGGCGCACCCGACAGCGCAGCTGCTGCTGCTCGATCGTGACGTGCTGGCGGTCGAGGACGCCCGCGCCAACGCCGCCCGCAACGCGCTGGACAATGTCACCGCGCTCCCGAGCCTCGGCTACGGCGTGCTGGAGGAGCGTGCCGACGCGGGGCCGTTCGATTGGATCCTGTGCAATGTCCCGGCCCGTATCGGCGCGGCGGCGATCGCGCAGTTCCTCGGGCGGGGCATGGCGCTGCTGGCGCCGGGCGGCGCGCTGCGGGTGGTGGTGATCAACGACCTCGTGGCCCCGACGCTCGCCGTCTGCGAGGGGCGCAGCTGGCCGGTGCGACGGGTGGCCGAGGGGGCGCGTCACGCCATCCTCGCGTGCCCGGCGCATCCGACCGGCATCGCGCACGATGAGGCGATCTACCGGCGCGACGTGGTCCAGCTGGGCGGGCGCGACTTCGACCGGCCGCACGACGTCAACGAGGACGTCAACCACCTGCGCGAGGGCGTACCGCTGCTGCTGGACTGCCTGCCGCGCAAGGCGGAGTCGGCGCTCTGCTGGCGTGCCGGTTACGGCCCGGTGGCGGCGGCCCTCCTGGAGCGGTGCGGGCAGGTGACGGCCGTCGACCGCGACCTGCTGGCGCTGCGGTACGCGCGACGCAACGCGGGTGAGCGGCTTGCGCTGCATCCGGCCACAGCGCTGGACGGCCTGCGGGCGCCGCTCGTGGTGGGCGAGTTGGTGGGGAGCGCCGGTCACGCCGCGCTGACGGCACAGCTGGAGCAGTCGGTCGTCGCGGCGGGCCCGGGCGGTCAGGCGCTCTGGCTGGGGCTGTCGCGGCTGCTCAAGGAGCTGTCGGCGCCGATCGGCCGGCTGCGGGGTTTTACCGTCGCCAGCCGCGGGCGCTACGGCGTGGTGCGGCTGCCGGGACGCTGAGGCGCTTCGTCGCGCTTTGCCCTTTTTTCCGCCCGGAGAGACGCTCCTTGGAGCGTCTCTTGCTCGGAGTCTTGGCAACGATCGGCGTCGCCGAGATTTCCGAGGTACGCGCGTCGCCGCGCTCCGCCGTTTTTTCCGCCCGCCTTTTCTGCCGTGGAGGCGCGCATCTGCGCGCCTCTTGCTCGGAGTCTTGGCAACGATCGTCGACTCGAGAAGTTCGCCTCTGACCCCCTCGCACCACCGGACTCGGGAGACCTCCGGCAAAGGCGTGCTGAAGCACGCCTCCACGGAAGAAGGAGAGAGAGAGGTACGCGCGTCGCTGCGCTCCGCCGCTTTTTCCGCCCGCCTTTTCTGGCGTGGAGGCGCGCATCTGCGCGCCTCTTGCTCGGAGTCTTGGCAACGATCGTGGACTCGAGAAGCCCCCCTCGCACCATCGGACTCGGGAGATCTCCCGCGAAAGGCGTGCTGAAGCACGCCTCCACGGGAGAAGGAGAGAGAGCGGCTCGCGCGTCGCTGCGACCGATGCAGCATCACCTCCCCGCCCGACTCAGCTCTCCTCCCCCTCCGTCCGCGTGGACGAGGGGAGCGGCTCCTCAAGCGCAAACGTCCAGCGCCGTCGCGGCCGTGCCTCCCTGTCCGGATCGAGCGACACCAGCTCCTCCAGCCAGTCGGGCGGCGGCAGCACCTCGGCAGACGTCGCCGCTGACGCCGTGACACGGACGTCCTCCACGTCGGCCGCCGGCCTCGCCGCCGGGATCTCCACCGGACCATCGACCGGCAGCTCCGCCGGCGGCAGCCCGTACAGCACCCGCGCCAGCCGGTCCGCCTCCCGCAGATCCAACGCCGCACCGGACGCCGCCGCCCGGCCCATCGCCTCCAGCGCCGACGCCTCCGCCATCGACAGCCGCTCCAGCGGCGGCAGCGGCAACGACTCCACCTGCGCCGGAAAGACGTTGATCCCGCCCCCCAGCTGCAGCCGGTAGTAGCGCTGCACCAGCGGCGTCTGCAGCAGCGCCGCCACGAGGTGCAGCCCGTAGGCGCGCGACGGCTCCAGATGGCGCGGAGACAGCTTGATGCCGCTGCGACGCCGCGCCGTCATCGGCATGGCCGAGAGGTCCGCCTTGCGCACCACGCACGAGACGCTGTCGTCGGTGTAGAGGCCCTGCTCGTCCACCGCGCACACCAGCCCGGCCTTGCCGCTCACCTTGCGCACCAGCAGCTTGTGCGACTCAAAGAACTCCGGCCGCGAGGGGCGGTAGAGCCGCTCCACGTCGTAGAGCAGCCAGCGGCTGCTGCGTCGCAACCGGAATGGCGAGACGTCGTCCCCCTTGAGCATCGGCCGACACAGCGGCCCCGTCGGCGCGTCGAGATGAAACGCCGTCACCGGCGTGCCGCGCGCACCCCACGCCGCGCAAAAGTACTTGCCCAGCGGCACCGAGCACTCCGCCAGCGCCACGCACTCCTGCGCCGACGGATCCGCCAGCTCCGACCGGATCATGGCGTTCGGCAACCGCGTAAAAAGCTGCTGACGCACCTCCACCGGCCTGCGCCGGCCCTCAGCCAGCAGCTCCAGCGAGGTCAGCTCCGTCGGCCGCCGGTTCACGAAGGTGAGCGCCACACACGGCAGCTGCGCCCCGTCGAACTTCACCCGCCCCAGCTCCTCCAGCCGCACCAGCTGAAACCGCTCCAGCAGCAGCCGCCGCGCCGCCTCGCCATTCTTTTCCGTCACGAAGCTGCGCGGCAACAGCAGCGTCGCCACCCCGCCCGCCGACAGCAGCGTCGCCGCCCGTTCCACGAAGCCGATCGCCAGGTCGTACCGGCGCTGAAACGTCGTCAGCGCCTTGCGCAGCTGCTTGCGCTGCCCCTCCGGGATCCGGTCGACCGGCACGAACGGCGGGTTGGTGACCACCACGTCAAAGCCGCCCCCCGGCAGCAGCGCCCCCTCGCCGTCGCAGAACCGGAGCGGAAAGTCGGCGTCCCACGCCACCGGCGGCGCCGCGCACCCCTCGGTCGGCGTCGACTCCGGCAGCCGCCCCGGCGTCTCACGCGCCATCAGCCGCCGCCGCAGCCGCTCCGTCCCCGGCAACGTCTCGCCCGGCGGCTGCGCCAGAGAGTCCCCCAGCCGCAGCCGGTCGCGCACCAGCGGTCCAAAGGCGACCGCCCCACCAAAGAGCGCCAGCTGGCCTCGGCTACCCCGTCGCTTCTCAGCCAGCAGCGCCCGCACGCACAACGACAGCCGCGCACACAGCAGCGCCGTTGCGTCCAGCTCCACCCCGTGCAGCGCCGCGACGGCATGCGCCACAGGGTCCAGCCCGCTCAGCGGGTCGGCCGCCACCTGCGCCTCCAGCCGCGCCAGCAGCAGGTCGAACGCCGCCGCCAGAAAGGTGCCCGCCCCGCACGCCGGGTCGAGCACCGAGGGCGCCGGGCCCTCCTCGCCCGCCACCTCCAGCGCCAGCGCCGTCAGCCGCCGGGCCAGCCGGTCGTCGGTGTAGTAGGCCCCCTCGTCCCGCCGCGCCTCCGACGGCCGCAGCTCCACCTCGCCCAGCAGCCCCGTGCGCGCCAGCCGCTGCGCCCGCAGCTGCTGCCCCAGCACCCCGAACGGGTCGTGCAGTGCCAGCAGCGACTCGAGCGGATCGTCCTCCGCCGCTGTCGGACGCAAGGCCGGGTGCTCGGCCGGGAGCGGGTGCGGCAGCACCGGCAGGCCACACGTCCGCTCCACCCCGCGCACCAGCCGCTCCAGCGCCCCCCAGCGCCCGCGCAGCGCCTCCGCCAGCGCCGCCGGCGTCCCTTGCACCCCCAGCAGCCTGGCCGCCAGCGCCCCCGCCAGCAGCGCATCCGTCAGCTGGGTGGCCGGCTCCAATAAAAGACCCGCCTCGCACAGGCGCAGGGCCAATGCGAGGCGGGCGGAGTCGATGCGGCGGCGGCCGACGGTGGGCATCGGACGACGCGTCACGACAGACTCGATCAGGTCATCTCGGTCAGGAGCGCCTCGGGGTTCTCCAGCAGCCGCTTGATCTCGGCGACGAACGCCGCGCCGACGTGGCCGTCGATGACGCGGTGGTCGAAGCTGCAGCTCATGTACATGCGGTCGCGGATGACGATCTGGCCGTCGACCACCACGGGCCGCTGCTCGATCCGGTGGATGCCCAGGATCGCCACCTCGGGGTGGTTGATCACCGGCGTGGCGAACATGCCGCCGTCCTTGCCCAGGCTGGTGATGGTGAAGGTCGAGCCGGAGAACTCGGCCATCGACAGCTTGCCGTCACGCGCCGCCTCGGCCAGCCGCACCAGCTCCTGACCCATGCCCTTGAGCGACAGGCGGTCGGCCTCGTGGATCACCGCCACCGTCAGGCCAGCGTCCGTCGCCACCCCGATGCCGATGTTGTACTGCTTGCGGATCAGCAGCTCCTGCTTCTCCTCATCCATCAGCGCGTTGAGGTGCGGGAACTTGCGCAGCGCCACGATGAGCGCCTTGGTGATGAACGGCAGGAACGTCAGCTTGACGCCGTCGCTCGACAGGCGGGTGTTGACGCGGCTGCGCAGCGCGCCCAGCTCGGTCATGTCCACCTCGTCCACATAGGTGAACGGCACGGCGAACTGCTCGCTCTGCACCATCTTCTTGAAGATCGCCTTGCGCAGGCCGCGGATCGGCATCCGCTCGTCGGCCTCGCTCGCCGAGACGACAGGCGCGGGCACGGAGAGCGCCGGAGCCGCCACGGCGGCCGGAGCCGACTTCTGCCCCTCGACGACCGACAGCACGTCCTTCTTGAGCACGCGCCCCTGCGGACCGGAGCCGGCCACCTCGGAGAGGTCCAGGCCATGCTCACGGGCGATCCGACGGGTCACCGGCGTCGCCAGCACCCGCTCGTTGGCCGCAGGCGCCGCCGCCGGCTTCAGAGGAGCGGCCGCGACGACCGGAGCCGCCGCCGGAGCAGGCGCCGCCGCCGGAGCGGGCGCAGGAGCAGCAGCCTTGGCAGCCGGAGCCGGCGCAGCGTCGCCCACCTCGAGCGCGATCAGCGGCTCGTGGACCTTGGCGATGGCGCCCTCGTCGCCGAAGCGCTTGAGGACCTTGCCCTTCTTGGGCGAGGGGATGGTCACGGTGGCCTTGTCGGTCATCACCTCGACCAGCGGCTGGTCCTCGACCACCTCGTCGCCCTCGGCGACAAGCCACTTGACGATCTCGCCCTCGACGACGCCCTCACCGATGTCGGGCAGCTTGAACTCGTACGCCATTCGCAGACTCCCTGGGCCGGCCGCCAAGGCCGGGTCTCATGAGGCGGGCGGACTCTGCCACAGCCGCATCGGCGTGGAAGGCCAAAGTGACCGCCCCGAACCGTTTTCGGATCACCGCCGCCCCGCAGCGCTGCTGACCTGCGCAGACAGCTGACGTCAGGCGATCGGCCGCGCCTCCAGCAGCTCCAGCCACGCGTCGGCCCGGTGCCACCATAGGTGCCCCGCCAGCACCGCCCGCTCACCGGCGGCGGCCAGCTCCTCGCGCATCGCCCGCTGCTCCCGCAGGGTGATCACCGCGTCGACCGCCTCCGACGGAAACCCGGCGCTGAACATCGCCGCCGACTCGCCAAAGTGCTGCGCCCACCACGGCGTATCCTCCAGCACCACGGCGGCGCCGGCCGCCATCGCCGTGAGCGGCTCCGCCAGCGAGCCGTCGCTGGGGCCGCCCGTCGCGACATAGAGAGACGTCTCGCGCATCAGCCCGGCCAGCTGCCCGGGCGTCACCGGTCCGTGTACACGGTGGCCCTCCGAGGCGCGGTGGCGCTCCCAGTGGGGCCCGAACAGGTCGACCACCACCCCGGCCGCCCGGAACGCGTCCAGCAGCCGCAGCTGGATGTTGGCGCGCCGCCGGTGCTCCAGCAGCCGCATCCCCTCGACCAGCGCCGCAAAGGCATCGTGCGGCTGCTTGTCGAGCCCGGCCGCACCGATGCGCCGCAGACCGGAGTCCACCTCGGCGTCGACCGTCAACTCGGGGCCGTTGGTGAGCCGCGCCAGCGCCAGCCAGAACATGTCGGCCAGCTCGCTGCCCCGCTCCTCGAACGGCTTGAGCCACTGGTCGAACAGCTCCGGCTGGGCCAGGTCGGGCGTCGAGTGCATCACCACCGCAAACCGTCGGTCGCGTCCGTCGGGAGCGTCGTGCGCCGGCAGCGTGGCACCGTGCGGGATGAACCGCGCCCAGAGCGACGGCTGCACGCGCTTGAGATATGACACATGGCTCCGGCAGCGGGCGATGACCAGCGCGCCCGGCTGCAGCGCCGCCAGGACCTGCGGGTGGCCCATCGGGTGCTCGTCCACCATCGCCGTCCAGAGCCGCACGCCGCAGGACGCCCCCAGGAGGCCGTCGGCCGACAGCAGCGCGGCATCCAGCCGCCCCGGCCGCGCCAGCCCGCGGCGCGACAGCTCCTCCGACGACGACAGCACCCGGTGGCCACGCTCCCGCAGCCGCGCCACGAACGGATGCGCCTGCCCCACCTCGGGTCGATAGCAGTCCTGCGAGACGAACAACTCCACGGCCACGCTCCAGCGACAGGGACGATGCGCACGGACAGCGACGCCTCTTACCCGAGGATCGGCCCGGCTGTCGCGGACCAAAGTGACGCGACGAGCGGCGGACGAACGGGCCGCGAGGGGCTCGAGGAACGCCCGGTGCGAGGTGCTAGGAGTGCGCGATTTCTTGCCATTGCGACGTCGCAATGACGCGATTTCGTGAGTTTTGCCATAACACTCGGGCTCGCAGCCCCGTGAACGCGCGATTTCTTACCATTGCGACGTCGCAATGACGCGATTTCGTGAGTTTTGCCCTGACACTCGGGCTCGCTGCACCCTAAATGCGCGATTTCTTGCCATTGCGACGTCGCAATGACGCGATTTCTGCTCGGCACCGCTCTTGCTTGGATCGCCACCGCGCCACGATCGATCGTCGGCGACGCGGTGATCCGTGGGACAGTTTCAGTCCCATTTTGAGACTGACCCAAAGCGACGGCTCCGAATCCGCTGCAATACAAGAGGTCACGATTTGGCATCGCAGCTGCTTCGGGGCTGGCCGCTCCCGGACGAAACGGAGAGCCACCGACGCATGGCGCGTCGGCGCAGCAAGGAGCGCCCCATGGCAACGACGGCAACCAAACCGGTCATCACCAGCGCGGCGGAGGGCGAGAGCACGCCGTCCAACGAGCTCTCACCGGCGCAGCAGCGCGCCGTGGAGCGGCTGCGTGACAACCTCAACCGGCTCTATGGCGGCGCCACCCAGCGGCTCGAAGAGCTCGCCAATACCGCCTTCCGAGAACTTTTCGACGGCGATGTCGACGAAGGCCTCTCGCCTCACAAGAGCAACTCTGCCCGCTATCAGGCGTTGCTGGCGATGTGCGGTGACAGCCTGCACCTCGACAGGGGACTCCTCTCTCGGGCTGTCCGCATCGGCGCACTCAATTCACATTTTGCCGACCGCCCTTGGACGCGCTTGCCGTGGTCGATCAAGGTGGAGCTGCTGCCGCTGCTCGGGGCGGACGGTGACCTCAAGCGGCTCTCCAGCGGGATCACGAACGCCAGCAGAGCCTCCGCCACCGTCCGGAGCGTCCGCGAGTGGGTCGCGGCCAACCTTCCTACCGACGAGAAGAGCCCCACCGGCCGCCCGCGAGCGCTCAGCCTCGCGGCCACCAGCAAGATGTTCGCCTCGGGGCGGCAGCTCAAGCTGGTCTCGGCGCGGCGTCTGCTCGTGCTGCGGCTGCGGCGGCTGGGCAAGTCGGCGGTCGACCAGACCCGGACGGAGATCGACGTCACCATCAAGAGCTTGACGCAGCTGCGCGAGGAGCTCTCCGAGGAGTAGCGCCGACGGCGCCCGTCCCGCAGCCGACGCAAAACGTATCGAGGGTCCGGAGCCGATCTCCGGACCCTCGATCCATTTCGGGCCGCGCCGTCGTCAGAGCATCATCATCACGAACGGCTCCGCCTTGAGCCGTGCGTAGGCGTCGCGCCGCTGCTCCTCGCTGGAGAGCAGGCAGCTCACATGGACGGCCGTGTACTGGCCGGCGCGGCTGTCCCGCTCGGTCACGGCGTCGTCCGGCAGCGGCCCGACGACCGCCTCCAGCACCTGTCGCACGCGGCGGGCCACGTCGGGCACCTTGCGCGTCACGACACGAAAAACGTACAGCAGCGGATATTCCAGTTCGGGCAGCGAGGCCGTGGACATCAGAGCACCGAGGAGGCCAGCTCGGCGAGCGCGCTGCGCTCACCCTTGGCGAGAGTCACGTGGCCGGCGAGCCGCTCGCCGCGGAACTTGTTGACCACGTGGATGAGACCATTGTTGGAGGCGTCGACATACGGGTTGTCGATCTGCGACGGGTCGCCGGTCAGGACGATCTTGGTGCCGTCGCCGGCGCGAGTGAGGATCGTCTTGACCTCGTGCGGGGTGAGGTTCTGCGCCTCGTCGACGATGATGAACTGCCCGGGGATGCTGCGGCCGCGGATGTAGGTGAGCGGCTCGATGGAGAGCACGCCCAGATCGATCAGCTCCTGGTAACCGCGGCCGCTCTTCTTGTCCTTCTGCGACAGCCCCATGAGGAACTCGACGTTGTCGAAGATCGGCTGCATCCAAGGGTTGAGCTTCTCCTCGACGGTGCCGGGCAGATAGCCGATGTCGCGCCCCAGAGGGAAGATCGGCCGGCTCACCAGCATGCGCGAGTAGAGCTGCTCCTCCATCGTCTTGTGCAGGCCGGCGGCGATCGCCAGCAGCGTCTTGCCGGTACCGGCGCGGCCGACGACGGTCACCAGC
>Ga0172373_10006318_pt1 | contig 15803 bp, 8 predicted proteins | sample Lak10m_2_FD_114546 | JGI IMG/M metagenome (GOLD analysis project Ga0172373, IMG submission 114546) | Freshwater microbial communities from Kabuno Bay, South-Kivu, Congo - kab_092012_10m | ecosystem: Environmental > Aquatic > Freshwater > Lake | place: Democratic Republic of the Congo: South-Kivu...
ATAAAGAATTCAAACACCGTCTATTTTATTGACCAAGTTCGGGCAGTCCCTCCTTATTTGCTCGACCAAATTATCAAATATTTCCTTCTCGTCGAGCTTGAAGACCGTGATGCGCCCGGGGCTTTGTGTCTTGACCAGGATGTCGCATACGATCATATACATGTCCCTGAACTTGACTCCGGAAGCCTCCGCTGCCTTGGGCAGCGCCTTGGACCGCATCACCTGAAAACGCATTGAATTATATAATTGGAAGCAGGGCGTGCTCGGTGCCACTCACATTGAATCGCTCTTGTGTCCTAAGCTTCTCGAGGAGGAGGACCCTCGGTATGCGGAGCAGGGTTCCGACGTGCGGCACGGACTCCGCGTTGACGAATCCCTTCTTGAGCCTGACGTGCCTCCACACCGCCTTCATCATCCTGAGGCTCAGTGTGTAGTAGTTCTCTCGCACGCGGATGGCGGGGAACATGTCTTCGAGGCACCCTCCCGAGGGCTGGAGCCAGCTCACGTAGGCCTCGTTGCGCTCTAGCCTTCCTATCATGTCCTTTCCACTCGGCATGCGCGCGTGGGGCCACGCCAGGCCGCTTCGGACTACTTTGTTCATGTCGAGGTCTACGCACTTCATTGGGAACTACAAAGTACCCAGTCGCTCGGGAGGATGAAAGCGACGCTTTTTAATCATGACCCGTAATTGGGGCCCGGCACCAAGACCCGTAATTACCGCTCCGATTTCTTTTTTTTCCCGCCTATTTATTGAACCCGTAATTGGCGCCGAGTACCATGCCACCCAGACGCTGCGAAAAGGTCCGGAACTCCCTCAGTGCATGGCGTTTCATGAGGACCTCTGCCAACCTCTCTTACGAAGAGTATGCCCGCAAGAGGTCTGTGAAGCGCATTGCCCACATTCTGGACCAGTCGATCAAGTCGCATTCCGATCTCAAGATCGACCCCAAGCTCATGTATGTGTGCTTCTACTTCACGCGGCGCTGCCATCTGGAAGATTTCAGGTCCCAGATATGCAAGATCTTTGCCGTGGGCCTCGAGAACCACATCATGGAGGCGGTGGAGAGGGTCTACAGGGCCCTGCCCATCACCAATGCCAGTGAGTTGGCCTGCTGCGTGAACAGCATGTGGGACCTCTACAAGCAGTGGTACATGGCGCAGGAAGACATCAGCCGCCTCATCAAGGACGGCATTCGCATCGTCGCCAAGTCCAGGCGCCACTTTGAGAACTCGGCGAAGCGGTGCAAGGAGGAGGGATACATCGCCACGGCCCAGAGCTTCGAGTCGGGCGCCGCCTCCTTGACGGCCTGCATCGCAGAGTACTACGCTGAGATCACCTTTGAGGAGTACAGGCTCGTCGCCAAGGAGGCCGAGCAGGACATCGTCGACAACTACACGGGCTTCGAGAGACCCATCGCCACCCTCTACGACGTCGATTCCGAGATCGTCTTTGCCAGGGGGCTCCTGCGCTGCCTCAGGGACCTCAAGACCAAGGGCGACGGCAGCTCCGTACAGGGGTTGATTGCTAGCTTTCAGTGAAGCCTTGGTCGACCTCGGCTTGGTATATAAATTCCATATTTTAAGACCATGGCACATCACGACCCCGAACTGTGGCATGCTATTAGTAGGCTGGAGAGACTGGTGGATACACTAGGTGAAGGCAAGACAGTCAGTGTAGGGTGGTCTTTGGTAGGTGACGGTGTTCCTGATGCTTTTCAAGTGGGTGCGCTACAAACATATGGTCAAGTGAAGGCCCTCAAGGCCCAAGTAGAAAAGGAGTCAGCCCATTACCTAGAACTTATCAAAGCCAAACAAAAAACAATTACAAGCAATGGTGTAGCATTGGCGAAGGCCACAGATAAAGCAGCTATTGATAAAATCAACACTGATAATACGAAACTTTTGGAAGACAAAACAAAACTTCAAAACTATTATGATGAACTTAAACCCTACATAACAGCAATTGATAAATTTAAGGAACTTTACAAAAAATCTTATCAAGCACACTCCAACACAGCAAGCGCCGAAAAAACTCTTACTGGTAAACAAAAGGCTTGCTCAGATGCCGAAAGTGCCTTAAAGGCAGCTCAGGAAGCACTTAAAATGGCTGAAAACGAAGTTTCAACTAAGAAGAAAACAGAAGAAACTGAGAACACAAATTGCAAGACTGGATCGAAAGAAGTAAGTGATCTGAAGACGAAATTTGCAGATACCGAAACTCAAGCTAAAGCAGTAGTGTAAAGCACTTCATTAAAGTAAAACAACTTTACTCATCCATAGTCTGCATGCGCTTCCTCTTTGCGAGTACTGGCTGCGACTTGGAGGGTCCCGCGTTGTAGTATCCCTTCCAGACCGCCGGCACGGTGTGCTCCTGCCCCACCAAGTTGAACTGGACGGGGTAGGCTGCGGCGAGCTCCGTGTCGAGCCCCGCCAGCTCGAAGTCGTCGCAGGGCGGCTTCTGGTCCCCCGCGACCGCGACTTGGTCGTGACCGATTTCGAGCTCGATGTAGGCTTCCTTTCCGTCGACCTCGGCCTTGAAAGGGGTCTTGTGGATCCCCGGTCCCGTCACCCCGCAGAAAAGGGTTTCAGCGCAGATAAGAGGGATTGCTCTGGGGCCTCCCTTCCAGAAATCGTTGGCGATTACCAAAATACTGACCGCTCCTGCCGCGATAGCCACCTCCAGAAGCGCGCATGCCCAGCTGACCTTCTTGCAGTTGGTAGCGTTCATGAGTGCCTCCGTAGGGAGCTCGACGGGAAACTGTTCTCCCCACTGGACAAGCCTGAGCGTCCCCCCGCTCTCGTCCAGGATTGCCTCCCGCCGGACCGGCGTCCAGAACGCCACTGACTGTGTCTCGAGCTCCTTCTCGAGGAGGGGCTGGACGCTCTTTGCCACCATCTCCCGCGCCCTCGCCTCCCCCAGGCTCAAGCACAGTGACTGTAAATCCCCGAGGACTGAATGCAAGCTGAAGTCGACAGCCCGGACGTTCGTAATCTTGATACACCACCCTCCCCGCACGCTCTCCTCGTTCTTTGACGCCACGCTGATTTCGCACACCGTGAACGCCGCCACGTCCCCGGCCAGCAGCCCTCCTTCCTTGATCCGTTCCTCGTCGAGCCATAGCTTGATCGTGTTGCCTGCCTGCAAACTCCAACATTCCTCCGACCTGGGCCCCTTGTTCCCTGGTGATACCTGCTTCTTGAACGACCACATCGTCATGACGGGGCGCCCTTCGCTGAACTTGAGCTCCGACAGTGGCTTCGCCTCGGGGTTCCGCGACGGGCTCTTGAGTTTGTACGGCGCCGATGCGAATCCCGCCGAGAGAGGACGCAAGATCGTGAATCGCTGCGCCACCGCCTTCTTGCCCCCTAAGTCCGACCCGATCGCCTCGTGGTTCACCGCCAGGAACTTGCAGTTCTTCCCCTCGTTCGTCGGCCCAGTGAACCCCGCGCGGCTCTTGAAAAGCATGTTGTGTTGAAGAGCGTGGCGACTCTGCGGTACTTATAGCGGTAGGTGACGTAGTGGATGACGTGTTGCGAACCCGGGCCCGAGTCGCGCGCGTGAGTCGGATGGGAAGTTTTTTTATTGGCGATGTCGCTTGATGGGCACTTCGAACTCATCATCTGAGATGCCGAGGCTCTCGACCAGGAATGTGATGGACTTGTCCGGGCAGCAAGTGGCTAGGATGCATTGTTCGTCGCGGGGTCGCTTGACCGGCTGTTTGATTTCTTTCGCCGTTCTTTTGAGGCGTTCAAACAGATGATCGATGGATTGTATGGTGTCTTCCAGCTTCACTACCTCTTGTTCCAATTTGACGCGCTCACAGTAGTAATCACACACGAGGCCATTGAATGTCTTGGTAGTGTTTTTCAAAAACATCTGCTTCTTCTCCAGTTCGATTTCGACGGCAGCTAACTTCTTGCTGGCTTTTTGGGTCTCCTCTTCAGTGGCCAAGTTCTGGTAATTGAAAGTGGCCCACTCTGTCCACAGGTCGTTCCCATATGCATTGAGCTTCTCCTTCTCTTCCGTAATGAGACGATTGCGATCCTCACGCTCTGCCTGGAGGTGTTTCAGCTTCTCCTCTTCCGCGACCACGTTCTGGTAATTGAAATTGGCCCACTCTGTCCACAGGTCGTTCCTATGTGCATTGAGCTTCTCCTTCTCTTCCTCCACGAGTCGGTCGCGATCCTCGCGCTCTGCCTGGAGGTTGTTCAGCTTCTTCTCGTGTTCCTCGACGAGTCGCGCGTGCTCGGCCGTCCGTGTCTTGAGCATCCAGCATTGCAGGGAGAGTCTCAACCACGCCAACAGCGCCAACACATTCAGGCCCACCCCAATCACGAAGATGTCCCACTCCGACAAAGCAATCATCGAGGTGTGGTGCCAAAAACAGAGACACTTTATATACAAATCTATTGCCTAGCCATGGCGCTTAAAGATGAAGGCGATGTGCTGGGCGGCGGATCCGGTGGTGCGAATGGCGAGCTTGTTGAGAAGGCTGAAGGCATCGCCGAGCGCGGCGAGCATGGGGGCTTCGTTGAGGTAGGTCTTGTTGTTGAAGCAGACGAAGTACTTGGCGTTGGAGTCCCTCACCTTTTCAAGGACCAGGTCCTGTGTTTTTTTGGGGAAAACCGCATTAAAGGTGAACACCACGGTGGTGTCAGGCGGGACATCGGTGAACTCCGTCCAGTCCACGGTGGCCTCCTCGACCTTGGGGCAGTCACTCTTCAGGGCTGCCTTGGTGCCTTCAAACACGTCCTCTAGATGCTTGTTCTCTTTGTACTCACAGCCCGTGGCCGCCTTGAAGCCAGCCATCAGCGCGCAAAATAGCACGAAGCCGACGTGGGCACCAATGTCGTACAGGACCTCGCTCTCCAATCCAGTGGCGGAGTCTTGCTTGATGCAATCGAAAATCTTCTCCATCCCGGGCTCGGTGACGGACCCGCTGGTGCACCTGAAGTTGCACGTAGCGCCGCCGCTCACCTTCTGGATGGCTTTCTGCACTCCCATGCGCTTCTTCTTGGAGACTGGATTCGTAGGCAACATGCGTAATGGAGCGCAAGTGACGCGGGTTGGTTTATATAGTGTTACTTGGGAATCAAGGCCCTGGAGCTCCCCCTGACCTCGTGGTGTAGTGTGATCTTCATAAACGTCTCGTGCCTCGGGAGACCCCTCATCTTGAGCTGGCGCTGGAGCCCCGCGAGGGCCAGGTGTGGTTTGGTAACGAACTTGGAGTCGTAGATGGACGTGTGGACCTCCGTGAAGTCAGAATCGGCCAAGAGCCTCCTGGCGCCTCCCGATCCCACCGAGCTCGTCACGCTCACAATGATGACCTGGTCCACGCTGACCCCCGCGGCCGCGGCGACCGCCTGGCGGTACTGGAGTCGCAGTGCCTCGAAGTCCACCACCGAGATGGGCAGGGTGACCTCTGCGTGGACCACCTTGGACACCTCGCACCGGTAGCCGGCGTCGCAGGTGCACTGCCCGAGGTCCGAGGATCCCACGGGCGAGTGGGTGTTGGACGGGCAAGCAGTGACCACCGTGGTGTTGGGGCAGTAGAACCCCGCGGGACAGCGGCCGCAGTCTTGGACCCTGGTGACGCCGCTGGCGAGGCTGTAGGAGCCCAGGGGGCACAGCTGCGAGGAGGTCCCTCCCGTGCAGTAGCGTCCCGCGGGGCACACCGTGCACTGCCCCTGCTCCCTGAGCCCAGCGGTCTGGCTGAAGGAGCCCGCCGCGCACTGCGTGATGTTGGCGCCGCCGGGGCACACGGAGCCCGCGGGGCACACGGAGCAGTCCGCCGAGGACTGGAGCCCGCCGTTCGGGGAGTACTGCGCCGTGGGGCAGTTTCGCGGGTCCTGGATCACGATGGCCTGCCGCTGCACGGAGCTCAACTGCCTGCCCAGCAGCGCGAAGTTGAGGTCGGGGTCGACCACCAGGCCGTTGACCTGGCCCACGTAGAACCTGGTGAGGGTCTTCTCGGCCATGCTCCACACCCACGTGTTGGAAGAAGATGTCAAGAAGACGAACTGCCCGTCGGCGCTGAACGTGCACTTGTTGAGGGAGCTCACTTCAGTGGTGATGTTGGACCACGCCCCCGTCGCGGTGTTGTACTTGCGGAACCCGAAGAGCCCCAGGGCGGACTTGCCTGCCACGAAGATCTCGTTGGGGTAGGAGGCGTGGACGCACGGGCTGGCCGTGGCGGTGGTGAAGGGGCTGGGGTAGTTGACCGTCTGGATGGCGGACTCCGTGTCCTTGTTGTAAGAACGCATGAAGGCGGAGCAGGTGATCCAGACCACGGCGCCGCTGGTGCTCTCGGTGATGCCGATGGCGCCGATCCCCTCGTCGCCGTAGGCGTTCATCCCGGAGATGTCGGGCAGGCTGAAGCGGAAGGCGAACCCGCCCTGCACCATGTAGACAGAGTCCCTGTTGCGCGAGGCCTCCAGGTGGGTGATGGCGGTGGTGTATTTCTTCTCGTAGAGGGTGGACTGCACGGCGCCGGTCTGAATGTTGAGCCTGTAGAGGTCCGAGACGTCGTTGACGAGTGCCACGGAGCTGGTGATGAGGGTCATCATGGAGCCGGAGTTGGCCCCCACCGAGGCGAAGGTCGTCGCAGTGCCCAGCGTGAACTGAATGGAGATGCGCATCGGCCAGACCCAGTACGAGCAGGCGCCGCAGAACTGGCAGGAGGTGGAACCAGCCCCCGAGTAGGCGCCCGCGGGACAGCTGAGGCACTGGAGGGCCGTCGAGGCGCCCACTGCCAAGGAGTAGGTGCCCGCCAGGCACTGCGTACAGACGGCGGCGCCCTGGGACGACCAAGTGCCCGCCACGCAGCTCGAGCACACCGTCGAGCCGAAGCTCCCGGAGGCTGTGCCCGCGTCACACAGCGTGCAGACCGACTGGCCCGTGAACATGTTGAAGGAGCCGCGGTTGCACGAGGCACAGGTGGCCGAGCTGGTGGCCGCCACGGCGATGGAGCTGGTCCCCGTATCGCATGCAGTGCAGGCCTGTGGACCGCGCGCGCTCTTGAAGAGGCCCGCGGAGCACTCGGTGCAGGGTCCACCGTTGGGACCGGTGTAGCCGTAGGTGCAGGTGCAGTTGTCCTGGTAGCTGCTGAGCACCGGCGACCACATGTTGGGGGGACAGAGATTCCGGACGCCGGTCCAGCACCAGTAGCCCTCCTGGCAGGCAGTGCAGGCGGTGTTGTTGACACCGTAGTACCCGCGGTCGCAGAAGCACTGGGACGCATTCACGGAGCCCACGGGGCTGACGGCATTCGCAGTGCAGGACTGGCGCACGGGTCCCCCGGGACAGAAGAAGCCGCTCTCGCACAGACTGCAGTTGCCCATGGTCCCGTAGTAGCCAGGCATGCAGCCGCAGTCCGCCAGGTCGTCGGAGCCGGAGGGCGCGTAGGAGTTGGCGGGGCAGACGCCCACCAAACCGTTGGCACAGAACTCGCCCTCGGCGCAGGGAGTGCACCCGCTCAAAGCAGAGCCAGGCTGCGACTTGGTGCCGGGAGGGCAGAAGGCCTTCTGGTTGCCGCCGTCGCAGTAGGAGTTCATGGGACAGATGGCGCAGGGGCTGTAGCCCGTGGACGCGTCGAGACCCACGCTACCGTAGTAGCCCGGGGCGCAGAAGCAGTCCGTCTGGACGAGGGACCCGGGGCTCGAGATGGTGTTGAGCGGACAGCGATTCAGCGTGGAGCCGGCGCACCAGAAGTTGTTGAGGCAATGCTTGCAGGGCGCCGTGGCCAGCTCGGCGAAGATTTTGAAGCTGGGGTTCGTCATCTGGCCAGGGCCCGTAAACCTGATGAGGACGGGAGTCCACGTGGGAACGAACTGGTACACGGCCTGCACAAAGCCCACTCCGACCTCGTAGGCTGGCATGGGTACCAGCTGCGTCCAGTTGGTGCCGTTCATGATCCAGGCATGTACTGCCGAAGCAGTGGACTTCCAGAACATGAGCTCGTAGAGATGGCCCACCACGACGCCGGCAGTCTGCTGGATGTAGTTGGTGCCAGTGATCTGCATGAGGATGTGAGACCTGCCCTCCACGTAGTTGGCCGAGAAGCGGACGGGGAGCTCGACGCCCGGCTTCAGCTGCAGGGCATTCATGGCATTGTACGCCCAGCGGCCCATGTTGACCAGCTCCACCTGGGCCAGCCAGATAGTGCAGGACGAGGTGACCATCTGCGCCCTGAACTGGACTGTGACGGAGGTAGAGGTGGTGCTGAAGTACGGGGTGGCACCCTCTGTCCAGGACCGGTGCACGAAACTGAGCTCCGAAAACAGGGTCGACGTCTCGAGCCAAGTGACCTTGAAATTGGCGGCACACTGGGACCCAGTGCAGACGAACTTGTAGCGGACGGCGTAGGTCTGGCCGGGGACCACCGTCAACGTGTATTGGATGAGGGAGACGGGGCGGTCAGAAAATGCGTTCAAGACGAGACCCAGGCACTTGTAGCCGGAGAACCAGTGCGTGACGGGGATGATGCCGTTGCCGCCCTGGCCTACAGTGACTTGTCCGATTCCCTTCCACCCCGTGGTGCCCAGGTTGACGAGATTGGCGGTGGTGGTACAGGTCTTGAGCCCGCACATGGCCAGACTCAGGTCGCTGTGGGTGTCGGGGCCGGGGCAAGACATGCACTGCCCAGACTGGGCGAGCGACGACTGCTGGGTGGGGCAGGGGGACTTGACAGACTTCGTGCAGTAGCTGCCCTGAGGACAGATGGCGCACGTGTCGTTGGAGTTGGAAGCCATGTACATCCCGTCCACGCACAGGCCCTGGCAGTTCCCGTCGCTCATGGTGCGAAGGTTGGAGCCGCAGGAGCAGTTTAGGATGGAGGTCGAGGCTGTGGACGCAGTGGCCAGTACCACAGTGGAGACAGTGTAATTGAGGGAGACGCTGTACAAGTCTGTGACCTTGGCCGCAGCGAGGTCGATGTTGTTGGGAAAGACTTGGCTCGTGATAGACTGATTGGTGTCGTATGCGTGAACAGAGACCACAAAGTCAAGGAGTGAATTGGAGTTGGGCGCGCTACTCTCGTGTGGAATGCAGGCGGGGCCGCTGAAGTACCAGCCAAAGTACTCGAGGTTGTTGTAGTTGCTGGTCCCAGTGACCAAGGTGTACTGCTTGCTCTCGACTTTTTGACCCTCCAAGAAGTCATAGCTGTACTTGCCCGGTCCATTCACCGTTCGGGTGGTCCCGACCTGGCTCACTTGCATGTGGAGCGTCTGGTATCCGCCCAGCCCGGCAGCAGCGGTGCTCTGGAGCAGGACGGGGGTCACTGTGCAGGTCTGGGTTGCGTAAAAGCTCCACTTGGTGATGTTGAGCTTGGACGCGCTGGTGGGCAGCTGGTACCTCTGGATGAAGATGCTGTCGGCTACAGCCGGAGTCTCTGCTCGGTCCCTGCACTCGTGGTAGAGTTCCACGTTGCTGTCCAGGACGACGGAGGAGCCGGCGGGGCAGGTGATGCAGCCGCCGAGCCCCACTCTGTCGGTGTAGGTGCCTCGGGGGCACACACTGCAAGTAGTAGAACCCAAGACCGAAGTGTATCCCCTGGGGCAGGCCTCCATGTTGTTTGAAGTGCACTTGTAGCCCGCGGGACACAGCACGCAGTTCATGTTGATGTCACGGTAGTAGCCAGCATTGCAGTTGCAGTTGCTCTTGGAGTTGGAGGCGGCGGGGCCGAGTGAATTGGCAGAGCAAGGCTTGCAAGCACCGAGGCCGCTCTCGTCGCTGTAGGTGTTGGCGGAACACAAAGTACAGGCAGTGGAGGCCTCTGTGCTGAAGGAACCGGTTCCACAGGCGAGTTCTTGGGCAGACGTGGGGCACCGGTAGCCTGCCATGCAGCCCCTGCACGACTGATTGCCGTTCGGGACATAGCCACTTGAGCAAAGGCACTGCTCGACGGCCACGGAACCAGCGGGAGAAGTCAGGTTTTGTGGGCATTGGGTGATAGTGCTTTCATCGGGACAATAGGAACCCCCGGGACACAAGGCACACTGCTTGCCATCTAGATTGTAATTAGAAATCTTGATCTCGTTGACATCATGCCAATTCGTATCAGGAAAGTAAAACCAGACGTAGCGGGTAGTTGTCCCATAGCATCCAGAAAACTTGTTGTATACACCCTGTGATAAGCTTGTCACTGTTTGACACAGCTGCATGCTACTTTCTCCAGCCCAGATCTGCATGGGAACGTTTCTTCCAAGCTCATGTGGATACTCCACCCACCAGTAAATATTTCCGATCTTTCGATTTGTCTGCAGATCAATCTGGTATGTCCCTGCCGCATAAATATTGTGAAGTGTACTTGTCGACCCGTCGTTCACATTGACTAACGATCCTCCAACAGTGCCTGAATTGTTTGTTGCAGTGGCAAAACCGTTGTAAAACGTGACTGGACATGCTCCACCAGAACACATCTGGAGAAAGTCGGGTGTCATGGTTGTGCGAGTGTCCAGTGGGATGGATCTATACGTGGAAGAACATTCACATCCAAATATACTGGTAGTGTTTGCAGTACTGTTTGAATGGAGTGGGCAACTAGAACAGACAGTATTGTTTTCGCTGTTGCAACTTGCCGACTCGTATTGACCTGGCAGACATTCAAAACAGGCTTGTGAGTGAGCAGACGGAACGAGCAATAAGGCCAAGAGCAGCGTTCGCATCGATATTCGCGCGCGGTTCGCTTATATATCACCTGCTGAGCAAGATGCCCGACAAAGTTCCTTGTGGACGCCTCCCAAGCAGAAGTGGCCGGCGGGGCACGGGGAGCAGATCTGGTCCGAGATCGCGGTGCAGTTCTTGGTCTTGTAGGTCCCAGGGGCGCACGGGTCCGAGCAGGGGAAGGTGTCGGATCCTATGCAGAAGGAGTTGGGCGGGCACGGTGGGGCCTGGACCACCACGGTGGCTACAACGGTCTGGACATCAAGCACTGCGACGACCAACTGGGCTTCCACGCACGCCTGGGTGATTGTCTCTTGGAATGTAGTGGATTGGACTTGCGCTGCCACGATCTCTGCGATCAGCGTGATGTTGGGGACCAGGGTCTCTGTGATGTTGGCGATGGCCTCGGTCAAGTTCGTAGTGTTGGAAACAGTGTAGTTGGCAATCACTTCCGTTGCGTTGATCGACGGTATACGGATAATGAAATACAATTTGACTTCAGACTGAAGCAGTCGCCGGCGACGCAAGGACTGGTCAGGTGGGGTGAAGCTCACAGTGACGAAGGCTGGGTCCACATTGAGAGTCGAGGCCACTACGAGTGCGTAGGCGGTCAGGTTGACAGATTCTGTGACATTGGTGGCGACGGGTACATTCAGAGCAAAGGACACTGTGACGTTCTTCTCGAGCTCCTTGCAAAGGCGATCCGTGAACTCGGTGCACGCAGACTCCTCGTACCACCCCGCCAAGCACTTTGCCGAGCAGTGGGTGCAGACTCGGTCCGTCAGGCTCGTGCACGGTCCAGTCTGGTACGTCTCGTTGGAGCACCTGGGCTTGCACGTCGAGATGCTGGCTCCGCCAATGCAGTATGAGTTTGTTGGACAGGTAGAGCAGACCCTATTCGTAGTTGGCGCACACGCCGTCGACTCGTAGTACGTCGGCTGGCACTGTGCGTCACAAGAGCTGATGGCGGTGCCGCCCAGGCAGTACGAATTGGACGGGCAATCTGAGCAGACCCTGTTTGTAGTGGACGTGCAGTGCGTCGTCTCGTACTTGCCCGCTGGACACTGGGCGGTGCACTGGCTCATGTGGGTGCCGCCAAGACAGAAGGAGTCGGCCGGGCAGGGAGAGCACACTCTGTTGGTCGTGGCAGTGCAAGGGGTGGTCTCGTAGGTGCCCGGGGAGCACACGGGAGAGCAAAGTGTCTTGTTGGGCCCGCTACAATAGTGGTCTGGGGGGCAGTCCACGCACTCGCGGTTCGAGGTCGGGGTACACGGCACTGACTCGAACTTGTCTGGGGCACAGGGGACCTGGCACGATGCCATCTGGGCGCCACCAAGGCAGTAGGAATTTGCAGGGCAACTCGTGCACACTCGGTTGGTGATGTTGGTACAAGGGGTCGTCTCGTAGGTCCCGGGAAGGCATGGGTCTGTGCACTGGGCGTTGGTCATTCCATTGCAGTAGTTGTTGGCAGGACAGTTGATACAGACCCTGTTGGAAGTCGGGGTGCAGGGCGTCTGTTGAAAGGTATCTAGGTCACAGGGCGATCTACACGCCGACATCTGGGTTCCACCAAGACAAAAAGAGCTCGAGGGGCATGGATCACATACTCTGTTGCTGGTGTTGGTGCAAGGCGTGTTCTCGTAATTTCCAGGGGTGCATGGTTGGGTGCAGGCTGTCTTTGTGAGTCCATTGCAGTGACTCTCGGTGGGACAGTCTTGACAGATGCGGTCCTGTGTTGCATTACATGTCTGGACCTGGTGCCGATCCGAGCTGCAAGGTGGCGTACAAGTGGCCCTGTGCGTTTGTCCCGAGCAGAATGAATTCGCAGTACAAGGACTACACACTCTGTCCGTGGTGCTGGTGCATGGAACTGTCTCGTAGAGGCCTGGCTCGCACGGGACTCGGCACTGTATCTGGACCAATCCATTGCAAAATGTCTCCGAGGAGCAGTTGGAGCAGACCCTGTTTGTCAGAGGGGTGCAGTGGCTCGACTCATACTGATGGGAGCTGCACGCCGCTGAACATGCGAAGATGTCACTTCCCGAGCAATACGAATCAGGAGGGCAGCCGACGCACTCCCTGTTGGTAGACGCCGTGCAGGGGGTGGTCTCCGTGTAGCCCGCTGTACAGGCTGGCCTGCACGAGCTGACGGAGAGGCCGTTGCAGTAGAACTCGCCCAATGGGCACGATACAGGAGCCAGGGCGCCCAGGGCGCACGTTGAATTCACAGGGCACTGAGCACACGCGTCGCTCCCGTTGTAGCCCTTGTACGTGCCCGCTGCACACGGAGCGCAGGCCTGGCCGTCAGGACCCGTGAAGCCGGGGAGGCAAGTGCAGTTGGACCAGTAGCTGGACTTGGGAGGAGACGAAGTGTTGGTGGGGCAAACATTCAGGACCCCTGTCCAGCACCAAGTGCCTGCTTCACAAGGGACGCAGGGCTGATCGGCGACTCCCTGGTAGCCCCTGTCGCAGTAGCAGGCCGTGGCATTGGTGCTCTGGACCGGGGACACGGCATAGGCGGTGCACCCGTGCACGCTGTTGCCACCGGGGCAGTAAAAGTTTGCAGCGCACTGGGTGCAGGGGCCACCGTTTGGACCGTGGAAGCCCGGATTGCAAACACAACTGGATATGTCGCTGGAGCCCGTGGGCGAGTAGCTGTTGGAAGGACAGGTGTTGAGGGCCCCGCTCACGCAGAAGGCGCCGGGGGGACAGAGGTCGCACTTGCCGGCGGTGTACTGGTAGCCCGGCTTGCAGTAGCAATCGGCAAGAGCCGAGGCCCCGATGTTTGAAGTGAAGTTGACGGGGCAGCTGATGCTCGCATTGTTGTTTCCCCCGGGGCAGTAGCTGCCCACAGTGCAGATGGGACAAGGGCTGGTGCCAGCCTTGGAGCCGTTGCCGTAGTACCCTGGCTTGCACAGGCACTGGTTCTGGCTGATGGATTGATTGGGAGATGCAGCATTGGTGGGACACGTGTTGAGAATATTGCCCGAACACCAGTTGTCGGCAGGACACAGGGTACAGGTGCTGCCGTCGAGGTAGTATCCGTCATTGCAGACCCAGGGGCAGTTGGTTGAAGTCGTTCCCACACCCGTGTAGGCAGCGTTGCTTATCAAGTTGGTGCAGGCACTGCAGACCCTGTCGGTCGTGCTGGTGCACGCCACGGACTCGTAGGTCCCGATAACCGAGCAAGTGGCTGTGCAGGCAGACATGGCAGTATTTCCAAGACAGTAGCTGTTGGCAGGACAAGCACTGCACACACGGTTGGTGGTGGACGTGCACGCAGTGGTCTGGTAGGTGCCGGCAGTGCAAGCGGGAGTGCAGCTCGTCGCCACGAGTGCATTGCAGTACTTCTCAGAAGGACAGGCACTGCAGACTCGATTGGTGGTACTGGTACAGGCACTGGTCTCGTACTGGCTGGGGGCACAGGCGGCAGTGCAAGTCGTGGCAGCGGTGCTGTTGCAGTAGTTGTTGGCAGGACAGGAAGCACAGACCCTGTTGGTCGTGGAGGTACAGGGACTGGTCTCATACTGATTCGGAGAACAGGGCGCTGTGCAGGCGGTGGCTGTCAACGCATTGCAATAACTGTTTGCAGGACAGGAAGCACAGACCCTGTTGGTGGTGGTGGTGCAAGCGCTCGTCTCGTACTGATTGGTGGAACAGGCAGCAGTGCAAGCAGATCGAGAAGTGCCGCCCGTGCAGTAGAAGTTGGCCCCACAGGCAGAGCAAACACGGTTCGTGGTAGTGGTGCAGGCGGAAGTCTCGTAGGTGCCATCAGCGCAGGTCCCTGTGCACGCAGTGAAGATGAGTCCATTACAAAAGCTGTTAAGAGGGCACGCAGTGCAGTTCCGATCTGTCGTGGCAGTGCAGGCGGTCGACTCGTACTGACTGGCCGTGCAAGCAGCAGCACACGCAGTGCGAGAGGTGCCGCCCGTACAGAAGTAGTTGCTGCCGCACGCACTGCAGACCCTGTTGGTGGTGTTGGTACACGCAGTGGACTCATACGTGCCGGCCACGCATGCTGCGGTGCAGGCGGTGGCAGTGACGCCATTGCAGTAACTGCTGGCGGGGCACGAAGCACAGGCCCTGTTGGTGCTTGAAGTGCAGGGACTCGTCTCGTACTGGGACTGCGGGCACGCCGAGGCGCATGGACTGCACACTGAGTCGGTTGAGCTGTTGCAGGGAGTGCTCGTGTACAGGCCAGCGCCACACGCAGTGCAGTCGAGGCACTGTCGGTTGGAATTGCTGTTGCAAGGCTGTGATTCATACTGCGTCGCAGTGCAGGTCCTGCACTGGGCCCAGCCATATCCGCCAGGACACTGAAGGACCGACGAACACGTCTGGCACCCGTATGTCCCCACACAATACGCATTGGCAGGGCAGGCAGCGCACTGTCGATCGGAGCTGATTGTGCAGGCTGCAATCTCGTACTGACCAGGGCCACAGATGGTACAAGGGGTCTGGGCAACGCCATTGCAGTAGCTGCCCGCCGGACACGCAGCGCACTGGCGGTTCGTGGCGAGGGTGCAGGAACTGGTCTCGTACTGCGTGGAGGCGCATGCAGCAGCACATGTCTGGCACTGGGCATTGGAAGTCGCAGTGCACGGACTCGACGTGTAGCTACCTGCACTGCAGACGGTACAGTTGGCACAGACAGCGTTGATGCTGCTGGTGCAGACTTGCGATTGGTACTGGCTGGCGAGGCACGTGGCGCAGGGAGCAGGTGCAGCAGGAGTTCCGAGGCAGTAGGAGCTGCTGGGGCAAGCAGTACAGACTCGGTTCGTAGTGGAAGTGCACGCTGTCGTCTCGTAAAAGCCGGGATTGCACGTGGCGCAAGGATAGGCCGTCACGTTATCAGGACAATAGCTGTTGGCCGGGCAGACAGCGCAAACCCTGTTGGTGGTGCTGGTGCACGCCGCCGTTTCGTACTGCCCACTCGTGCATTTCGCAGTGCACGTAGTCCTGAAAGTGCCGCCGGTGCAGTAGGACTCCGTGGGACAGGGACTGCACACTCGATCGGTGGTGGCAGTGCAGGCCGTGGTCTCGTAGGTGCCAGCAGCACAGGTGCCAGTGCAATTGGTCGAACTGACACCGTTGCAGTAGCTGTTGGTCGGACACGCGGCGCACACTCTATTTGTCACAC